>Ga0123355_10012162_pt1 | contig 13320 bp, 8 predicted proteins | sample TergutEmb28metaG_3_FD_89872 | JGI IMG/M metagenome (GOLD analysis project Ga0123355, IMG submission 89872) | Embiratermes neotenicus P1 segment gut microbial communities from Petit-Saut dam, French Guiana - Emb289 P1 | ecosystem: Host-associated > Arthropoda: Insects > Digestive system > Gut ...
CACAACACATTCCCACACAACATGATATGCTGCCACAACACCTCGTTTGCAAATACGAATTGAATTGTGAATACTGTAATATAATTTTAGCAAGGAACAAAGTTCCCTGATGATGATCTGACAGGATCGAAACATATCGGAGTGTTTTAAAGTGTTTTAAAAGTGTTTTGTGTGAAATTATATGTGCATTCGTTGGTTAATAAATTGAAGTGATTCTACGAAGATGCACGGTGCGGCAATAAGATTTACAGAAATCCATATCGAAATATGGGCATTTTACATATTCTGTTAGAAATGCATTACTGCAATAACGTTCACAGTTTGCACTAGCTCTCACCAGCAGCACCCGCTCAGTTCTGCATTTTCTGTCTGCAGCAACACACGTCGTAGCTTTGTTCTTATGTTCAAACAGATATGGCTCCAACCGCAGAATAAGCATTTCCGGCAATGCAAATGTAGGAGTTTCAGTGTAGCATGTTTTGGCGGCGGAGACAGAAACAGGAGTGAAGAAAGCAGGTACAGAGGCAAGGCCAAGTATATATGTATACGATTTGCCTGCGAAACTCAATATGAAATTCCGCGAACCATGTCGATGAGTACGAATGGATCCAGGCTCATTGCAGCTTTGAGCAGAAATGCACAGTCTCTCATAAATACATTTTGGAGTTACAGCAGCGTGCTAAGATCTACAAACTATTGGTAACTAGTTACATTGCTCCTGCTTTTAATTGCGAACTTCAGAGTAGAGCACACTGAACCTGAGATTAAAATAGACGTATTTTGCTTACCTTAGTGGTCTTCGTGGCTGGCGTGTTCACTGCCCCAGAAATGTGTTTGGACAACGCGGTTAAAGTAATTTTTAGAAATTAGCGATGTGTTTAAACAGGCCATTTGAAAGGAACATACCTTTTGTACAAGTAACTTGGTGCTGAGAAATAGTTTTAGGAACGGCTACGTAAAGACCTTGGAAAACTGATTACTGCGTAGTCGTGGCTGTCAGGTAAAGAAGTAAATTATAAAAGTTCTTGGAGATTAAAATGGTGTATTCAAAGTACAATGGAATTAAGAACAGACTTTCTGCACCTAATGAACGCTGGCGAGTCATACGCGTTTTGGCGCTTAATTCCTTCCATAATCAGTTGCAGCCTAACGTCTCCATTTTAGTACGTGCTTAACAGTTTTGTATTTACATTCTCAGATTTACCCTTTAGAAACTGGTTTCGTTATCAGGGTGTTTTTAAAATATGATTTTGAAAATTTGTATACTTAACAATTGCAGTTTCAAACGGGGTAAAGCCGTAATATAAATACAATATTGTCAGTCACGTATTAACGACAGTGAAGCAGATAGTGACGGTGACGCGAATTAAGCATCGAAACGTGTATGACTGGTGAATGGTTAAAAGGTGCAGAAAGGCTGTTGGTAAATAAAATAAATTTTCTGTTATTACAAGCCAAGCGGTAGGATAAAGTAAACATCATCTTCGTCATCATCGCGTAGTCTAACTGCAGGTCTGTCTTTTCTTCCAAAGCGAGTTTTCCAGTCAGCGAGATCCAGTACTTTTGTCTTCGATTTCCAGTATCTTCTCGTTTCCTTAAGGTCATTAATAGCTGCTTACATCTTCTTCTTCGTCTTCTCGCCACGTCTATTTTCCTCGTATCTTTCTTCTGTAACGTGTATTAGAAGGCAGTTCATACTCAAGATGTGACCAATCCAGTTACCCTTCCTTCTTTTTATGGTATGTCGGATGTTCCTGTCCTCTTTGACTCTCTGTGATACTCTTTCATTTTTCACACAACCTGTTCTGTTAATCGTCTCCATCCATCTCCAGCACCACATTTATTTCAAAACTTACAAGGTGTATCCTGCACGGTGTACGTAAATGTAATTTGATCTGAATTCGATCACATGACATTTCCTGTAAGTCGCATTGTTATACATAGAGGAAAAATTGCAATGGGCAGTAGTTTTTTTTTTTTTAATGTGTCGGAATTATAATACCTGCCAACAGCAGTAAGAATACAGCATTACAGTGCTACATAAATTTGGTGGAGATTAAATTAAGGAAATTCTTGACACCATTTAGTTCACACTTCTCGTCTAGAAAGGTAAGGCACTGGTGGATGCTGAGATATAATACTGAAGGACCGCGCAGTACAATTGTGTTTCCTGCGTGCTACGAGATAACTGCTCAGTGCTGTCTTCGTAACAGCCGAGGAAACGAACACTGGAGCCATCTGTGTGGCTGAACCGCTCACATATGCATAAATGTGCGACTTTTGTCAGCTCGCATTAGAGGTGTGTATGCGAATGGCACCCACGTGTGTTTGTGTAGATGTAGAACCCTCAGCAAAGCTAACTGAACCTTTCAGAAGTCATTACTAGGACACGCTGGGAAGTACAGTCGGGTATGCTACAACGAACGAATCCACAATGAACGAATGCTACAACGAACAGTTTTTATCAATAAAATGAGGATGCTACAACGAACGCGGAGGAATGCTATCGGCCGACGTAGCACGCGCGTGCGCATGACGTGTCGGGCCTTCCCGCTTTGATTAGAGCGTAAGTCATTATCTTTGTTATCGTTTGTAAGGTTCAGTTATCAGTTTAGCTCAGTTATCTGCTTATTTGCGACTTTAGCAGTGAAACATTTTTTATTTAATTCTGCTATATAATTTTAGCATTGAGCCGGCAAAATATAGTGAGAAAGCTGGATGGTAACTTTGCTTGAGCCTGTGGGCCTAGAACGGATTACCTCTAAATACGTATATTTCAACGTATGCTAGAACGAACAGGTGCTACAAAGAACGAGGTTCTAGAACCAATTACGTTCTTTCTAGCATACCCCACTGTACGGCATTTTATTTAAGCTGTTTTAAACATCACTAAATTGAGATTGTACGAACGTGCAAACACAGAGGTGACTATATTTAGACAGTAGTAACATTACACAACAGAAATCGATTCATGTAGCTGTCCGCCTCTATTTACAACGTGTCAGTTTCACTGGCAGAACGGAAGGCTGTGTGTCGGGTTTAATCCATTCGCTGCCAATCTACACTATACTAGACACGAGAGCTTGCAACATGACTGCCACAGACCTGTGCATCACGCATTCTGAATTGTGGTGTCACTTTTTTGTGTGTCCTCACGTTTCCTTGCCGCCGTTGTATTTTGTTCATCCCTCGCTTTCAGCGGGTTTGTACTTCGCGGTATCGCCGTCCACAGTGGATCTTCACTGCACCAACAACGTACGTGACAGATTTCCTGACCTCCCACTTTAAACTTCTATAGACAAAAGGGGGAAAATCAGGAGCAAGGTCTGCATATGACTTGGTGAGCACAAGATCTCCTTCAGGGCGCCGAATTATAGTCAGGTCGCCGTATAAAGGAGAAGGCCACACTTCTCATTGCCTTTGATTGACTCTGAATCTACGCGCACAAGTACCCATGAATGAAATTTGAGGTTTTGGGGGCAACATGATCCCGTTGTGTTAGTCATTAAATAGTAATACAGTTTACATATTGAGTTGGTGTGGACTGCATGACTAGAAATTTGAAGTATAAGTACGTACCGTGAAGCACTGTCTCCTTTCTTACTCCCACCGTACCCATTTTCTGTTTCCCTGAAATCTGATTTCACTCGTGTTTGAATTTTGAATGCCTCTCTTTCCTTCCGCCTATCTCATTATACAGGGTGATACTTTCGACAAATGTTTTTGATTCCTGTGGTTGTTCGGGCAACGGAAGTGTTTACTTTCGTTGCCCTACGAATTTTTAGGAAAAGTTACCTAATTCTTACTGGTTGTGTTTTTATTAAGTTTTTCGTGGGGATAAAACCCACGCATAAATTGTAGTCGAAAAGTCACACATGGGTCGATTCAGAGGCTAGAGCAATAAAATGCTCAACGCGATGTTTGGATGCTAAACGAATTGTCCAAAAATCTGGTTCTTGCAACGAATTCCATCCAGTGTCACGACTTAAGGGACACGGCTGAAATTTTAGAAGCTCAGGGGGTCAGAAAATAGAGTGCTGGAACAAAATAATGCAAGTAGTTCACTTCATTATGCTGCGTGATGGTCCGACTGGGACTAAAACCCAATCAGTGTACGTAAGCAGAACAACAAATAAGTATAATTACTTAATCAAGAATTTTTTCAGGAAGATAACTAAACACATTTCTGTCAATCACTCACTTTTTTTTTACTTAAACATTACAATTTATGAAGAATAAAAACCAACTTGATGTCACTTGCTATTTTATTTCACTTCTTATGTGCTCAGCATGTTTCGGACATTAATATATCCATCATCACGAGCTTGCGACTATTCTGTAGAATTACCACATTGGTCGTATTGTTCTTGGTTCGATGTGTGTTGGAGTTTCGGTGTGGTTGGGTTGGAGTGGTATCCGTGTTGCAGGCTGAAGCACAGCTACCACTCCAACCCATCCACACCGAAACTCCAACACACATCGAACCAAGAACAATACGACCAATGTGGTAATTCAACAGAATAGTCGCAAGCTCGTGATGATGGATATATTAATATCCGAAACATGTTGAGCACATAAGAAGTGAAATAAAATAGCAAGTGACATCAAGTTGGTATTTTATTCTTCAGCTATCACAATGATGCACGGTCCAATGAACATAGGATTGCAATTTTTGTCTGAGCATTCCTTACAGTTTGGTTTTTCACAAACGCAACACACACAATTTTTAGTATAAGGATAATATCAACAGTTCTTTCTTTCCGTTCCAAATGAGGGATTGTTCTCCATGTTGCATTCTTGGTGCTGATCTGATGTTTCCAATATTATGTGATTCTTTTCTTGAGGTAAACTGACCGCAGGCGTGTTCTGCACTCATTTCGAAACACGTTCGTGATCTGAACCTGAAAATTGATCATCTTCAGGTAAGTAGAGATCGCCATACGCGATCCCGTCGTCTGTATCATCAGAGTCAAGTATAGCTAAGTTCACAATCCTCATCGTCCTCTGTGGCACATTTAGCATTTTAACTGCCTTTGTCAAGACTAATTACTAAAGATTATGTAAGAAAATTAACTGTAAATTTATCGCTCAAAAGTAGATGGGATGGTTGAAGAAATTTATTATTGGAGTGAAATCCGTATACGAGACGCGGTGAAATCTCTTGACTTGCTGATTTGTTCAAAGGATAATGTGCCAGCGCTTGCTGTGGTCGGTTGTCGGTCTTGGACTGGGGAACACCCAGAGTTAAAATTCCGAGGAACGGAAGGTCCCGCTTCCAGTGCCAAAAATATGAATTGTAGCCTTTGGACAGACGGATGTTCCCATTTCAAGTTTAAGAAATCCGTAAGAATCAGTTAGCTCAGTTAGTGTAGAGAAGCTGCATGGTAGACTACCGGAGAACCGTAGTTTTTTTTTTACCGCCTAGTGAAGAAATTGCTCTGTTTACCGCTGCGGTCAGCCTGACAGTGGGGCCCATCTAGCCGTCAGTCCTACAGGTAACGGGGCCTCATTCCTTGGAAAATTAAGCGGCCGGATTGTGCAAGCCAAACGTTTTGCTTCTTGTGGGGAAGGTTAAAAACAGTTTGGACATCTGCCTTTATTCTCTAATGTATACGTCCTTCCTGGTGCACGTTGCTTGATTACTTAAGCGCGTGGTACCTGAACGTTATACATGAGGGGTTCCTGCGAGGTACTGACGAATACCGGCACATTTCTGTCTTTTGGATGGTGTTTACGGCTGTAGTTCTCTGGATGATGATACGGGGCCGTTAGTTACGCATACTGGCTGTGAACGTTTTTTGATAGTAACGCGATATGATTGAACTACAACTCAATTTTTTCAATAGGTCTGAACATGCATTACTCCTGTGTATAATGGAATGACGTCGTATGAATCGTCGCGTTAATTTAGATAATACTACAAACCCTCTGGAACAGCAGCGGATGCTCTCTAGTCACATCCATAATGGGGAACGTCATACTTGTATCCGATTAAGTGGCAATCCCTGAAAACCGGCTGGTATGGAAACTCATGTCGAATCTGTTGGCCACTGGTGTGTTGCTGTGCGTCCGTATAATCACGCCGGAATTACACTGGAATTTCATGAAGTGTGTGAAACAAGAAGTGTGCCTTGCTGTAGTGCTGCTGATTGCTTCCTGCGAGGACGTTGAACAAGGACAGGCGGCAGAACTGACCACTTAGGACACTTCGTATTCGAGTTCTCTTGATGTGAAGCGGTCTCGAGTTTCATGTCTTATTCCCTGTGTTTTACAGGATGACGAACACGAAGTGTCACAGGAGCGTTAGCTGATCCTAGAAACGTATATTCAGCACTTTGCACAGATCGGTATTTATCGTCTTTTTCTTCGTTTTTGGAAATACGGCACATGAGAATCGCAATGGAGACAATTCGGCTGTCTGTCAGCACGTGAACCAAACTACCGAAACAGGCCAATAATGAGGAAGCCGTCCATGAATTTTGTCATATTGCACATCTCCACGAGATTATCCCTGTTTTTTCGTTACCTTAATTTCCTTCTTTAATAAGAAATCTGCACGATATATATATATATATATATATATATATATATGACATCGCCATTTTCTGTGTGTATTTTGGTTCAGTTTAATTTTGGACAAGTTAACCGATTATGACAATACGTTGGACACACATTGCGACATTCGTTGCACCTCAACGCCATGCAATTTAATTACAGCCGCTCTTAGTTGGTGATAACAACATGGCGGTCGCGCGAGTATTATAACTTTTTAAAACTGTTAATCTGAAGTTTCACATAAGAACGATACGCAGAGATCATTGAAAGGCGTAGACTACTATCAAGTGGATTGAACTGGCTCTGGTTTGGCTCCAGGGGCGGGCTTTCATGGGTGCGGTAAGGAATTTCGGCATCAGCAAAATTTCAGGATTCCATAACCAAATGAGTCTTTAGGCTTCTGACAGTTCTTGTTTCCTTCGCTTAATTTTAGATTATGAATCTCATCGTTGGACCGTGCATTTCGTAAAATCACTTCAACTATTAACCAAAAAAATGCACCTATATAACTTTCAATTAAAACACTTTAAAACCACTCCGACGTGTTTCGATCTTTTCAAATCATTATCAGGGAGTTTCGTCGTTCCTTGCTAAAGTTATTACATATTCACGATTTAGTTCGTTTTTGTAAACAAGGTGTTGTGGCAGCGTATCATGTTGAGTAGGAATCTGATGTAGATAGTGTAGTTGGCTAGGTGTGCGTCGTATGCTACGTACACAGCATACGACGCACACCTAGCCAACTACACTCTCTACAGCAGATTCCAACACAACATGATACGCTGCCACAACACCTTTTTTTAAAAAAACGAACTAAATCATGAATATATAATAACTTTAGCAAGGAACGACGAAACTCCCTGATGGTGATTTGAAAAGATCGAAACATGTCGGAGTGGTTTTAAAGTGTTTTAAGTGAAAGTTATATAGGTGCATTTGTTGGTCAATAGTTTAAGTAATTTTAGATTACTTCTAATGGATATAAAATTTAACTGTTCAATTGCTTACTTTTCCGTTTTTATTTTCATATCCGCAGACCTAATAGAGAACACCAAAGAACAGAAAGTTACTTCATGCTGTTGCCACTGTGTACGGTAGTCAGGGCTGTTAAAAAGACATCCAAGTATTTCGATAGATTCCAGTTCTTTGTCCCGATCATTTTTTAATTACACAAGGTGGCCTCAATTTTATTTCTTAAGCGTCATTTCTTCTTGTAGCTCTTGGCTCGAGACTCACGAGTATATATTTATACAAAACAGTACCCTTACCAAACAGTAAAGGATGCCGTCATGCATTCCGGGGTTGCGTGGATCGAACTTTGGCGGCAACGCCGAATACCCTGACTGAGGTTTTCTGGGGTTTCCCTCATCTGCTCCAGGTAAATGCCGGAATATAATCTCAAATTACGGCGCGACTCTTTATTTCATATGTTTTCCCGTTTACTAAACATGTTGCCATTTGACGCCGTGTAATGTGTGCTAATAAAAGTGTTGTTCAGTAAACCATACATGGATATATATTTTAATGTTTATAAGGAAAGTAACGGCATAATGGGTGAAGAACGGCTTTTTGTTGGTCTGTTTGACCCTTGACGCTGACAGAGAAGGCCGACGTCTCTTCGCAACGTCAGAAACTGCTTTCCCAGTGAAAATGTTTCACATCACAGAAGGCCGAAATGCTCCACGGGCACCTCTGTTTTCCTTCCTCTTTCTTGGGCCGCAGAGTTAGCTCTTTGCTAACCATTCAAAGCCTATTGGTAACTGTATGTACCACCTGCTGTAATGTTAAGAAACTCCATATTTTGCTCACGCAGTGTATTTATCTAATTGTTTCACATGGTTCTCAAAGGGTATATGGATTATTTCCATAAACAGCATTACCCGACTGGTCTTCACCATTCAGACAGACTGTGGTCTGTTTGAGCCTGCTATTCAGTGGCAGCGGCCCTTTATCCGGGGGTAAAGTGGCCGGGGCGTGAAACTGACCAGTCACCTTTATCTAACGCTAAGGTTATGAAAGAGTAGAGCTATACCATTGCTCCCACTGTGTACCTTCATGGAACGGAGACCAACTTTACATCATATATCTTACCTAGAAATATGTAATCTTTATGTAGACCATCCCCGTTGGCGTAACATTCATAGTGACAAACACACAACACACGCTTTGCGATCGACTTATTGTCTGGCAACTATTTTCGACCTCGTATACAAGTCACCCTCAAACCAGTTGTACAAGAACAAGAATATAAACAGAAACTAAGTATCGTAAGGCAGGGGATCTCCATCTTATTATATTAAAAATACATTTAAAAAGTATATATAATATGTAAATTTATATACATTTTAATATATTTATGTGTATACAATATATATATATATATATACAATGTATGCATTGCATATATATGTATGTATTTAGTGTATTTTTAATGTAATAAGGTGGAGATTTTCTACTTTACGATACTTAGTTACTGTTTATATTCCTGTTCATGTATAATTCACCTCATGATGACTTATGACGAGTTTGAAACTATTTGCCAGACATTAAACTATCGCAAGAGGTATGTTGTGTGTGACTGGAAATATCGACAAACGTAAGGAATAATGTGCATGTAAATGTGTCTTAAGCAAATTCTGAAATGGTGTCGGAGTTCCAAGTTGCTTCTGCTTGCCTTTCATGCAGCCTTTTCCATCGGAATTCATCAATATTGCTTCATCATTAACCAGTAATTAAAAATTTTGTGGCCCTTATTTCAAGTTACGCTTTCTAGCCGTTCTAAATACTTAATTTTTATTCTTCTCCCAACACAAGGACGAACGTTCGAAGCCTGGTATTCTAAAGCACAGATGCTCTTTCTCTACGCTCTCCCTATTAATTGAAGTGTTTGTCACTTCTGTAAAGACTTTCCTATTCATCTCCTCTTCTACTACTTCCTATGTTTCTTTCTTTCTCTCTCTCTGAAGTTAAAATTTTGTCCATATTCCTTTCGTCGTACAGTTGGCCAGCCGACAAGAGATGGTGAATGGTGAGCCTTCCTCACCTCACCTTGCTTTGATTAGTCGGTGGCCTGTAGCTAAGGGAGCTGCCTTACTCCGCCTGTGCTAAAGCAAATCCCAAGTCAACTTGTGTAGCTGGGCCAGAGAGAGAACAAAGTCCTACATACAGTCAGATGCAGCAGTCTTCCTCACGGATGGCTGCTGTTGCGTCAAATCCCAATGGCTTCTGCAGCCACTGTCCATTCCCCCATTAACACAACACTGGACCATACGAATAGGAAGAGGTTTGCTAGTTTGGGGAGGGTAGGAATACATGATTAGAAGGTCGCAGCAATAGGGTTCTCCATTCTGTCGTAATGACAGACTTAGAATTTAATACACAAAGACCGTGAGTGGCTGTCCCGTTGCTTGGAGTTGGGTAATGAGATAATTTCCGCCTTCGCTTTGTGTGTCTCTTGAACGTTGGTTCTCAGCATTGTAGGGAGGAATATCTAAATGTGGGCATTACTTATGCAGTTACATGCAGTTGCTTTGCAGACTAATTCTGTGATGTAGATCTTACTAGATCAGAGTGTCACAAACATCTGGGTTCGAAAACCTCATATTTTAAGAAACCTTGTCCCATCCCTTCACTACAACTATTAACCAACAAATGTATGTATATAACTTTCACTTAAAACGCTTTAAAACACTTAAAACCACTCCGACATGTTTCGATCTTTTCAGATCATCATCCGGGAGTTTCGTCGTTCCTTGCTAAAGTTATTACATATTCACAATTTAGTTCGTTTTTGTAAACAAGGTGTTGTGACAGCGTATCATGTTTCGTAGGAATCTGTTGTAGAGAGTGTAGTTGGCTAGGTGTGCGTCGTATGCTACGTAGTGAGTCCCTCACTACGTAGCATACGACGCACACCTAGCCAACTACACACTCTACAACAGATTCCTACTCAACATGATATGCTGCCACAACACCTTGTTTACAAAAACGAACTAAATCGTGAATATGTAATAACTTTAGCAAGGAACAACGAAATTCCCTGATGATGATCTGAAAAGATCGAAACATGTCGGAGTGGTATTAAGTGTTTTAAAGTGTTTCAAGTGAAAGTTATATATGTGCATTTGTTGGTTAATAGTTGAAGTGATTTTACGAAATGCACGGTGCAACGATGAGATTCCTTGTCCCATCCCATTGAACCTTCGTCCTTTCCACTTCATTTTTCACGAATAACCTTATCATTCAGTGCTGGCCTACAACGTTTTAAGATACAGCGTAAATAAAGTATAGTTCATGTGACCCTACCAACTTCGCTTAATAGGCCAGGCTTCTAACTTGTAATGGCCTCCATTCTGCTGGGATGTGGCGCTGCGTCTTTGGGTGATAGGTGCCCGACATTTCGACCCTTGAAGAAGAGATCACCACGCGTACTCGAAACATCGGGCACCGATGACGCAGTGACGTCACCCCATGTCCCAGAGGGGTCTGAATTACATCCCAGCGAAAGCTTAAACCCACTTGTAACTTATATTTCGAAAATATTATTTGAAAACTCGACAGGACCGTTGACTGCCCCGTGTGAGGCATTTAGTATTTTCCCTCAAGTCCTCTGCGCAAATGCCGAGACACTCCTTTGAAACTGGTACAGGCCAGTCGAAATGTGATGGTACACGTGCAGAAACCACATTTCGTCTTTCGGCGAAACGGACGAGTCCATTTATTTCGGTCGGGGCGTCAGTTCAATCGACTACTGGCAGCCGAGGTGTGCGTATCAGCGTTAATAATGCTGGATACACCATGTTCCGAGGTAGTGTGAAGAGTACTGACTACCCAATCCATTCGCCAGTTTCTCCTTCACTTCCCCTCCCGTGCGTCACCGTGTGCCATCACATTTCAGCCGGAGACTACAACCTATTGTTTCCGCTCTTTTGTTAGTCGCTATACACTTCCATACAGCTTTCCTGCGTTATTGACTACATTCTGAGTTACTGAGATTAAGTAGAACATATCATCTTATATGTAAATTCGTTAAGGCTTGTTTGCGACATCATGATCTGCTGCACTATCGGACGAAGCTTTTCATGGTAGACCCTTTAGAAAGCTTATGATTCAGCATTGGTGCTACACTCCCGTGTTTTCATACTAATTCATTTAAACAAATTATGTTAACAAAAAATTTAACGCTGATGATTTACATTGCTGCCTTTACCGGAAGCCGTGATCAGTACGCGATGTATGCTGGCTTTCTTTGGCGTGTACAAGCTCTGCATAACTGCGGATGTTATTGGCTCTTGGAAAACTGTTCTTGTACCCAGGATTCATTTACGTTTAAGAGATCCTACCGTTCCTTTGAAGCTGTGCAGAAGACGATTTCTGATCAAAATCGTCTTTGCTGTGACAATCAGTAAGCTCGAGAGCAGACCCTTGTACGTGTTAGAATGTATCCACTACCGTCTGCTTCTTCCCATGGCCAGCTGTGTGTGGCTCTTTCCCGATCCTCTTCACTTCACAACGTCCCTGTAGCAATTACTGAAGGGCGTCGACAGCATACAGGAAGTGATCAGATTCATCGTAGTATATCGAGGAGCGCTCTAAAATTTCCAACATATAAATAAATCTTCGTTGATAAAATATTTATTATTTCTACGTGCGAACTATTGGCAAGGGTACAGCGGTTATAAAAATAATTTCTTATTGTTCACGTAAATGTGCGACATAATTGTCGAGTCCTTTCCTTTCATATGGTATATTTTCTTCGACGTCCATGGATACGCAAAACAAATAAACAAACAAATTCTAATGCTTTCATTTATATTCTAGTCTTCGCGTTGGTAGAAAAGTGTTTATACATGTGTACTACTGAAAACACTAGTGGGACCATCCTTCAATAGACAGTGTGATTGCTGTGAATTTACCCAACATAAGACGTTTCCGTCGAAGAGAAATTGAACCATCAGATCTGTACCGAAGTGAGCATTCGTTGCATTGAAGGCACTACATTTCTATTCGTTTTGAAATAATACAAGAACATTCTACAGTAAAGGTCAGACCAGGGGTTTACCACAAGGATGTTCATAGTAAATTTGATTCTTTATTAAAACGTAACATCATAAGGATTAATCTCCGAGAAAAAATTATGTATCTTAGTTTTCGAGCGGGGTGGCGGTCGTCTCAGAATTTATTAGCCTGCTGTTCATAGTTTCAGTTTTTATTCAAAGGCAGTGAGAAGCGACAGACAGATATTGATTTGTGTGGTGCCCGCTTTGTGTGCGTTCACTGACAATGCAGACAATTAATGAACCATAAAACCAAGAATATCAGTGAAATACAGGCGCGCCAGCCTTGCTCGTTGGGCTCTGCCACACCACCCCGGGCTAGATAAAGTGAGGTAACCTTTTATCGATAACTGAATTCATGCTTTTGCCATCTTGCGTTGTGAAATAAAAAAATTATAACTAACCAAAAGGCGAGGGGGAAAAAAAAAACAAGTTTGAGTACTGTTTGTTATTATATCGCTTTAATAATATTCCGTCTGAAATATCAACTGTAACTGATACACGTATGAAGCAAATAAGGACAGTTCGACACAAAGAAAATAAGTATATGTGCCTCCGTGTTAGACACTAAAGGCACTGCATAGTGTGAATAAAGAGAGACCAACTTGATGTCACTTGCTTTATTATTTCATTATTTAATGCTCAACATGTTTCGGATGTTAATACATCCATCGTCAGGAGCTTGTGACTTATTTGTTGAGTTATTTCA
>Ga0123355_10012163_pt1 | contig 13319 bp, 10 predicted proteins | sample TergutEmb28metaG_3_FD_89872 | JGI IMG/M metagenome (GOLD analysis project Ga0123355, IMG submission 89872) | Embiratermes neotenicus P1 segment gut microbial communities from Petit-Saut dam, French Guiana - Emb289 P1 | ecosystem: Host-associated > Arthropoda: Insects > Digestive system > Gut ...
ACTTTTCAGCCAAAGTTAGGCTCTCGTCAAGCTCAATTCCTGCCTTCGGCGCAAGCTTAATTACCGCATCTTGCGAGAAATATTTACATCCAACACCGAAATCGCCGCTCCATTCGTCAACTTCGGAGTTTGGATTGTAGTCCACCGGCGCGAATGCCAGCTCGTTGAGACAGCCGGTGATACTGCCGTCATTATCAACGTATCCAACGGCTTGGCTTGTGCCCATTGCAACCCCTAAAACGCCGTTCTTGCCAATACACATAGAGCCGGAAAGCGCGGCGACATCACCGTCGTTTGCAACCATAACCGGCGCGCCAAGTTCACTCGCAAGATTGATGTAAATGTCTTTGATTCTCTCGTCAAACTTATCCTTCGGAATCTTTATGAACAACGATGCGGCTTTCGTGCGGTTGTCGATGTAACATCCTGCCGACGAAACCCCAATCGCGTCAACTTTGCCGCCTAATTTCTCCTTGCCAAGCGCGAATGCGGCGCGAATATGCTCGTAGTGATAATTCGGGTCATCGTTTAGTTTAGGCAGCCACACAATTTCTTCCGAGAATGTTACTTCGCCGTCAACAACGGCGGAAACTTTCATGTCCGAGCCGCCTGCATCAAACCCGATTCGGTTGCCGCTTATATTTCGCCCGATTTTTTTGGGATTTTCCTTGGCTTGGGGGATTTCGGCTGTGTAAACAACCTCGAATGCTTGCTCGTAAATCCGCTCCATCATTTCTTTATCAAAGCTTCGTAATCCATTATTCGAGTAACACTCCGCAAGATATTTCGCCAAATTTTCGTCGTTTATATAAACTTTGTATCCGCCGCTTGACCAAAGCAGCATTTTAACAAGCCGCTCGATATGAAATTTATTTTTCATATCGTCATTGCCGATTTTGGTGTCCCAACGGCGAATAAGTCCGCCGCCTCTCTCAACGGCAATACTTACCGATGTGTTGGCGGTTTCGAGAAACTCGCGTGTCCACACAATTGCGGGGGTGAAACCTTTGTCTAAAATTGGGATTATCATGATTTTTTCTCCTTTTTATCTCGCTTAAAGCGAGTGATTTTCACACTTGTATTACACAGCTCATTTTGGTCAAACTGAGGACTTTGCACTGTCGGGCAGCCGATCGCTACACCTTAAACCGCTTAAACTGCGGCAAAAATTCCTTGTTTTTCTCAAACATCTCGTTTGTCATGGCTTTTATTTCTTCCAAGCTCAAAACCGCCGACGTTAGCGGGTCAAAGCATATTGCCTCGTAAATTTTGCGAACATCACCGGTGAGCGCACCCTCGATTGCCAGTTCCTCGCACCCTGCGGCAATGTTGTTCATAAGCGCAAGCTGCGGCGGAATATTGCCAACTTTAAGCGGAGTTAATCCCGACTTTTGCGCGATAACCGGAACTTCCACGCACGCGCCTTGCTGTATATTATCTATAATTCCGAAATTACGAACGTTTCCATTGAATTCGAACATTGTATTATCGCCGAAAACGGCGTTGAAGATATATGCCGCGTACTCATGTCCGCGGGCGATATCGATTTCGTCATCATTGAGTGATTTTTTCACTTCTTCCTCGTATGCCGCGTCCTGCGCCGCGTAATGGTCGAGAATAAACAGCGGTAAACCGGGGTTCCAGCCCGTGCCGTGAGTGCAATATTTCTCAATCAAATCCTTGCGCTTGCGGAACCAGGGATTGTACTCCGAGTTGTGCCCGCTCGACTCAGTAACGTAATACCCGAATGCGAGATACATCTCATTTCTCACGATTTCCTCGTTGTAAACTTCGGGATTTTCGGTTATCGCCTTATGTATCAGCGGATATGCGTTTTTGCCGTTCCATTCGAATTTGATGTAATGCGCCATGTGGTTGATTCCCGCGCACAGGTATGTAATCTCGTTCATAGGCGCGCCAATCCATTTCGCAAGCATTTCTGCCGTTCCCTGCACGCTGTGGCACAGGCCGGTGATATTAACTTTGGTTTCGCCCTGCATTGCGCGGCAGAGCATAGCCATAGGGTTGGTGTAATTCAGCACAACCGCGTTTGGCGCGTATTTTTCAATGTCGCGGCAAATGTCAAGCATAACCGGCACCGTTCGCATTGTACGGAAAATCCCCGCAGGGCCGCGAGTATCGCCAACGCAGATGTCAACGCCATATTTCGCGGGGATTAAAAGGTCGTGCTGCCAAACATCCCGCCCGCCTGAAAGGATGGTAATCGCAACGCCGTCGGCACCTTCGAGAGCCTCGGCACGGTTCATTGTCGCGGTGATTTTTGCGGGATAATTCCCCTTTTTAACGATTTTCTCACACGCTAATTTGATAAATTCAAGCCGCTCCGCGTCGATGTCCATAAGGCAAATGTGCGTGTCCGAAAGCGCGGGAAAGCTTAGAATATCCTTAACCAACGTTCGTGTAAACCCGAAGCTTCCCGCCCCGATAAATGTTATTTTTTTCATGTTTTCATCTCCTTTTTGTGATTTTTAATTCCCATCTATGGGGGCTGATTTTAAAGCCCTCTTTCGAAAGGAGCTGTTTTTGTAGGGGCGGACGACCCTGTCCGCCCGTGATGTTCAATTCAACTGCGGGCGGACAGGGTCGTCCGCCCCTACAGAATTGTATTCCCCTCCACGGATGGGAATTACAGCACAATTTATTTCCAATTCCGCTCAATCTCTTCTCGAACAATTTCCACCGCGCGGCGAGGTTTGTTTAAATCGCCCTCAAGGTTGTACACGTCACGAAATGTGATTTCCAATTTGCAACCGCGCGCGGCGGTAAGGGTCTTTCGAATATGTTCTCGAAATGCGTTTTCGTCCAACTTTTTCACGGTACCAATGAAATTCGGACTTGGTTTACGGTGAAATATCGCGTTTGTATCGCGCAATCTCTCGCCCATAAATTCCTCATTACACCAAGCGGAAATTGAAACTTTGCGTAAATTATCAAACTTGGAAACGCTTGAATCCCAAAACACATCAACCGGTTCGCAACAGCCGTAAGACAGTAATCCAAAGCATTTAGCGATTTTTTGATAATACGGGAAGAAAAACTCGTGAAACATCGAAGGAGAAATTCCAACCGTTTCCTGTGAATCCATGTATCCCCAACAGTCGGTTGTTTTCGCAATAGCAGAATCGCTTTTGGGCAATTCGTTTGTGTATGTAAATGTACCTTGCCCAACGCCGTTAGAGCTATTGGTCGGCACGAGCAGTTCCTCTCTCTCCAAAGATTTGAAAAATTCCACATAGTTGTCGGACAGCAAGTCCATCATCGCGTGAAATTTGTCGGGCGCGTCAAACATCGCGGTAAACATATTTTCCATACTCATTCGATGGACAATATCGTTTGTCAAACATGCGTAAAATCCGGGATTTTGCCGTTCAACGGGCAAGATATCGCCGATAACACTCTCCGCGAACTCGAACCATGCGGCTGTTTTCTGACTATCGATTACATATTCAGACGGTTTTATAAGATCAAAATCCCGTTCCAAATCCTCAATTTGCGCTTCGATATGATAGCCGATTCCGTCGGTATTCACACGTTTTACGTGCATATTAAACGGAATCATATACGCGCCGTGCCCGACGTGAAATGTTGACGGAACAACTCTGTCGTCACCTATCATTTTGTGGTTCATCATGTTGGTCAGCAACCCATGCTCAATCTCCCGCGCGGCAGGTGATTCACACTTACATACCGGATAAAAGCCCGTATCAGCAACCGTAGCCATTTCGAAATGTATCATCGGAATTTCACCTTTTAGGTCGTTGTGCAACGTCCAATTTTTCACTCGCTCATGCATAATCGGCAGTTGTGATAACTCAAGCTGTTCTCTCGCTAAATCGCGCAGATATTCTCGTTCGGTTTGTGTGATTGTGAAATTCACAGTGGATTCCTCCCGTTTTTAAGGCTTTTAATTCCTCGGTGAATTTTATATCACCCCGACAAATTACGTCAGTTTCTCCGACATTTGCTGATACAGCTCATATTTCTCGTCATACGCGGCGAAATTTGCGGCATTAGGTTCAATTCGATGTTTGATTTTCACCATGCTTTTCGCGGCATCTTTATAGTCAGCGTACACCTCGCAGGCAACCGCGCCCGCCATTGCGCAACCAAGCGCGCCTAACTCGTTCGTTTCGATGATTTCAATCGGGAGCTTGAAAATATCGGCGAAAATTTGTACCCACAGTTTAGATTTTGCCGCGCCGCCCGCAAGCCGAACGGCGTTTGTTGATGCTCTGTGAGCAAGCAATTTTTCCAAATGCACCCTGTGGCAGAACGCAATCCCCTCCAACACCGCTCGAACAATATGCTTTCGCTCGTGGTGTGAATCCATTCCCAAAAGTGCCGCTTTCGCTGTTGGATTGTAATTCGACCCGAAAATGTACGGCAAAAATATGATGTTTTGCTCGTTTGGCGTAACTTCCGCCGCCATTTCGTCAATATGACGATAAACGCTGATTCCGCGCTCTTTCGCCGCTAATTTTTCTTCGCCTAAGAACATGTCAACAAACCAAGCGAGATTCCCCGCCGACGTTGGCGAACTCTCCTCAATGAGGTAGTAATCGTCCATACAATACAGAGTGTTTGCCATAACCGAGCCGTCTAACACGGGAGTTTTCGCGATATACTCGTTAATGCTCCACGTTCCCGCGATAACGGCGATATTTTCCTCGTCGGTGATGTCCATTGCAATTGCGCACGCGTCAATATCGAACATGCCTCCTGCAACTGCCGTACCTTCAGCAAGCCCTGTTTGCTCGCTAACCTCTTTTGTAATTCGACCGCATAAATCTGTGGACGTTTTAAGCGGCGGCAAAGCCTCGTAAAGTTCCGACAAACCATAGAACTCCATAAGCTCGGTGTCGAATCGTCTTTCGGCAACGTTTAGCAACCCGGAGCCGGAGTAATCGGTAAATTCCGCAAACGCTTCGCCCGTCAAGCGGAATCGTATGTAATCTTTCGCCTCGAAAATCCACTTTATGTTCGCGATAATTTCAGGTTGATTATCCTTGAACCAGTTAAGAATCGCAGGTGGCTGTGACGCCAACGTACGCTGATATGTTTTCGTAAAAACTTTATCCGCAGTTCCGTCCGCTTGCCATTTTTTCGGGTATTCCGCAGCACGCGCGTCTGTTGAAACAATGCCGTTGCAGCAGGGTTTGCCGTCTTTCCCCCAGAGGTAAAGCCCTTTTCCGTGCCCGGAACAGGCGACAGCTTTGATGTCGGCAGCTTGGATATTGTGCTTATCCCGCGCGTTAATGACAACCTCGCGCACCACTGCGATGTTCTCGCTCCAAAGCTCGTCCATATCCCGCTCGGTAAAGGATTCGCGCGGCGTTATCAGCCGCAGCTCACGCGAAGCAGCACAGATTTCCTCTCCGAGTTGGTTGAACAGAACAGCTTTAACCAGCGTTCCTCCGTTGTCAAGTCCAAGAAAATAGTTCATATGTGTATCTCCTTTTCGCGCCAATCGGCGCGGAGGGTTATTTGCCAAGGGGCAATCGTGACTCCCGGCGACCTCCGAAAAACTTTTGTAAAAGTTTTGTCAAAACTATATTTCGGCGCTACGCTACGTCATTGCGGGCTACTCGCAAACATATCGCCTACCAAGTGCGAACATATTCGCCTCAGTCAAGTAATATCTGTGGCTTTTACGCCACCCATTGTGCCACTAAAGGTGACCGCTCTCCCGAATGGGCATTAGCGCTCACTCGCAGTTCCGCCGAAGGCGGCTTGCTAACCAAGTTTTTTTCTGTCGCCGGCTTTGGCGCAAATCGCGTTTTTTGCGTTTGCGTCATAGGCGACCGGGATTGATAAGGGCAGAGCCCTTATCGACCGTCCGGCAGGACACATACTATCGCGATCGGTGAATCAAACACGAACACTAATCATTAATCGTCTATAGTCTTCTCTATAAACTCCCTCGCATACCGCAAATCGCCTCGCCAATCATCATTACCTAAATACCAAAACTCGGCGGTGAAAATCCAAACTCCCATATCCAATGCCGCCGAAATTCCGCCCTTGAAGTCAACATGTCCGTCGCCATACATCATATCACGATATTTCCCGGGAATTGTTTCTTTAACGTGCAACGCGGCAATATGTCCGCGCCCCGACTTAATATCTTCAATCACGTCATGCGAATATAACTTCGCGGCATTTGTGAGATTCCCCAAATCAGGATAAATCTTCAAGTACGGCGAATTTATCTCACCGACATATTCCATAGCTTTGCCAACCGTATCCATAAAAGGAGTTTCCATGGTTTCAAATGCAAGAATCACGGCGTTTGCCGCCGCCAGCTCAACACATTTACGCAGATTCTCACGAAAGTACGCGCGGGTTTGCTCGTTGGATGGATTGTAGTATTCATCGTATCCCGCAAGTTGAATGATTCGCACGCCTAAATCGTTCGCTAAAGTAATCGCGTCACGCATAATCTCCAAGCTCCGCTTGCGCACGCTTGAATCCAAGCTTCCAAGCGGATATTTCCTGTGTCCCGACAGACACATAGTTTTGATTCCAACGCCGTTTGCGCGAATTTGTTCTACTATTTTCTGCCGTTCGGCTGAGCTCATTTTGAGCCGCGAAAGCTTTTCGTCGGTTTCATCTATGCTTATTTCCATAAAATCAAAACCTGCCGCTTTTGCTTCGGCAAGTTTTTCAGCGATACTTAAACTATTCGGCATCGCTTTTTCGTATAATCCAAGTGTGTACACACAAATCCCTCTATTTCAATTTTAATTTGTTATCCGCGTCAACCAACTCAAAGAACACCGCTCGCTCGAACGGAGTTTCGTTGGGCGAGTGCATTGTGACCATTAGCTTGCCGTCAAACGTGCGGAAAACCATACCGTGCCCGCCGTCTTTAGCGAATAGAAGTTCGGTATCATGTGTCCAGTTTCCGTGAATTGAGCCGTTATCCGACCGCGCAATTCCTTGCGCATAGCCGCCCTCGGCAAAGCTGGACCACAACATAATAAGAGCGCCGTCTTTACAACGATACATAAACGGTCCGTCGGTGATAAATCCAAGCCCTTCGTCAACGAGGTGAGCCAATGGAGGATATGACCCAACCGACAGCACCCAGGTTGCGTCCGACGCGGCAAAAAGCACGCGAGGTTCGCCGATTGCGGTTTTCAAGTCTGCGGTAAGCTCAATAACGCACATTTGTCCGTTACCGCCTGCCTCCTCGTCCTGCCACTCACGGCAGTAAATCATAAAAACTTGCCCGTCCTCGATATGAAGTGTGCCGTCCAACGAATTTCTGTCAAGAGGTGTAACCGGTCCGTCGCTGCGCGGTAGGAATGGTCCCTCCGGTTTTTCGGATTTTAAAATCTGCGTTCCGCGTCCGATTCCATCCTTTTTAAACGTTGCGAACATATAGAACGCGCCATTGTATTCGTGCACTTCGGGAGCCCAAAAATCCCAATCCGCCCAAAAATCGGCAGTCGGACGGAAGGCGGGAATCGTCTCGCTCCAATTTTCTAAATCGTCGCTGATGTACGCGTTAAACCCAACGCCGGGTCCAACCGCGGATTCTCCAATCGTGCCGTACATATAATACTTTCCATCATAGGGCAACACGAATGGGTCGCGGATATGGATTTCACTAGTTTTCATATGTATCTCTCCTTTTTAAATCGGTCTTTGTCGGTCAAAATTATTCGCCGTCATAATTGTTCGAATTGTAATGTTCGGAAGTGGTTTCTTCATCGGTTTGGCTATCGTTGGGGGCGATTTCATTTAGAGCGGCGTTTGTTTCGGTTGTCAATTCTTCTTGCTCTGCCGCCGCGGTTACCGCTTGCAGCTCTTCGTGTGAAACGTTTTGCAGCTTTGCCCAAGCCTTTGTGCCGATAATCAAATAGTACATAACCCACGCGCTGAAAGCGATATCTATTATACTACCTAGTTCAAATCCGATGAGCAAAAAAACGAACAGCATTATCAAGGAATCAAACGCGAATACAATTAAAGCAACCAAAATCCACGCGCGGAATTTCTTGGACAGCCCCCAAAACAAGAGGTACAATCCCGTGCCGATAAATGCTAAAATTATCCCGAAAACCCAAAGTCCGACCATTCCTGAAGAAATATACATTCCCTCGAAAAAGTATAGGATATACATTGGTATTGCTGCGGAAAAGAGAAAATAAAAATCAGCGTCAATTATGATGAGAAATAAATTTATCAGAGTAAACACTACAACCGCCAGCAGGTTAGCGCGTGACCGCTTAAAATCAAGCGCGTATTTTTTGATGTCAACCGAATTTGTCATAATAAAACTCTCCGTTCATATGTAATATATATCATAAACATAATATCTCCAAAACATTGATTTGTCAATATAAAATTCATAAAAAATTTATTGACATTTAAGAGAGTTTATTATATTATGATACATGTGCAAAAAATTTGAAACGGAGGTTGGAAATTATGAGATTAATAACTTGCGAAAACTATGCGGAAATGTCAAAAGCTGCGGGGCTGATGGTTGCGGGGCAAATCGCGCTTAAACCTAACAGCGTGCTTGGTTTGGCCACAGGATCAACGCCGGAGGGATTGTACGCTGAGCTTTCGAGAATGTATGCAAACAAGGACTTGGATTTTTCGGAGGTTAAGACGTTTAATCTTGACGAATACTATCCAATCGACCGTGCGAATGACCAAAGCTATTATTATTTTATGAACCAGCACTTGTACAGCAAGGTGAATTTGAAAGCTGAAAACGTACACATTCCTAACGGTTCGGCGGCGAACGCGGAGGCTGAATGCGTGGCTTACGATAAATTGATTGACGATAATTGCGGAATTGATTTGCAAATTTTAGGAATCGGAAACAACGGACATATTGCGTTTAACGAACCTGCCGGTGAACTTAGCGCGGGAACGCATTTGGTAAAGCTTACCGAAAACACAATCGAGGCGAATTCGCGGTTTTTCGCGTCTGCGGACGATGTGCCGCGCACGGCGTTAACATCCGGAATGGCGACAATTATGAAAGCGCGTAAAATAATTTTGATGGTTAGCGGCGCCAATAAGCGCGAGCCGCTTGCAAAACTTCTTGCGGGAAAAATCACGACAGATTGTCCGGTGACAATGCTGTCTATGCACTCTGATGTGACGATTATTGCGGATAAAGCGGCAATGGGCGGATAATAAATAAACGCGATGGGATTTTCCCGTGAAATTGCGGGGAAATCTCATTGCATTACAGGACATAAAATAGACGATCTCTTAGGCTTAGGATGTTATTCTGAAAAAGGAGCAACAGAAATGGTAACCATTGATGAAGCTGAGGTTATGCTTGAGGAAATAGCGGAGGAATTACCGGTTGAGTTTTATGATAAGCTCAACGGCGGTATTCTTTTGCTGCCCGATGTTAAGTTTCACCCGGAAGGCCGAGCGAATGATTTATATATTATGGGCGAATATCACCGAAATCTCCAAATGGGACGATATATAGTGATTTACTTCGGCTCCTTCGAACGGGTTCACGGACATTTGAAGCCGGAGAAATTTTGCGAGCAGCTTCGCAAAACATTGGTTCACGAGTTTACTCATCATATTGAAAGCCTCGCCGGCGAGCGAGGGCTTGAAATAAAAGACAGTGAGCGAATGAGAAAATACCGAAACCGAAGGAAGTAATTTCACTCAAAACACCCGCATACATTTGTATAGGGTGATTTTATTGAATAAAATTTCAACATTTAAAATAGCGGCGACGTATATTGGAACGGTTGTTGGCGCGGGGTTCGCCACAGGGCAAGAAATTCTACAATTTTTCGCGCGATTCGGTATTGGCGGAGTTTGGGGAATCGCGCTTGCGACGGTTTTGTTCGTTTTGTTTGGATTTGTTATTATGCAGATTGGCTACAAGCTTTACGCTAAATCACACTTAGAGATAATCCGCCATTCGGGCGGGAGACTCCTAAGTTTCATCATGGATGTAATTATCACTTTTTTTCTATTCGGCGCGCTAACCGCAATGATTGCGGGAACCGGCGCGCTTTTTGCGCAACAATTCGGAATTTCCCCGGTTTTCGGTAATATTTTAATGGCGGTAATCACAATCGCGACTGTCTTGACAGGCATTGACGGCGTTATCAATTCGATAAGCGCGGTTGTGCCGTTTTTGCTTGTGTCGGTGGTTGTGATAAGCTTGATGTCAATATTTCGCACACCGCCCGATATGGCGGCGAACGCTGTAACTACAACAATCAACGGCGGCGGATTGGTGCGCGCTTGGGCGCCTGCGGCTGTGCTTTATGTGTCATATAACATTGTTGGCTCAGTTGCGGTTCTCGGACCGTTGGGCAGCCGTGCGGTAAGCGAAAAAGCGATACTTCGAGGCGCGCTGCTTGGCGGATTAGGGCTTGGGCTTGGCGCGATTATGATATTTTTTGCCCTGCATACAAATATGGCGGGAATTAGCGGTTTGGAAGTTCCGATGTCACACATTGCGGGCAACATTTCGCGCTCGGTTGCGATTTTATACACAATAATTCTAATTGCGGAGGTTTACACAACCGCCGTTGGCGCGCTTTTCGGATTCGCCGCGCGAGCGGGAGAAAAATTTCGATTAAAAGCACGAACAATAATTGCGGCAACAGGTGTTGCGGCACTTTTCGCAAGTTTCCTCGGATTTTCCAATTTAGTTCGGATTTTGTATCCGCTGGTCGGATACGGCGGTTTGATTTTGTTGGGATGCCTGTTGTTCGGCAAGGTGAAATCGTTGACAAAACGAGAATGATGTGTTAGAATACCCCGTAGGGGCGGACGACTCTGTCCGCCCGCAAGCGAACAGAACACCACGGGCGAATTGTATCCGCCCCCTACGAGGTTTGATATGAAATGGACGCGAGATGAATATATTGCATATATGCAATTCGAGGATGTCGGTAAGACGTTTTTTACCGAGCTGTTCGGTCCGCTTGTCGGGTTGGATAACGAGTGGAGGCAACAGGGCGCGATAGAAGATGAAATCAATATGACCGCGTTCGGATTCGACTATGTCGAACAAGTTTATGTCCCGGTGAATCTTTGGGCAATGGGCGGCGCGCAGCCAAAAGTTATTGAAGACACGGCGGAGCACCGCATAACTGCCGACGAGCTTGGGCGAACGCTCAAGCTTTGCAAAAATTCGGCGAGCATTCCGCTGCCGCTTGATTATCCTGTTACCGATATGGCGAGCTGGCTTAAAATTAAGCCGCTTTTTGAACACAATGACCACCGCATAGATTGGAACGCGCTTGAGAATGCTATTAAAATGCGGGAGCGCGGAGCGTTGGTGGTTGCCGGGATTCTTGGCGGATTCGACTTGCCGCGGCAACTTTTGGGCGATGAAAATTTGTGCGTTGCGTATTACGAGCAGCCCGAGCTGATTTATGACATCTTAGACACGATATCCGCTACAACTGAGCGAGTTTATGAACAAATTTTGGATAAACTAACGGTGGACAACCTTGCGATTCATGAAGATATGGCGGGGAAATCAGGTCCGCTTATCGGGCCGAATTTGATTGACGAGTTTATGCTGCCGTATTACTCTAAAATGTGGAATATGTTCAGTAGCGCGGGAACCAAGCTTTTTTCCCACGATTCCGACGGAAATATGAATCCTGTTATGGATAATATTGTAAATTGCAACGTCAACATTTTCTATCCTTGCGAGCCTGCGGCGGGCATGGATATGGTGCAGCTTCGCGCGAAATACGGCGATAAGCTCGCGTTCAAAGGCGGGATTGACAAGCATGTTTTACGCGGCACACAGACTGATATAGTAAAAGAGCTTGAATACAAGCTGCAGCCGTCAATGCGGCGTGGTGTGTGCTTCGGACTTGACCACCGCATAACCAATGGCACACCTATTGAGAATTATAGGTTTTACGTGAATACCGCACTCGAAATGCTTGGCAGAAGCGGTGAAATCGAAAAAGGTTGGTCGAGAATGGCGTTTTAGGTGTTTCGCCTGCGGGCGCGAGTTGCGTCCTGCCGGACGGGCGATAAGGGGCGTTGCCCCTTATCAATCCCCACGCCACCTAACACGCAAACGCAAAAAACGCGATTTGCGTGTCAATCGGTGTCGGAAAACCATCGACGTCCAACGATATACATTCAACCGAAAATTTCCGTCGAAGAAAACCCGCAAGCGGCTCATTATACTTAAATTCGAGAATGCGGCGTAAAAACCGCCTCGCCTGACAAAGGATTGCTATGTTTGCATTTACCAGGCGGCACGTTTGCGGATAGCCCGAAAGGGCGTAGCGTGCCGCCGGAATAAGTTTGATAAAACTTTTCTAAAAAGTTTTTCGGGGATAGTTAAGGGCATCGTTATACAATGTACAAAAAAATTCGCGGCGGTTTGATTGCTGATATATACTTGATATACAGCGATTCCTGCCGCCTTTATTCGCCCCGAAAGTTATATCTTCCATTCTATTTTGACATTTTCGCTTGTCGCGTGTATCTTTGAAATCAGTCCGTCAACAACAACGCGTTTATCGTCAATGTCAACGTGTTCCCAATTTTCAAGATACCCCGAAATGCTTTTTACTTGTTGCGGTGAAATGGTCGAGGTTTTCATATCGGCAATCGCTTTCGTCAGCGATTGCCTTTTTTCGTCCAATTCGTCAATCTTTGAGTTTGCATAGGATAACAGCGTTTTATTCGCACCCGACAAGGTGTCAAGCAAATTTTCAATTTCCGTTTCCACTTGCGCGAGTTCCATGTTTAACGCGGTCAACTTCGGATTCGCTTTTTTGGGATTGCCGCCTGTCAGCTTTTGAAATTCTGACAGCTTTTTCACCATTTCGCCGTAAATGAATTTTTCAACATCACTTACAAAAAGTTTACCGCAACCCTCACACCCGAATGTTCTTGTTGCCTTACGCCGTCTGCAATGAAAGTAATTGTATTTCCCCGCGCTACTGTTTAACGCCGAATTACACCGCCCACACTTAATTTTACCCGCAAGCCAAGTATTTTTCGCCTTATGACTGACTTGATATTTCACATTGTTCAGCAACTTTTTACGACACGCAAGCCACGTTTCCGAGGACACAAGACCCTCGTGCGGAGCGACAACAAGGATATGACCCTTAAATCCCGCTTTCTTGCTTTCGGTTGAGTTCTGCCCTTTGTAGAAATAACAGCCGTTTGTCCCTGTAAAATCGGAGGCATCATTCACAACTTGCGTTTCTTGACTTTTGAAAAATTCGTAAATGTCAAGGTCGGCTTGCGCGTAAACAGGATTTTTTAGCATATTGGAAAGTTGACTACTTGTCATATCAATGCCA
>Ga0123355_10012164_pt1 | contig 13319 bp, 10 predicted proteins | sample TergutEmb28metaG_3_FD_89872 | JGI IMG/M metagenome (GOLD analysis project Ga0123355, IMG submission 89872) | Embiratermes neotenicus P1 segment gut microbial communities from Petit-Saut dam, French Guiana - Emb289 P1 | ecosystem: Host-associated > Arthropoda: Insects > Digestive system > Gut ...
AAAAATATTGGCAATCCCTCCATTTTCAAATAGAATGCCCATTTGAGCATTATCTGGTGTAAGACGCTTCGTGAAAATTTGACTGTGAAGGACTTGTACAGTCTTAGCTCTGCCAAAAAGTCGAACAAGATCATTAATCAAATAAATACCTAATCGGAAAATGGGTGCTACTGGACAAAGACGCTTGTCATCATACCAGAGACCATCTTGCTCTTCTCTATAAGAAGCCCAAATATCACACCGACAACCAATAATTCTTCCCAGTTGGTATTCTTCTACCCAGTTGGTAATTTGTTGCAAATTAGGTGATAATAATGGAGAAGGTGAGTTTAACATAATTTTTCTCCCCATTTTCCGAGCTTTTAGTAATATTTTTTCAGCTTCTATAGCATCTAATTCGAATGGCTTGGTTGTAATGATATCTCGTCCAGCATCAATAATCTGCTCAATCAATTTAGCTCGTCCTAATGGGGCAGTAAATAAACCAATAACAGGAATATCTTCATCAAGCAACATCTCTTCTAAATTACCAAATCCTTTGACCTCGTAGGTTTTCGTAATATGTTCCACACGTTCTGGATCTAAATCACAAACACCGCCAATGGTAAAATGAGAAGTAATATCATTGTTAACAACATCATTGATAATCCACTCACCAAAACTCAAACCAACAATTCCAAGTTTTATTTTTCCCATGTGTATACTTACTCCTTTTCACGCGAGCCACATCCTCTGAAAAAAGAAATCTCAAGTTAGTTACCCTTTCACTGACCCTACCATCATACCTTTAACAAAATATCGCTGCATAAATGGATATACGCAAGCAATCGGAACAATGGTTACAACTGTTACAGCCATGCGTACTACCTGTGGAGTCAATCGGGCTTGTCCACCTTGGGCACCCGCCTGCATTGCTAATTGCACTGCTGCATCAGAACTTCCTCCTGCTACATTGTCAACCATTCGCACAAGAAAGTATTGTAGTGTATGAAGGTGCTCATGCATGGAATTGTAAATAACCGTATCTGAATACGCATTCCATTGAGCAACAACCGCAAACAGAGTAACAGCTGCAATAACTGGCTTACACAATGGAACGACAATCTTTAAAAAGATAGTGAGGTCATTAGCACCGTCAATAAGTGCCGACTCTCGTAACTCTGCAGGTAAATTCTCGATGTAAGTACGCATAAGAATCATCCCAAATACGTTAACAATCGTAGGTATAACATATACCCAAAACGATCCGACAAAACCTAATGACTGAAACAATAAGTAAGTCGGAATCAACCCTGCACCAAAATACATTGTGAATAGGAAGTACCAGTTCAAAATTCTTCTTCCAGGCAACTCTCTTTGACTCAAGCCATAAGCAATCATCATCGTGATGACTCCACTTATTATTGGTCCAATTGTACTTCGAACCAAAGAAATCCATAAGGCGTTTAGGAAACTGGAATTAGTAAAGACCGCCATATAAGCCTGAAAAGATATCCCATTAGGAAGAAGTTGAAAACCTGTGATAACGTTGGTCGGATCAGAAATAGACACCATAACAACGTGCCAAAACGGATAGGTCGTTACTATAAACATAAGCACCAGAAATACCCACATAAATACGGTAAACAACCTATCTTGTGCACGTTGCCATGGTGAATGGAAACCAGTTTCATGCTTCACATTTGATTTCATAAAAACACTCCTAATTCTTATTCTATTTTCAATTAAGCAACTGAACCACCATCAAATTTTCTCGAAATTCCATTTACTATTATCAATACTACAAATCCTGCGACTGACCTTAAGATACCAACCACTGTTGCGTAAGAGTAATCTAATTGTCTTAATCCAAAACGGAAGATATACATATCAAAAACCTCCATAGTAGGTCGATTCAATGAATTTGTAAATAAGAAGAACTGATCAAAGTTTGAAGTGAAAATCCAACCCACATTTAATATTAATAAAATTTGCAAAGTTGGGAGCAACTGTGGCAAAGTAATATAGCGAATACGTTGTAAGCGATTAGCACCATCGATAGTTGCCGCTTCGTACATACCAGTGTCAATACTTGTAATAGCAGATAAGAAAATAACCGCATTATAACCTAATGTCTTCCATAAATTTGACAGTATAACTAGCGTCCATGACCAGCGTGGATCCGCCAAAACACCTAGCCCCTGCTGCTCGAAGCCTAAATTACTCATAAGTGTTGGAATCAGCCCTGTTTGACCTTGGAAAAATACCTGTAATAGATTGTATACAATAACCCATGATACAAAGAAGGGGATAAACGAGACAGTCTGAATGGTCTTTTTAATCTTTTTACTGGAAACCTCGTTCAGCATAATAGCAAACATCAATGCCACTACCATCCCAACCACAAGGGAAAGGATATTCATCCCTAAAGTGTTTCGCAATACCGTTCCTATCTCAGTGAAATCTTGAAGAACCATCCTAAAGAATTCTAATCCAACAAACTCTGATGAGAACAAAGGGCGTCCGATTCGATAATCAGCAAAAGCCATATATAGACCTGCCATCGGTCCATAACTGAGTAACCCTGTTAACAGAAAACCAGGTAAAATCATCAGATAAACAATCCACCAACGAGATAGATTTTTCTGCAACGATTTATTTTTAACCATATTATTGTCACTCCTCTTCAAACGCACATCTGTGTTTTGGTTTTCGACAAATATTTTTGTAAATTGTACACACCTCCACCAAGCCATCATTTGCAAATTCAGTTGATTTTCCACCAAATTCAACCAAACACTCCATTCACAAATAATTAGACTTATCACCACACTTATGATATAATACATTATATAATTAAAAAACCGCTTTTACAATGGTAAATTTCAGCTCCCGGAGGGTAAAATAATGCTGCCAAGATTTGATAAAACCAGTGAAAACACCTATGGTTTTGATTTTAAAAACATCACAAGAATAGACAGTATTGCTACTTTGAGATCCATTGGAATTGAAACGAGAAATACTGCAGATAACTACTTTTGGGACTGTAATTCTCGAACTGATACTGAAACATTTATCTTCCAGTACACGCTTTCAGGATGTGGCGAAGTTAAAATTAGTGATAAAATACATTCATTACCAAAAGGCTATGCCTTTGTGGTGGCCGTCCCTGAAGACTCCCAATATTACCTTCCTGCATCAAGTGATGATTGGAAATTTATTTTCATTACGCTCAGCGGTGAAGAGGTCAGAAATTGTTGGGAATACATCAATTCTGATCATGGACATGTTTTCAAAATTTCGCAAGAAAAAAGAATTATTCAACAACTTATCGCCACCTATATTGACGTTCAAAACAGTCAACTTCTTGATGTCTATCGTGCTTCCCACAAAGCTTACGAATTCCTTACCTATTGTTATCGACACTTTGAAACTAAAGTTGATTCTGAAATCATCAAAACACCTCCTGATATAAAAAAAACATTGCATTTTATTGAGAGAAACTTTGCTAAACCTTTGAACATTGATGATATTTCAGAACATACCGGACTTTCAAAATCCCATTTATCAAGAAAATTCAAGAGTTTTACTGGTTATTCTCCTCTTAACTATTTAAACAAATATCGCATTGAAAAAGCAATCTACCTCTTACAACATACGCCAAAAACAATCAAAGAAATCTCCGCAGATGTTGGCATAATAGACCCTAATTACTTCTGCAAAGTTTTCCGTAAAACCACCGGTATTTCTCCTAATAGTCTCCGTAAAACAAAAGACTCACAACATAATTTTGATTTCCTAATTACAGATGATCATGGGATTATTGATTTAGATTGATGATTTTTAAAACTAAATCTTAAAGCACCAAGAAAAGCCACCTTCGTCAGGCTTTTTTGATGTAAAAAATTCGAAAGTCTCAGATTCTATATTTTGGGGGATTATAAGCGTGATCTCACTAATTAAAAACGACTCTGATCTAACAAATAAGATCAGGCCGTTTTCTTTTTTCATCAATATCTTTCTCTATAACTACCATGAGTAAGAACCCATCAACCAACTAACCTCGAATAAGCAATGGCAACTATAATCCCAAATACTGCGCCCCAAAATGTTTCAGCTGGTTCATGTCCGAGTAATTCCTTAAACTGCTTATGATACTGTGGATCACCAAACCGCTTCATCAAGCCTGGACTTTCTTTCAATTCTTTCAAATCAGCAATCAATTTATTCAACATCGCTGCATGTTTCCCAGCATGCCTTCTGATTCCCATGGCATCGTAAATGACAACTGCAGCTAGTACAAAAGCGATGGCAAAGTAAATGCTGCCCACACCCGCGTATAATGCGACGGACATTGCCAAGGCAGAAACAAATGCCGCATGGGAAGATGGCATCCCACCGGTTGAAACAATTAAACTACATCGCCATTTTCGATGTTTTAGGTAATGAATGGGAATTTTTAACAACTGCGCTAGTAAATTAGCCAGTATCGCTGCCTCTATCATGATATTAAATAACATTTTCTCATCCTTTTCTGCATAGACTTCACTAAGGGTGATATTATGCGCGATTTAATTAGCTTTTCATACAATATTGATGTAACAGGGTTAATCGAATTAGACGAAATCTATTACATCAACCACGGAAGTTCCTATACCTATATTATACCAGTTGGCAATGAAAAGAGCACGACTTTTTTTCATCTTCTGAAGTTTATCAACGCCTCTCCCTATTTCAGCCATATTTTTACCGTTGAAAATGCCCCAACGCTCCTGATCCGCGATACCCACTTCTACTGCCTTCACTCGCAGATCAAACTCCACCAAACCATCACTAGCTCCCAACTCAACGTCCCAGTCCTTTACCCAGCTGAGTACCCACTAGCCTCACACTTTAAAATAAAATGGCTTCAAAAAAATCAAATCCACGAACAAAATCTCAATCTCGCCCTCGACAAAACCCCACCCATCATGCGCTCTGTTTTATTCGACCTAGCCACCTACTATATCCACCTAAATGAAGAAGCTTATCGCCTTTTAAAACCATTTGAGATGACAGCCTTCTCAACATCTCTCTGCCACGCCAGACTAAAACCCGATACCCCTTTATATCAGTTTTTCATGCCTAACTATCTCACCCTTGACAACAGATCAAGGATTTACTGTGAATACATCCGCCATTTATATCTTGAAACTGGTGATATGGCGCACATCGAAAAAATTGTGGCACATATCGCATACGCAGACCCCCTTGTGCCGAATGAATGGCAGTTTTTATATGCTCGATTGTATTTTCCGACTCATTTTTACGATGTGGTATATGATATTATTGCAAATGGTCAAGTTAATTTAGAACATTTGTATGACCAAACATTGAATTATTCAGAACTCTTGTCGATATTGCCAGTTTTTGTGCAAAAGTATACTGGTATTACACTTGATAATCCTGAATGGGCAAAATTGGATACGAAAATTTAAAGTTGGACTCAATGAGATCCAACTTTTCAAATGATTCATATTCAACATTTAAGCTCTCCTTGAATATCTTAAGTAGTAAAGGCGGTAAAATTTTACTGTCACTGCAAGCAGGCAGGGCAAGTAACTAAAGGTGATTAAATTGGCATACTTTTTACATATAGAGCGGACACTGAGCGACACCATTCCCCAAAACGCAAACGTAAAATTTGATTCAATCTTAAAAGAAAGCAAAACCCTCCAAGATGATGGCAACACTGAGAACGATTTCATTTTCTCTCAAGATGGCAGCGAAATCGGTATTAGACGCCTAGGAACCTATGCTATTCAGTGGTATCTATCCCAAATGACCGGTCTCTCAACAAACGGTCAAGTATATCAGTTGCAAACCAAAGATGAAAACGGCAACTGGATCTATTTAGGCGATGGAACCAACCATCTAAAAGTCTCGGCATCCTCTGGATTTGGTGTCCTCGACGTCACAGAAACACTCCTTACTCAAGATGAAGATCAGATCGTCTGGATCAGGCTCCAAAATAGTGGTACCGATCCAGTATCCCTCTCAAGCCGCCACCGCACCAAAGGTGCCCTCGTCATCTACTCACTAGGCGACCGTAGCTTTCAAGCCGATGCTATCCAAGCAGGCATCAGCTGGGACATCTCAGACGAAGACTGGGAACCAACTACCGTTGGCAAAGAAATTGCCAATGACGCCCTAATCCCCTTCGATACCCTATTAAGCGACAGCTATTTTGGTGGTATCGGACTAATAAGCCCTGGACGCTTCAAAATTACAGCTCCCGGTAAATACAAAATCGACTGGGAACTACCAATCAACACCGTCGACTATGCTGGTAAAGGTCTCATTGGCTTTTATATTGGTGATCAGCTCTATTCCTACAGCCACTTGCCCTTAGTTCGTGGAATTGTAGTCGGCACCGCTATCATTGATGTCTGGTTTGATGAAACCGTCGATATCCACCTTGCTAATCTTAGCGGTTGTACAATTCGTGCCGCTAGATACAGCAGCCTAACTATTACTTACCTTTGCCCTCCGGCGGCACAAAGACCTAAACCTTAATGAAAGAGCGTTGCAACGCTTTTTTGTTTGCTTGGCTAGTGACTTGCAGTGTTTGAAAATAGTCAATTTAATTTGACAATAACGCAATTTAGGGAGGAGGGTTTTATGAATCCACATGATACTGTTAGCTTATGCTTAATCGTTAGAAATGAAGAGAAGTGTTTAGCGCGCTGTCTTGAAAGTTTTAGAGGGGTCGTCGATGAAATATGCATTTTAGATACGGGCTCTACCGATCAGACGGTTGAGATTGCTGGAATTTTTGGAGCTAAACTTAAGTTTTTTGAATGGAATGATAACTTTAGTGAAGCGAGGAATCGGAACTTGGAGATGGCGACTATGGATTGGATCATGGTGGCTGATGCTGATGAATATCTCAGACGAGAAGATATGCAGACATTGAGACAGGCTCTGAAACTCAAACAATATGATGGATTTTTGATCAAAACTTTAAACTTTAATCAGGAAGGTAGTCAGCAACATATTGTCAATCTTAACCAAAGGATTTTTAAAAATAATGGCAATTTTCACTATCAGGGAAGGATTCATGAACAGGTGGTATGCATTGACCCTGCAAAAAAGGGGGAAGGCTTTGTCGCAATTGACGTTGGATTTTACCACACTGGCTACTTACGTAGTGAGCGGGAAGAAAAACAGAAAAATCAGCGTAATCTAGCAATTTTAAGAAAAGCAGCTGAAGAGGAGCCTGAGACAATGTTTAGCCTATTCAATTTAGCCAACGAATTTAATAATGATCCAGATAAACACCACGAAGCACTTGATCTTTATCATCGCGCTTATGCGTATCGAGCGTTTGATGCTGGTTTTATGCCAAAATTGATAATGTTTAGGTTGCTGGCACTGATTCGAGAGCAGCTATGGGATGAGGCTTTGGCGGCAATTACCGATGGTTTGTCTGCTTATCCAGATTTTACTGACTTGGTTTATCAGCGGGGGATCGTAGAGAAAAAGAAAGGTTTAATATTGAAGGCGATTGGAAGTTTTGAAATGTGTTTAACGATGGGGAAGCCTCGAGCGGCACTTGAGTTCTCAACGCAGTCGTATGGTTATGGAGCCCATTTTCATTTAGCGGAAATCTATAAGCAGCAAGAAGCGTTTGCTAAGGCATTTACTCATTATCAAGAGAGTCTGCGATTGGAGAAGTCTAAGTATGAGCTGTTGTATCCAATGTTTGATTGTTTGGTGAGATTGGAGGATGATCGTAAGAAAGTAGCTGCGGTAATGAAATGTTTTTTTAACTTGCAAGACGATTTGAATCGGGTGGTTTATGTTAATCTTTTGCTTGATAAGGAGTTTTATCAGGAAGCGGTTGAATTTTTGTCAGAAAGTGGTGTTTGGGAATCAGAAAATATACGACAGCAACTTAAGGGAAGGGCTCAGGCGGAGCTAGTTTTAGATCGTGATATTTAAAGCTTTTGTAGTTAAGAGTTCTCACCCAAGATGACACTTTTTTCAAGTTTTGGCATATACATATATGTATAATAAGACGTTTACGCCTAAAGCGACAGAAATGGCTCTAGGTGTATCCGAAAAGGAAGGGATTTATGTGGAGATCGTTGATATAAATGATGTTGTGATAGGCGATTTGATCCTAATTCCACTTAAAACGGGAGGTTATTTATTTTCCTCGACTGGACAACCCCTAGACTCACCGGTTTTTAAAGTGATGAGCAAGGAGATCAGCGAGGGGGCTTTTGTACTGGAATTGCAAGTGATGGAAGTGCTTGCCCCATACTCCCTTTTTCATGGCGAAAAGAGTGATCACAATAAGGTTTTAAAGGCTTTGGAGGTTGGACCAGCTGTTGTTCGAGAGGCATCTGTACCATGGCTTATTTATACTTTGCCTGAAGGTGAAGAAGTAGAAAGGATTACAATTGATGAAATCACTTTGACAGGTACGATTGAGGTTGATCCAAAGAAAGATCGGCAAAACCGTTGTCCAAATCCGGTGTTTGGCAGTGTTAAGCTGAAAGAACCAGTTGCTTCAGCGAAGTTTTTACTAAGTCATCGCCCACATAATGGAGTACTTGAACTTGATGAGGATGCGGGGACTTGGATTTATCTTTGCACAATTGGCAAAGAGCGTAACGACCATTTTGAAATTACGATCTGGGATTCGGAAACGGGTGCATACGGCGTTCAGGTTATTCATATTTGGGGAAAGTGCAATGCAGTAACCCGTATAACAGGAACTGTCGATTTAGCAGAAGGTGCAACAGTTTCATTAACCGGACTTGAGGATAGATTCCTTCAGATTACGGGGACGGTGGGGCTTGCAGCAGATGCAATGGTGAGCATTAGTGGCGTTGATATCCATAATGGCGCCTTTGTTGTTGAGTTGACGGGGCTTGAGGAGGGATATCTTCCGATTACGGGAACGGTTGGTTTAGCAGCAGATGCAACGGTGAGCATTAGTGGCGTTGATATCCATGATGGAGCTTTCGTAGTAGAACTAACTGGGCTTGAAGAAGGCTATCTCCCAATCACAGGAACAGTTAACTTAGCGGCAGATGCAACAGTCTCTATCAGCGGGGTAAACACTCACGACGGAGCACTCGTAGTAGAACTCACTGGCATAAAAGAGCCTATCGACGTCACCCTCAAATCAATACCACTAACTGCCGAAACCATCCAGCTAGAAATCACTGGCGACACCCTCTTCTTACCAGCAAGCAACTATCGACGTCAATTCATTCCACTCACCGAGGCTTATCCTGTCAACGATCTCTCGGCTTACACTTACCTAATCCTGATCGAAAACCTAGATCAAATCGACAACGTTTCCTTTGTAGTCGTCGAAGAGCTGGAATACACCATCGGAGATAACACCTACTTTGCCCACACCTCCAACCAATCCCCTGAGCACTTACTACCTAATGAAGAACCCTACACCATTAGACTTTATAACCCAACCCCTGATCCTGATGCTATATCAAGCCGAGTTTCCATCCTAGCTCAGATCGAGGAATTAACTTATCGTGACAACGCTTCTTACCAATCTCCTGCCCTAGTAACCCATGATATAGACTTCGAAGTCGAAATTTCAGCGGCAGCTTACCTCATCCTGAAGCGGGAAGATACCACTGACGATGAGGAAGGCTAAAGAAGAGCAACCCTTGAGCTCAGAGAAAACAAACTTAAGATTGAAATCCTCACCTTTTCCAAGTACAGTTCTAAACTAAAAAATCGGGGCAATCCCCGAGACCGAGACCAAACAAAAAGTGGCACTAACACAAAAGGTCGTGCCACTCTAAATTAGGAGTGATTTTAATGGCGGATTGTATACCAGGAACTTGCGGATGCCCTACCCCAAAATGCCCTTGTACCTGTACAAAAACTTTCGGACCCGTGGACTTAAGAAGAGTGTGGCGCGTAGGAACTTCGACAGGTTACGAGCCCTTTGAATTCTATGACCTAAACGGTGCTATCATCGGTTTTGATATCGACCTCACTAAAATAATCGCAGAAAGATTGCGATTCGTCGTGGATCTGCACGATATGGATTTTAATTCCCTATTTCCAGCATTAGGCGTGAAGTACATTGACATCATCGCAGCAGCAGTCTCGGAAACCCCAGAGCGAAGTAAGTTTGCAGACTTTACTAAACCCTACTATGAGTCTGGGATGGTTTTGCTATCCCATGATGGCGATATTGATGAAAGTCAACCTATTAATCAATTAAATGGCAAAATAATCGCCGCACAAAGCGGTACTACCCAAGAAGCTATACTTCATGCTATCAAAGAAGGGGGTGGGGATCCACCTTTTGATGACCCAAACCCGTATGCACCTAATATGCTGATTTATACCAACATCAGCCTACCCGCCATAGTCACCTTAATGGCGACAAAAGATAACGTGGAGGTGCAGACTGAGACTGGAACATATGAGGGTCCAATCCATGCTGCCATCATGATCGACAAAGTTGCCGATAGCTATATAGCACATCGACCGCAACCTCCCTTAATGCGCACAAATGAATCCTTTTTAAACAGTGTTGAGACCTGTTCCTTTGCCTTGCCTCTTGGCAGCAGTCTCGTAGATATCATTAATGACATCCTTGACGAACTGCTTGAACCTGGAGGCGAAATCGACCGCCTCATCGAAAAGTGGTTTGGCGGCGGCTCTAATACCGATCTAAACCAAATATTGTAGAATTCACCAATAAAAGACACTGCCCCTTGCAACTGAAAGCAAGGGGCAGTTTTCTAGTTTGCTTTTAACAAACATCCATTCCTTCAAAATTTTGATTTCCAATAACTTCTTAGCCGAATATTCCCATTTTTAAAAGCTTCCTTAATGGCGTTTTACTCACAGCTTGAGCGGTTTTCTCAAAGTGACGTAATGCTCAATTTCTTGGACTGACAAACCTGTCATAATAGAAATAGTTGCAAGAGGAATATTATTTTCTAAACCATTCTTGACCACTTGTTCTATGCCCTGTTCTATGCCTTGTTCTATGCCTTGTTCTATGCCCTGTTCTATGCCTTGTTCTATGCCTTGTTCTATGCCTTGTTCTATGCCTTGTCCTATGCCTTGTTTGATAGCTTCTTCCCTGACACCTTTCTCATGAAATTTGCGTGCAAATTCTGCATTATCACGACTCAATGCTCGAGCCCAAGCTTCCTCATCTTGACTAAGCAATTGTAATTTCTCTGCTGCTTGTTCTATCTCTTCAGATTCTCTTGCTAACAACGCTAACTCCTCCCATTTTTTGACTTTTAGTAACCTGCCCCACAAATATTTTGGGTCAGATTCTGATTTTCCTTTCTTCAATTTCGTGAGATCAAGAACATTTATCTCCTGCACATCCGTAAAGATTTCACCATTTTCCCTTCTCATTACAATCTTCTCGTGATATTCATCCCCATCCATAAACATCCTTTTCCCCGTGATGACAAGGGAAATAGCGCGTTTGACTTCGCAATAGTTCTCACCTACTTTCAATTGCCCACCTGCAATACGAGCGTTATACACCTGGGTGCGTTCTTTGAAATAATGATGTGGTTCTTGTTGCATCTCAAGATGCATGAAATTGCCTGATTTGGATTTCAACAACAAATCAACAGTAAACCCTTTGTCATCTGTTTGGTCTCTTAGCAATTCTGAATTTAGCACTGTAATCTCAGACAGATCATCATCACAAAAATTTAGAGTGGCTTTTAAAAATTGTCGAAGTTGTGTTATATTTCTTGAATCCTCAAAAAACATTTTGAACACAACGTCGATGACAAGTGGAAGTAATACTGGATTTTGTTCTTTATTTTTTGGCATTGTTTTCGCCTCCGTATAATTAGAAGTAAGGGATGGAAATACCCTCCTATCTTATAAATACGCAAAAACGGGGGCGAAGACCTTCCTAAATCGATACAATGCAATACGTTTACATGAAATGAACGACGTTTTCATAGCGAAAATATACCTGTTGGCGCTTTTTAAATGGGTTATTGAAGCATTCACTCATTCTAGTATAACACATCTTGAACGCTTTTTAAAGTGTCACTTTAGTTTTTATTCTAAAAAAACAAAAACTGCCCTTCGCACCAAAAGCAAAGAGCAGCATCCCTTTATTTATCAAATTTAAGCGTAACTCCAGGAAATTTTTCCTTAATTGCCGTACTAGGCACAAGCCCAGTATTACACAAATTCAAAAACTTTAATTTAAGCAAAAATTCAAGACCCTCAAGATCCTCAAAATAAAGCTGCCCCCCTAAAGGAAAATCCAAATGAGACAAATCCAATCGTTGAACCCGCAACAATTCCGTCACATCAATCGGTGAACTAGTCATCTTATTCAACACACGCGCAATCTCCCTAGCAACAAACGAGTTCGGAAACAACTGCTCAATCGGAATCGGGATTGCCGTCTGATACGCCTCACCCGCAAAATTAATGCTCACCCCTGTCTCGGGATCACTTGCCCATTCCCACTGAAGTTCCATTCGACCCCGCTCAAACCAAGTAACAATCCCAAGCTCATCATCATATTTCCCATTATACTTAAACAAATCAACAGGAACACGCGAATAATCAGCTGCAAATGGAATAAACCCTTGCGGACGAGTCACATAAATCTGAGGTAACACCCTTCGCTGATCATAAACCTTCGCCTCCCTCAACTTACTAAGCTCCGCCAAATGGCTAATATCATCAACCTCATTCCCATTTAAATTAATCACTTCAAGATTAACTAAATAATGAATCCCCCCCAAAGAACGAATACAACAACCTTCTGCATCCAGCTCCTTGATCACCTCAAACTCGGTAGGAGCAACATAATCTGTCAACTTTCGGTCAAGCAAGAGCGCCACCAACTCCGCCAAGCATTCATCAACAAAGAACTCCCTCAAGGTCCGATTAAGAACAAATCCACCCGACTTGCTGGTAAAATTAACATCATAATTGTTAAGGACGTGTGATCCCACACTTGTGCGGGCAAAAAAGATATTCGAATTGATAAAATTCACATCAATCCCACTCGTATTATTCTCCCCATCAAAAATATAAGGAAAGTCGTCGGTTGCCGAATTATCATAAAATGAAGTGCCAGCACCGATACGGAGGCTTTGCGCATGCCAAACAGAATTCGGATCCTTCGGGTCTCTTGAGCCTGGGTTTGGTCCATACCATTCATTCGGCATATAAACCCCAGCACCAGATGAGCCAATATTATCGTAGATTTCACCTGCATCTAAACGGATATCCCCACCAAACAAAACAGCAATAGCAGCTCCTACGGGTTGATTAAATGTATTAATCGCCCAAGC
>Ga0123355_10012165_pt1 | contig 13319 bp, 11 predicted proteins | sample TergutEmb28metaG_3_FD_89872 | JGI IMG/M metagenome (GOLD analysis project Ga0123355, IMG submission 89872) | Embiratermes neotenicus P1 segment gut microbial communities from Petit-Saut dam, French Guiana - Emb289 P1 | ecosystem: Host-associated > Arthropoda: Insects > Digestive system > Gut ...
CTTTTTTATTAAGCGGCTTGCAATATGAAAAATTTGTATTACAATATAAGAAAAAGACGAGGGAGAGAAAAATTATGCCAAAGAAGGCAAAAGGTGCAGATACAAAAAAGAATAAGGAAGCGGTAGTATTTGAAGACCAGTCGGCAAAGGAGGAGGCTCTACATAACGCCCTTGCCAACATAGAAAAACAGTTTGGTAAAGGCGCGGTTATGAAAATGGGTGAGAAGATGATGGATATTCCCGTAGTAACAACGGGAATACTTAGCGTGGACGTAGCCCTTGGAGTAGGAGGAGTGCCAAAAGGTCGCATAGTGGAAGTGTATGGGCCAGAGTCATCAGGAAAAACCACCATGGCATTGCACATTGTAGCAGAAAGCCAAAAACTTGGCGGAATCGCTGGATATGTAGACGCAGAACATGCATTAGACCCAGTGTATGCGCGTAAGCTAGGAGTAAATATAGACGAGTTATACATTTCCCAACCAGACGACGGCGAGCAAGCTCTTGAAATTGCGGAAGCAATGGTACGTTCGGCAGCGATAGACGTTGTTGTAATCGACTCGGTTGCGGCGTTGGTACCTCGCACGGAAATCGAGGGGGAAATGGGTCAAACCACAGTGGGACTTCAAGCGCGTCTGATGTCGCAAGCACTTCGCAAGCTCACAGGTATCACCAGCAAAACCAACTGCATAGTAATTTTCATCAACCAGCTACGCGATAAAATCGGTGTAACATACGGCAGTCCCGAAACCACCACTGGTGGCCGCGCACTGAAATTCTACTCATCTGTGCGCATTGATATTCGTCGTGCAGAGGCTATCAAAGTATCTGACACTGTTGTGGGCAATCGCACGAAAATCAAAATTACTAAGAACAAGGTTGCGCCGCCGTTCCGCACATGCGAAGTTGACATCATGTACGGCGAAGGAATTTCCAAGGACGCAGATTTACTAGACCTTGGTACACAACTTGGGCTGGTACAAAAAAGCGGTTCGTGGTTTTCATATGGCGATGCACGACTTGGGCAGGGGCGCGAAAACGCAAAAGTGTATCTGCGTGAACACCCAGAAATTCGCCACGAAATAGAAAACCTAGCACGCGAGCATTATGGCATGAAACCACTAGAGGCATTAGCGTCACCCGATAACTACATCAAAGTAGACGCAGAAGCTCTAGCATCAGCAGTAATAGACGACAGTGACGAATCTTTGGAAATTGAAATCATGGATATGGAAGAAGATGATTAATATGTGCAACACGGGAAAAAGCAACATAATAGGCGACATAAAGATTTTTGCCGCTAACGCAAATCAGCAGTTGGCGAGGGGCGTTGTAAAACATTTGGGGCTAGAACTTGGTAAATCCGAAACATCAAGATTTTCCGATGGGGAAATCAAAATGGTTGTTGACGAAACGGTTCGTGGCTCTGATGTTTTTATAATTCAATCAACATGCCCGCCTGTTAATGAAAATTTGATGGAACTTCTAATCATGCTGGACGCAATGCGGCGTTCGTCTGCGGGGAGAATTACGGCGGTTATTCCGTATTTCGGATATGCCCGTCAAGACCGCCGTACTCGTCCACACGACCCCATCAGCGCGAAACTTGTTGCCGATATGATAACCTCCGCAGGCGCAAGCCGCATTCTGGCCATGGACTTGCACTGTCCACAGCTACAAGGATTCTTCAACATTCCCCTAGACCACCTAAGAGGAATCTACTTGTTTGAAAGCTATGTAAGAAAACACGAAGTTCTAAGCCAAGAAATAGCCGCCGATAACGTAGTAATAGTCTCGCCAGATTTCGGAAGCGTAGCCCGCTGCAAACACTTCGCAGACAACTTAAACCTTCCTCTAGCGATAGTAGACAAACGCCGCCTAGACGACAAAAAAAGTGAAATCGACCATTTCATAGGTGACGTAAAAGGCAAATCTGCAATCCTACTAGACGACGTTCTAGCCACAGGCGGCTCATTATGCAACGCCGCCGCAACAGTAATGGAACAAGGCGCAAAGGCAGTATACGCCTGCATAACCCATCCAATCCTATGCGGCGACGCAGTACAAACAATAAAAAACTCTCCCCTATCAGAACTGGTAGTACTAGACACAGTAGAACTCCCACCAGAAAAGCAACTAGACCAAATAAAAGTCCTATCAGTAGCAAAGTACGTAAGCGACGCAATAAACTGCATACACAACAGCCGCTCAATAGGCGGCCTATTCAGCTCAATGAGCGGTGAGGATTAAAGATTAGGGATAAAAGATTAAGACCTTGGGGGAAAACCTTTTCTGAAGAAAAGGTTTTCCCCCAAACCCCCTTTCCAAAAAACTTTTTTATTTGCGCCTTCAATTGAGTGGAAATCTAGTAAAGCTATACAGCCGCAAAAAAGCAGGGTCAAGGGAGCGCGCTCCCTTGCAGGGGTATTGGGGACAGCGTCCCCAAGGTCTTAAATCTTTTGACTTTAAAGGTCGAAGGGGCGTAAGTATGAGCAATAAGAAGAAACGGAAAACTGCTAAGGAAAGAGCGGCGGCTAGGAATAGGCGTGAGCAAGATAGGCAACGATTAGTCGAACCACCCCCACCTAAAACGAAAGTGCGGAAGGCTACTTCGGCTGGGCATCCGATTAGTAATTTGGTGGACGGTAAGTGTTTTTCGTGTGGGTATACGGATATTTCGTTGAATATCGCTACTGGGAACTTGCGTTGTGGCAGTTGTCAAAATGAGTATGTGCCTGCTTGGTTTGAAAAAGAAATTTCTGATATAAAAAGATTAAGCGGAACGGTAATTGATACCAGTGCCGCTGATATAGAAACATGTGCCAAAGATGTTTTGACATTTGAATGCGGCGGTTGTGGTGCGGAAGTTATTGTGGACACTACGGAATCTTTGTATGCGCGGTGTCACTGGTGTAGAAGTATATTGTCGGTAAGTAGTCCAATTCCTAATGGGGCTGTTCCAGATAAGTTGTTACCGTTTTCGCAAAATAAGGAAGACGCGCAAGAGGTTATTCGTAAATTTGCTCGCAAAAGAAGATTTTTTGCGCATCCGCAATTTAAGCGAGATTTTACTGCAAATAACGTAATGGGTGTATACCTGCCATATATGGCAGTAGATGTTAATGCAAGCGCGAAATTACATGGCGTGGGTGAGAGAAACAAACGCAGATATGAAGATGATGGAAAAACCTATTACGAAGTAGACAGTTACAATGTGTCCAGCACATTTCAATTTATAGTTGAGGATTTAACGATTGAATCAAATTCCGAAAAATTGCGCCGAAGCAATAGCAATCGCACAAATAATATTGTGAACGCGATAAAGCCATTTGATATGGAAAACTGCGTGGAGTGGAATACTTATTTCATGCGGGGATTTACCTCGCAAAGGCGTGACACAGATGTCAGCGATTTAAGCGGGCTTATCGAGCTAAAAGTAAAGGATATAGCCAAGCACGAAGCAACGTCGCTTAACGAAATGTGCGACCGCGGAATAAGATGGGATAACGAAGAATTAAAAATAGCGGGTACGCAGTGGCGAGCGGTATATTTGCCTGTGTGGTTGTACAGTTATAGCAGGAAGAAAAAAATTCATTATGTGGCGGTAAATGGGCGCAACCTTGAAGTGATGGGAAGCATTCCTATAAATTGGGCGTTGCTATTGTTTATTTCGTCATTTATACAAGTGCCTACTACTATTTTGGGTATTATTTTGATTTTAACATTTTCGTGGTATTTTATGATTGCGGGTGGTGCTTGTCTTTTGGCTGGGCCGATTTTCATATGGCATTTTTATGAAAAATACCGCAATCCATATGCCCGATACAAGCATGAAAGTGACGCATTCACCCAAACATGGGGCGTGAGAAACAGCCGTAAACATTTTAAAAATCGCTCATACGAAAGAAGTTCATATATGAGCGACAGAAACGATTGGACAATGCATTATCAAGGAAAGTGAGGTATTCACATGGACATCAACGCATTACGAAAAGATTATGCAGGGCTGGATTTTTCGCAGAAGAAAGAATACATTTTGAACTTAAAGAAAAAAGTAGAAACTGCAAATAGCGTACCGCTTAGGCAGTTTTTAGAGGAATGCATTACGGAGTACAACAGCGAGGTGCGGGCGCGTAATGAAAAAGCGGGATTCGCGCCCAAGCCTAAGTTGCCAGATATTACGCCAGACACCTTTGCGAAGGCGTTGATAACCATGATTTCTGGTGGTACTAAGAGCGGCGCGGATTCGCTAGTGCGAATGAAGCTAATTGGAAAATGGCAACGCGAACCCGACGAGGGCGATTATTATTATAAATTCAATGAAGATGGCTCGTTTGAAACAAATGAGTTTGAAGGCGCGAAAGGCACGAGTGATGTACTACGCGGGAATTTTTCAGTGGGAATAGACAATGTTGTTCTAATGGAACCGCATGAGAAGTTAAAGTTTGAAAGCTTGATGTTTTCGCAAACGGGCGATAGTTTAATTATTGGGCTAAAGGACGGCTTGACGTTTGAATACAATCGGGTCTAGCACGTAGGTTAGACGATTATTCGGGAGGTTTATTCATGCAGAATGGTAAAGCACTTGGAATACTTTTCATAGCGGTGATGCTTGGGTTTATAATTGTGGTGCTGGTAATCAGCAACAATCCGCGAGATTTTGAAACCCCAGAGCAAGAAGGAACAGCGACAACATACCAAGCCAACGCAAACGAGAACGTCACAACAACCGAAGAAACAACCCCAACGCCGCCTGCTGTAGAGTTCATAATGATACAGGGCGAGCGTTATAATGTATCGCTAACGGAACTAGACTTGCGTCTCTCTGAATTAACCGACGAGGATATAGTGCAACTTCATTACATGGTAAATCTGGAATCTCTAATGCTAGGCGGAAATGAAATAACAGACATATCCTCTCTAGCCGACCTCACGCGGTTGAGAACATTGGGTTTGTGGCGCAATAAAATAGCCGATATATCACAACTTGAGAGACTTGTGAATTTGAACGCGCTATACTTAGACGATAATCAAATTACAGATATATCGCCATTAGAGGGGCTAATAAACCTAACAATTCTTACCATTCATGAAAATGAAATAAGCGATTTATCACCACTGGCAAATCTTACGAGGCTAGAGGGATTAACTATTAATGACAATCAAATAAGCGATTTATCACCGCTTTCAAATCTACACCAGCTAAATTGGATTAATGCGAGTAATAATCCTATCAGTGACCTGTCGCCACTTGCAAGCATTCCAATGTTGGAGGAACTTAGAATAGAGGGGCTTCAAATAAGTGATATATCGCCGCTTGCTGGTATGAATCATCTATGGTGGTTGTTTGCAGATAATAATGAAATAAGTGACATAACCCCATTGGCAGGTTTAACCACTGCAACCGTGATTGGCTTGAATAATAACCAAATAAGCGACCTATCGCCGCTTGCAGGGCTTACAAATTTAAATTCGCTTGGGTTGGATGAAAATGAAATAAGTGATTTATCACCACTTGCAGGAATTGAAAGTTTAACCAGTGTATTCTTGGCATACAATCAAATCAGCAATATATCGCCACTTGCCGAACTTCATAATTTAGTTACACTGAACTTAATGCATAATGAAATAAGCGACTTGTCGCCGCTTTCGGGTTTAAACTTATACGGATTAGTCGTGGCAGGCAATCCAATAACAGATTGGTCGCCAGTGTCGCATATTCTTCTTGTTTACGACCGAGTGCCTGTTTCTGGGCAAGTGGTTTACGCGCTGTCTAAAGACATGGTAATTCAATCCCACGAGGTTGGGCGCGATAGTCGTGACGGGTCTATTTTCCATTCTAATGACTTTGGTTGGTCGCCGTTTTTGATGCAGGCTGGTTCGCCACGGTACACGATTTCGGAAACACCTTATGGACACAACGGTATTCATGTGGGCAACAGAGAACAAACTTGGTACGCCTTAGACTTAACTCTGCCCAACTTCCTAAGTTTCGACGATGGCGAGGAATACGACATTGTAGTACGCGGCAGAAACGCCTCCGACTTTGATATGGCAATGGCAATTGCCGCAATGGATGGCCCTTGGAATTGGCTGTACTACGATGAAGTCCCAGCGGGGGAAAATTTTGAAATCGGCGGAATTTTATCATACGCCATACTGGAAGCCACAGATGGTGGAAGTTATCAATTTATGCAACGGGGTTTTCGTATTCAGTCTGTATGTACTAACCCCTTTGTGGTTTACGAAATTGTTGTCACTAGGAGGTAAATTACCATTCGCTGGAGAAAAGAGGTTTTGACATGATTAGTTTGATTGCAACGGCGGCGTTTGGGCTGGAAGCGGTTGTTAAACGAGAAGTTATCGCGCTTGGATTTTCTGATGTAAAGTGTTTGGATGGGAAGGTTGAATTTTCTCCAGTCGAGGGCAGTAGTTTGCATGAGGCTATAGCGCGTTCTAACTTATGGTTGCGAAGCGCAGACCGCGTTTTGTTAAAGCTGGGTGAATTTACCGCTACCACATTTGATAATTTATTCGAGCAGACAAAGGCGTTACCATGGGAAGAATGGATTCCTGTAGATGGAAAATTTACGGTAACAGGGAAATCTGTGCGTTCTGGGTTGTTTAGTGTGCCAGATGTGCAGTCTATTGTAAAAAAGGCCGTGGTTGAAAAATTGCGGCAAACGTACAATGTCGAGTGGTTCAAGGAAACTGGCGCGGAATATACAATTCAAGTAGCGTTGCTGAAAGACGTTGCCACACTAACAATTGACACTACTGGAGCGGGGAATGGTCTTCACAAGCGAGGGTATCGCGCAAAAGCGACTCGCGCGCCCATGAAAGAAACAATGGCCGCCGCGCTAATAGAACTAACACGTTACGGCGAGTACGCAGCGCGAAGCAGTGGCGCAAAACCATTCCTAGACCCATGTTGCGGAAGCGGAACACTTCCAATAGAAGCGGCATTAATCGCAAAGAATATCGCGCCAGGGTTAGCGCGGAAATTCGCGGCGGAACAATGGACAACCATAGAGCCAAAAATATGGAAGGAAGCGCGTTCGGCGGCATACGGGGCAATACGCACGGAGGTTGAGCCGATTATCCATGCGGCAGACAAAGACCCCTCCGCAGTAGAATTAGCCAAAGCCAACGCAGAATTAGCGGGCGTAGATGACTGCATAGTTTTTGAGAATCGCCAAGTATCGCAAACTGTCCTACCTGCCGAAGCGGGAATATCCATAATCAACCCGCCCTATGGCGAACGTCTAGGGCAAATAAAAGAAGCCGAAGCCCTATACGCGGAGCTAGGCAATCTATTCAACCCAACAAAATGGAGTGTATATGTAATAACCCCCGACGAATTTTTCGAGACAGCATACAAAAAGAAAGCCCGAGCAAAACGGAAATTATTCAACGGAATGATAAAAACCGACTACTATCAGTATTTTTGACGCTGAAATCCAAACCGACTACGACCAATACTTTTGACAGTAAAACCAAAAGGAGGAATCCCCAATGCTAAAAATTCAAGGCGAACACAACACAGCAATAGTATACACAAACGAGCTAGAATCTGCGGCAGGAGAGCAAATAAAAACCGTGTGCGACCGCAAAGAATTTGCAGACTGCAAAATAAGAATAATGCCCGATGTCCATGCAGGAAAGGGCTGTACAATAGGCACAACCATGACCATCACCGACAAAATAGTTCCAGCCATGGTGGGCGTGGACATAGGTTGCGGAATGGAAACGGTAAAACTAGCCGAACGCGAAATAGACTATGCGGCATTGGATGCGTTAATTCGCCGCAAAATTCCGTCTGGGCGTGATATTCGAGACACGCATCACCCAAGAAATAGCGAAGTTCCACTCGAAGACCTACGATGCCTTTCATCAGTAAACTTAGAGCGCGCAAAACGAAGCATAGGTACATTAGGCGGCGGAAATCACTTCATAGAGGTAGCTCGCTCCGAGGTCGGCGATTTGTATTTGGTGGTGCATTCTGGAAGCCGTCACATAGGTTCGCAAGTTGCGGATTACTACCAAGATGAAGCCTACAAATTCCTATGCGGCAACTCGAAACTACAGATAGAAGAAGCAATGGCGCGACTAAAAGCCGAGGGCAAGCATCAAGAAATAGCCCCCACAATAGCAAAACTAAAAACCCAAAACAAAATCCTAACCGACGAAATCCCCAAAGATTTAACATATGTAGTTGGTCAACTATTCGACGATTACATTCACGACATGAAAATAATACAAGGCTTTGCAGTAGCCAACCGCAAAGCCATGACAGAAGTAATTTTGCAAGGAATGAAACTAACCGAAACCGACCGATTCACAACAACCCACAACTACATCGACACAGAATCAATGATTCTGCGAAAAGGCGCGGTGTCGGCAAAAGAAAACGAACGCCTACTAATCCCAATAAACATGCGCGACGGAAGCCTAATTTGTCGTGGGCTAGGCAATGCAGATTGGAATTTCTCCGCGCCCCACGGTGCAGGCCGCCTAATGAGCCGCACAGCGGCATTCAAAGCCCTATCAATGGACGATTACATCTCCGAAATGGAAGGAATCTTCTCAACCTCCATAAATCGCAAAACCCTAGACGAATCACCCGCCGCATACAAAAACATAAATGACATAATAAGTCACATAGCCCCCACCGCCGAAATTATCGAACGCATTCGCCCAACATATAATTTCAAAGCCAGCGAGTAACTGAATTTACCCTTCCAACGCCATTGGCTCGGAAATGCTTTTGGGAACTTCTATTCCCGTGGCGTAACAAAACGCAATAATTTGTCCAACGTGCATATTTTCGTGTCCTATCATCACGGAGATAATTTGATGCACGTTTCTTTTTTCGCCAAAATAATCAATGATTTCTGTGCCGTCCAAAGTTTCTAGCAATTTTTCTAATTGCGCGTCCAAATCGGCCATTCTTTCCGCTAGGGCTTGCTTCGACCAGTTTTCATACAGATATTCGTCCCCAAAATCCACAACTTTTGTTGTTAGAGAATTTACAATATCCCGCTGGAACAACGTCAATTCATAAGCCTGCAATCTTATGGTGTTAAGCACTTTTCGTGGCAGAATTTTGTCAAGGTCTGCGTCGCTTAGTTCCTCCAAAAACCCTAGTATAATGCTTCGTGTTTCCTTCCAGTCTGCGTGCAGTGCCTTTAGCGATTCAATCATGTTAGTACCTCCAAAAGTTTTTTTGTATGATTGGATTATATCAAGGCTTTGTGACACCAGTGTGTCATATTTCACGGGAACATGTAAAATTATTTTTTTTGCATGAACCATCAAAAACCCCCTCATTTTCATCTATGAAAATGAGGGGGTTTTTTTCATACGCTAGGAAACTGTTCACGGCTTCGAGACGTATGCGTGGCTTACCAATGCAGGTCATCGGTGAAAGGCGGCTGTGCCGCTTTTTCATACGCTAGGAAGCGGCATTTACTTTGTTCATGAAACGCTCTGTGTCTATTATTGCTCGGTGGTGAGTTCCGCTTCCTATTTCGTTTGTGTTATCGCTTGCGGTTACTTTGAAGGTTATTTTTCGTCCCTCAATTTGTTCGATTGTTGCGGTTGCATTGATTTTTGCACCTAATGGGCTGGCGGCAGTGTGTGCCACGTTAATTTGTGTGCCCACGGAAGTTTGCCCAGATTCTAGGCAATTGGCAATGCATTCGCAGGCGGCCTGCTCCATCAGCGCAATCATCATTGGTGTGGCGAAAACATCTAAACTGCCACTTCCGACAGTTTTTGCAGTATTTATATCAGAGACTACCGTTGATACGGTTGCAGTCTTTCCGATTTCTAGCATGTAAACATCTCCCTTTTAGAGTTTGTAGGGCGTTAGTAACTCCATGATAGCTTCCTTTGGTCGCGCACCCAAAACTTGATTAACTACCGCACCATCTTTTACCACTGCCAAAAGTGGAATGCTCATTGCGCCAAACGCCGCGGCTAGTTCTGGAGCATCTCGGACGTTGATTTTTGCTACTTTTGCATAGTCTACTTCTTGCGCTATTTCATCAATAATTGGCGCAATCATTAGGCATGGGGCGCATTCTGGTGCCCAGAAGTCTAACAACACTGGTTTTTCCGATTTCATTACTTCCGCTTCAAAATTTTCATTGGTAATCGTAATTGCTTGCATATTTTGCCTCCTAACACATTTGTAAATTTATTCTACCATAAAAGTGTTTGCCGCATTCGTAAAACATTTTCATTACAAAGTTAAAATGTTAAAAGGTTTGCGGAAATTTGTAGTATCATATGTACAGGAGCGTGATAGTCATGAATAAAGTTTTCCTTATTATCGGAATTTTGGCGTTTTTGAATTTCTTGGTGCTGTTGTTTGTCACGGGCATACATTTTGGGCATGTGTTTTTGGGAATAAGTTCGGTTGCGGTGATTGGTTATGGTTTGATTTTTGATAAAATTCCGCAGTGGGTGCATATTACTATTTGGACGGTTTGTGTTGTGCCAATCGCGCTGTCAGGGTTTTTGGCGGTTTACGGCAGAACTACCAATTTAGATTACACCGAAGACGTTGTAATAGTCCTAGGCGCGGGGCTTAGGCACGACGAAGAAGTAGGAACACACCTAGCAACTCGCTTAGACACCGCAATAATATATCTAAACCAAAATCCAAACGCCATAGTAATAACCAGCGGCGGCCTAGGCGCAGGCAGAACAATAACCGAAGCCGAAGCAATGTCCCGCTACCTAATACGCCACGGAATAGCCCCTGAAAGAATTATCCAAGAAGGCAAGTCAACCTCAACTCACGAAAATTTAGTATTCTCCAACGAAATTTTATCAAGCTATTTTCCCGACGGCTTCCGCGCTGTCCTAGTTACCAACGATTTTCATATATACCGCTCTGTTCGCACCGCAAGAAACATTGGCATAAACGTCACCCCTCTAGGCGCGCCAACCCCATGGCATACAATAGCCGCCAACTATGCCCGCGAAACTCTAGCAGTGTTGCATATGTGGGTGTTTGGGTAAAATTAATAGACCTGTCATAGAACTCTGAATTGCCGCGCAAATTCGGCATTTCAGAGTTCTATGACAGGTCTAATGTAGCCATACGTACTTTAAGGGCGTGTTCCCCTTGGTTACGTATGGCTTCTTTATTAATACGCGTCAACAGTGCGTAGCATGTTTCTTAGCCTTGCGCATAGTGTTCTTGCTATTGCGAATGCTATGTTTGGATGGTTGTTCATTAGTTCGTACATATTTGCTTCTGTTATTTCGGCTATGGTAACAGAGCCTTCTGCTACTATGGTGGCGGTTCTTGGTTCTTTTAGGAATAGGGACATTTCGCCGAATAAACATCCTTCGTCTAGGGTGGCTAGTAGCGTTTGATTTACTTTGCCGTATGCTTTGAATACGCCTACTTTGCCGCCTATTATGAAGTACATGCTGTCTGCGTTGGTGTCACCTTCGCTTATTATTACTTCGCCATCTTGGTAATGTCTTCTGCTTCCTGCTGCATTTTCTGTGAATTTTGGTTCGGTGGCGGTCGCGCCTTCCCAAATGGTGCTTATGCTTGGCATTGATAGGCGTGTTTGGAAGAAGTCGAGACGTTCTTTTAGCTCGTGGATTTGACCGTTTAGTTCTGCGGCGGCGGTTGCAGTTTCTTCGCCTGTTGCCGCGTCGCTTTGAAAGCGTTGCATTACAGTTTGCAGACCATTGTTTATGTCGTCAACGGATTCTGTTTGATGCATTGATGCTTCGTAAATTTCGCTGATTGCGCCCGAAACGCTTACTACATTGGACACGATGTTGTCTAGGCTTTGCGCGGAGTCATACGCCATTTCTTTTCCTCTGATTATGCTGTTTACGGCTTTTGACATTAGGATTTCTACTTCTTTGGCGGCCTCGCTTGTTCTTATTGCTAGTTTGCGTACTTCGTTTGCTACCACGGCGAAGCCTTTACCATGGGTGCCAGCGTTGGCGGCTTCTACTGCCGCGTTAAGTGCTAGTATGTTTGTTTGGAATGCTATGCCATCAATGGTTCTGTTTATCTTGGAAATTTGGGTGGTGAAGCCCGCGATTTGCTCCATAGCGTCTAGTAGCTTTTTCATTTCGGCATTACCAGCTTGCGCGCTGTCTCTTGATGTTAATGACCACTCTGCCGCTTTTTGAGCACTTTCTGTGTTTCGCTTGGAACGATTGTTTACATCAAAAACTTTTTCTGCCAACACAGCCATGGAGCGCGAGTGGTCTTCTGCGCCAAGTGCTAGGTTTACCGCGCCTTGTGAAAAACTGTCTGCGCCTATGGATACACCTTCGGCTACTGTTCTGATGCTATCCATTGTGGTGTTTAGCCGTGTTAAAATGCTGTTCATTGCACGTTTAATAAAATCAAACGAGCCTACATATTCTCTATGAATTTTGTGTTGCAAATTGCCTTCCGAAATTTTCGATAAAGTGTCTTGCAATTCGCCTACATATGATTCTAATTGGTCAAGGCTTGTGTTCAGGTTGCCCGACATGTCTCTGAAAACACCGCTGTATTGCGTTTCTACGCGACCACGAAAATCACCTTCACGTAATTTTTCCAGTAGGGAGGTGATTTCTTGACATGGTTTGTTTGTGGCTTCTACTAGCTGATTTAGCGATGTTGCTAGATTTGCCCAGCTTCCATGAAATTTTGCGGAGTCAATTTTTGCGTTTAAGTCGCCGTTTTGAACTTTTGCAGAGAAACGTGTCGTTGAATCATGAAACACGTTGACAGTGTCTGAAAGTTTGCGAATTTCAGTAGCAAGCGTGCCTGTTTCGCCGCTATAGATACTGTCAATGTTGGTGTTAAATTTTCCATTGGAAATATCTGAAACCGCCAATGTTAGACGATTAATAGGTTTTAGCTTGTGCAACGCAATAGAAAACCCTAAAACCCCCAGTACACCCAAAATCGCAAAACCAATAACATCTATTCCAAAACTTCCTAACAATATAGATGTAACAATGTTTAACACAGGTAAAACAATAAAGAGAATAATGAAAACTTTAAAAAGTGCCGAAAGTTTCACGTTGAAGCCTCCCTTTTTCTTAGTTATTTCATACTTTAATAAACGCATTCTCCAAACATGATAACATTTTTCATGGACATTTTCAAATACGAATCTTGACGAGCACGAAACCGTAACGACAGTACTCAAGAAAGACTAGTGCCTTATCCGCCATAAAACCGTAGTGAATTTGCGAGGATTTTTGTCGCAAGACAAGGAGGCAGTGACGCGGCGTGCCAGCGGCACGCAAGGAACAGCCGACGCAGGCTTGCGGCAAAA
>Ga0123355_10012166_pt1 | contig 13319 bp, 7 predicted proteins | sample TergutEmb28metaG_3_FD_89872 | JGI IMG/M metagenome (GOLD analysis project Ga0123355, IMG submission 89872) | Embiratermes neotenicus P1 segment gut microbial communities from Petit-Saut dam, French Guiana - Emb289 P1 | ecosystem: Host-associated > Arthropoda: Insects > Digestive system > Gut ...
TAAATAAATTTGTAAAAATAACCGTTGTCAAACTAGGCAGAGGTTATTTTTTGATTTGCAATAATTCTGCAGTTGACATGAAACTTTTTACCCAGTTGAAACGTGTTAGTTACACTACGTGATTTCCGCAATGATAAAAATTGCCGCATTTTCTCCACAATTTTTTTTGAACTTTGCCGCAGATTTGCCGAAATTATTCCTATAATGTCTGCTATAATAGGAGTTAAGGGCATCTCTATAAACTGCTCAAACTATCTTCCGCCCAGAGCACCACCAGTCTTCGTCAACTCCTCCTAACATACGTCCCTGTATGCTTCGTCGTCGTTTCCTCGACTAGCGGCACTCTGGACGAAATCTAGCAATGAGGAGTTTATAGAGATGCCCTTAAAGCAGATAAAGCAAAGATTTTTACAAAAATAATGCAACGTATACGACATTTTAGTCGTCTATATAATTAAGAGCGCTTGGAGGTAGAAGAAAGTTGGATGATGTCATGATAATTGACCTATATTTTAACCGCGATGAAAAAGCCGTCGACGAGACAGCCAAAAAATACGGTAATTACTGTTTTACCATCTCAAAAAACATCCTTAAAAACGAAAGCGATGCCCAAGAATGTGTCAATGACACTTATTTAAAAGCCTGGAACAACATCCCCCCAACGAAACCATCAAAACTAGGGATCTTTTTAGGAAGAATCACACGCAACCTTTCTTTGGATCGTTACAAATTTAATCGCACTAAAAAAAGGGAAGGTAGCGAATTTGAAGTGCTGCTTACCGAATTAGAAGAATGCATTTCGGGGGATTTATCTGTTGAGGAAGAATTTGATGCTAATCTTGCCATAGAGATTATCAATGAGTGGTTACTATCGCAGCTCCCTCTAAATAGAAAGATTTTTGTAAGACGTTACTGGCATGCTGAATCTATTAAAGATTTAGTTAATAATTATGAAGTAAGCGAAAGTAAAGTTAAATCAATCTTGTTTCGAATGCGTAAAAACTTAAAGGTTCATCTGAGGGAAGAAGGTGTTGAGTTATGAAACGCGAACGCGCTGAAAGTTTGTTTGATTTATTAGGCGAAATTGATGATAAGATTATTGCCGAGGCTGATGTTGTGGAAAGAAAAACAGCGCCGATCCTGCCGATGAATCGCAAAAAAATTAGGATGCGATATATGAAGGTTGCAGCTAGCATTGCTTTTTTGCTAGTATGTGTCTGGGGAGTAAGTGGTCTCTTTGGTCAAAACCGTGGTCGGTTTTACAGTGTAAGTGATGATATGGCATTTGTTGCGGATGAAGCAGATGATAATGGGGATTGGGATGGCGTAGCTATGGAAGCGGAGGACGCGGATGACTGGGAGGAAGATGATGCTGATGATAAAAATGATGAGTTGGCTGCGGTTGATCGCCATCTAGTGGATTTTACTCATCAACTAACAGAAGAAGAGCTTCGTGCCGTATTTCCTAGTCTTGAATATGAGGTTTCTGCGGTTGCATTATTCTTTGATGATGGAACTTTGATCGAAGTAGAAGGCGTTATTTATTTACCAACAGGTGAACAACTACTTATACGAATTGCAGAAGATGAGATTCAGCATGAGGTTGATCTTGTTCTTGAAAGTCGTTCACGATTTACTATTTCCGAGGTCGAAGTGGAAGTTTATGATTATGATTCAACAAGTTTTATGCTAGATAATATTGCGTATTATATAGATTTCTTTGATGAAGATGTTGTGCAGCAAATTATTTTAGGTGGACCAGCAGATTTAAGTGTACTTTCTGAGTTAGTAATACCATAGATTATAGAAACTTGAAAATAAGTGAGGTGTGATTTTATGAAAAATGTGAATTTGTGTAGGCGCTTTATTTGGTTGATTGCGGCGGTTTTTGCGATGGGGCTGTTGATAGGATGTGGGGCTGATAGTGATGATGACTGGGATTATGCTGCGGAGGCTGATTGGGACGAGGCTGAAATGGTGGCTGAAGACGAAGGTGATGATTGGGACGATGATGTTGAGTGGGCGGCTGAGGTAGCTGATGAAGACGATGAGGAAGTGGCTGCCCCTCGAACAGCAGAAGAAGCAGAGGAAGAGCCTGAAGGTGGAGTATTGGGGGCGATTCCGATGTTATTGCCGTCTGAAAGTGGGCGGCAGTTGGTATATACAGTTGAGTTGAGAATAGAAACAACTGAGTTTACTTCAGGATTGAGAATGCTTATGGATGCGACTGCGGATTTGGATGGATATAGCGTGCGGATAACTGAGCATGGACGTAGCTTGCGCACCCCTGATAAGGAAAGACATGCAGATCTTTCGCTACGCATTCCAAATGAAAATCTGTTAGCATTTCTGACATTTATTGATGATAATCTCCAAGTTTATAATAGAGAGTTTTGGGATAAAGAGCTTGATGATATAACCTTTGCATATGAAAGAACAGCAGATAATTTGGAAACTTTGCGAGAGCAGGAGCAGCGTATTTTAGATGAATTGGATGATGATGAAAATGAGGAGTCCGATGTTACGGCGGACGATCTAGCTGAGGTTCGTGAGCAGATTAGGGATTTAGAAGAAACAAATATTGTCGCCCAGCGTAATGTTGATTATTCAGATGTGGCGTTACGATTAAAGGAAGTGATTTTGCTGGATGTCGAACCAGAAGAGCCAGAAGAACCAGAAATATTTAGTGATCGGTTGCAAAGTGCGGCTGAGAGTAGTTTGAATGGGCTGTTAGGAATCCTCCAAAATATCCTCCTCTTTATCATTATAATTCTACCATGGTTGTTCCTCATTGCACTGTTTGTGGTGCCAATTGTTTATCTTGTTAGAAGGTATAAGAAGAATGCAAGCGGTGGTATACTGTATGAATCTAATGAGTCTGGTGGGTCTGATGTAAACAAAAATAAGCCAAATAAAAAAAATGGGTCAGATAAATCAGATGATAACAATGGCTCACATAATCCTTTAATGAAATAGTTGAAATTGAATACCCCTGTCATAGTGGCAGGGGTTTTTTACACCACTTAGGGTTTCAATACATTGTATTATTCGGGAAAATGCAGTATAATTATTACGGAAATATAAAGTCTTGACTTTGGGTTACTCTTACCCAAATGCTTGACCTTAAAGAACATAAGGAGCTAAAAAGGAATGAAACGTGCATTAGTAAGTGTATCTGATAAATCGGGCTTAGTGCCATTTGTAACAGAGTTAACTGAACTCGGTTTCGAAATTATCTCAACAGGTGGAACAAAAGCTGCTTTAGAAGGTGCTGGATTAAAAGTGATCGCAATTGACGAAATAACAGGTTTTCCAGAAATTCTCGAAGGGCGAGTGAAAACGTTGCACCCACTAGTCCACGGTGGACTTTTGGCAAAGCGAAAAGACGCCAACCACACTCAGCAGGTAAAAGAAAATCAAATCGAATATATTGACCTAGTTTGCGTAAACCTATACCCATTTGCCCAGACCCTCGCCAACCCCAACTCTACCCACACTGATAAAATCGAAAACATCGACATCGGTGGCCCATCAATGCTAAGATCTGCCGCAAAAAACTTTAATGACGTAACAGTAGTTGTGAGTGCAAATGACTATGATTTGATAATTTCAGAATTAAAAGCTCTTGGTGCTACAACACTTGAGACAAGGCAAAAGCTTGCAGGTAAAGTGTTCAACCATACTGCAGCTTACGATGCTTTAATAGCTAACTATTTTAACACAGTAAATGAAGTCGCGCATCCTCCTAAATTAACAAAAACTTATGAGCTTGTGCAAAGTCTGCGGTATGGTGAAAACCCTCATCAAGAAGCTGCTTTTTACAAAGAACTCGGAAATCACGAGTATAGCGTTGTATCAAGTGAGCAATTGCACGGTAAAGAATTATCATACAACAATATCGCCGATGCAAATGCCGCGCTTGAAATCGTTTCAGAATTTGACACTGCAGCTGCGGTAGCGATTAAGCATATGAATCCGTGTGGTGTTGGAATTGGTACTGATATAGATGAGGCATTCCAAAAAGCCTATGATGCTGATCCAGTTTCCATTTTCGGTGGGATTATTGCCCTTAACAGAACAGTAACTGTGGAAACGGCAATAAAGCTAAATAAGATATTCCTTGAAATCGTGCTTGCGCCAGATTTTGAACCAGCTGCATTGGAGATTTTACAAGGAAAGAAGAATATCCGCTTACTTAAAACTTCTATGTTAGGAGGTAGGACTCCAGCTTCGCGTTTGGTTTCAGTTAAAGGTGGATTGCTTGTTCAAGAAGCCGACTCGAAAGAATTGCTGGCTGGTGATTTAACTGTTGTCACAGAAATTAAACCTGATTCTGAAGATTTGGAACAGTTGTTGTTTGGGATGCGGGTTGTGAAGCATGTTAAGTCTAATGGGATTGCTATTGTGAAGGATGGGATGACGATTGGGATTGGTGCGGGGCAGATGAATCGGGTTGGTGCAGCGAGGATAGCGCTTGAGCAGGCTGGAAAGAAGGCTCGGGGTGCTTATTTGGCATCGGATGCGTTTTTCCCGATGTCGGATACGGTAGAGTTGGCGGCAGAGTATGGAATTAAGGCGATTATTCAGCCGGGTGGATCGATTAAGGATGAGGATTCAGTTAGGGCGTGTGATGATTTGGGGCTTGCGATGGTGATGAGTGGGGTTCGGCATTTTAAGCATTAGATAGTTTTGCGATACCCTAGGGATTGGAGGAGGATCAGATAATGAAATGGGAATATTTGACGGTGGAATTAGAAAAAGAGACGATGGAAGTTGAAAGTAAGCCCGATAAGAAAGGGAGAGTGACAGTTAATACTCGTTCAGCTTGGTCGGCAGAGGCTTTTACTGATCAGCTAAATAAATGGGGAGCAGAAGGCTTTGAGTTAGTGTCAATTTTTCATCGGGAAGAAAATCAAGCGTCAGAAGGTTCTTGGTTAACCCAAAGGACTTTTGCAACTTTTAAGAGAAGTATGGGAGGATAATTTGTGATGAGAGTTTTAGTGATTGGACGCGGTGGGCGTGAGCATGCTATTGTGAAGAAGTTTAAGAGTGATGGAATTAACGAAATTTTTTGTGCGCCAGGAAATTCTGGCATGATGGAGGCGACTTTAGTTGGTATTGATGAAACTCAGGTCACTGAGCTTGCAGCTTGGGCAAAGGAAAACGAAATTGATTTAACAGTTGTTGGTCCAGAGATGGCGTTAATGGCTGGAGTAGTTGATGAGTTTGAGACAATGGGTCTAAAGGTGTTTGGACCCAAAAAAGCAGCAGCATATATCGAAGGAAGTAAGGCCTTTGCTAAGAGGTTGATGGATAAGTATAATATTCCAACGGCAGCCTATGGTGAGTTCAGTAATGAGCAAGTTGAGGAAGCGCTCGCTTACTTGGAAAAGCAATCGATGCCGATCGTTATTAAAGCAGACGGATTAGCAGCCGGAAAAGGCGTTGTCATTTGTCAAACATTAGCAGAAGCAAAGGCGACCGTTAACGATATGTTAGTTGATGCAAGTTTTGGCGCGGCCTCAGCAAACGTTGTTATCGAAGAATTCCTTGATGGAGAAGAGTTTTCACTAATGTCCTTCGTAGCGGGAGATAAGTTTTATCCGATGCCAATTGCCCGTGACTACAAGCGCGCATATGACAACGACAAAGGGCTAAACACTGGTGGAATGGGTGCTCATTCGCCAAATCCGTTGATTACAGATGAAGATTGCCGGGTAGCGCTTGATGAAATTGTGAAGCCAACAGTCAACGCAATGGTCGCAGAAGGAATCCCTTTTACAGGAATTTTATATGCCGGCTTAATTAAAACAGTTGATGGCCCAAAAGTCATTGAATTTAATGCTCGCTTTGGAGATCCAGAAACAGAAGTTGTTTTACCATTATTAGAAACAAATTTAGCAGCAGCTTTACTTGATCTTCTAGCAGGAGCAGATATAGAGTTGAAATGGCGCGACGAGCAGACCGTTGGAGTTGTATTAGCAGCAAAAGGGTATCCAGCTGATTACGAAAAAGGAATTCCAATTAGGGCTCTCGACACATTAAAGGATGTTGACGTTTATCATATGGGTACTAGGGTGGTAGATGGCGATTTTGTTACAAATGGCGGGCGTGTTTTAATTGTTGTTGCGAGTGATGCGGATTTGGCTTCTGCACGGGAAAAGGTGTATGCTGAGATTGAGAAGATTGAGTGTGATGATCTGTTTTATCGGACAGACATAGCGCAACTAATATAGTTTAATTATTTTTTAACATAAAAGCTGTGTACCGCTAAGGGGAGTTGGCGAGGACGGCTTTTTTTTAAGCCAGTGCACCAACCTGTAAATTACTCCCAGCTGGGAATAACTGACGGATCTTTGCACTAGATTGACTTATTCGTATACTTATTTTCGCTTTTTTGTTCCTTATAATCTTGTCCTAAATTGCCGAAAAAAGCGAATAGATACTGACAGGATACATATTTTTTATTAAAAAGTCATTTTAAAAAAATCCTTCGACACTTATACGCACAATTCGACAAGTTGTCACAAAGTTCAACATTATGGACTACTTTCTGGTATAATAATAGATTACTTAGATGTGTTAAAATTTCAAATGAAATGATTAAGAAATCACCAAATAATGAGGGGTCTATGGCTTGAATAGTAGCGATGTAGCGATTTAATTAAAAAAATATAAGAAATTGTTATGTTAGTAGACAAAAAGGAGGAGCTTACAGTATGCGTAAAGATGTTGTGAAACCTATAAGTGTTATTAATATAATTAAAGTAATGCTGACTTTTGTTTCAGTATGGCTAGTTTCAGTGGCATTACCTGATACGTTTAGTGGCTATGTGAATCCAACTGGGTCGTCTGACGAAGATCATGAAACATTTGAGTCTGGACTTTTCACAGTAGCAGTATACGGTGGGTTTATAGCAGACATTGACAGAGAAGGGAACCTTTCCTACGATAGTGAGCCAAGAGAGTTTGCTCCAGGCGATACTGTGCATCTTTCATTTAACACTACATTTACAGACGAATGTCGTGGACCATTTGTCTACTTTCAGGAGCTGACACTGAATCCATCAATTGATTATACTGTTGAAGACGTTCATGATGATTTTAAATTAATATCGTTTATAATGCCATCAAGTGATGTTCAAGCAAGCTATGGTTGGTTTTTTACGGTTACAGTAGAAGGCGGAGTCTTAGTAAATTCGCGTAGTAACATTGCGTTATTAGACGGCGATGAATGGGAACACTTTAGTGGTGGGGAAATTCGCGCTAATCCACCAGAAGAAGGTTACCGTTTTGTTTACTGGGAGATTATCTCTGGAGATGAATCACTGAGAATAGTAGATGCTACCGCACCAACAACCTATCTTTTGACAGATGCATGGGATTCAAAAGACAGTATTCGCGCAGTATTTGAACCGATTTCCGCTGCTATTACAGATGAGAGGTTATATGGATTTTATGGTAATTTTGTACTAAGAGATGATGAAACACCAGTGCAAATCACGCTTACTTTTACTAACCCTTCAATAATTTCTCAATGGGTACATTTTGAGATACCAGAATACGAGGCAATGTTAATTGTTGAAGAAGACCATGCCTTGTTTATGACCGAACTAGAAGCGCTTATTAGTGAAACTGGAGTAGTTTATGGCACAGATGTTATAATTAATTCTAGGCATCAACATGTCCATAATGGCGCAAATATGACAGTTCCTTCGAATTTGGTTAGAGCAATACTTGATTTTGAGAGCGTGGTTAGAATTGATCGCTACCGACTACCAGAGATACCTGAAGGGGTAGCACCAGAAATAGATATCATTATGACAGCAGCACCAGCAGCTGGAACAATTGAAGCAAATTCACCAATAGTCACGCCAGGCTCGGAAATTGTTTATACAGTGACGGTACGGAATATAGGAACTGTGCCTGTAAATGATATTTCGATAACAGAGCAAAGTTCGAGATACTTGGTACCTCAAGCCTATGCGGTATACGCCCATTTTAATGATGAAGAAGCAGCTCATTGGGAATTATTGGACGGAGTTCTTTTTGGAGTGTCCTCTGAGGATCCAGATGTTCAGAAATTTCATTGGGATATAGATAGATTAGAACCAGGCGAATCATTTACTGTGATTATCCCAACTGTCGTTGGTGATGATATTCCTGATGGAACGATGATCAGAAATATTGCAAACATTACTAGAATTGAGGGTATGAGTGAAAACAGACGAAGCGAAATGATGCATCACGAAGTAAGGGAAGAACTTGCGCAGGTAGCGCCAGAGTTGGCGATCACGAAGAGATCATACCCAGAAAGTGGAACGGCTGATTTTCCAACTGTGGTTTCACCAGATTCAGAAATTCATTATTGGATAACCGTTACTAATACAGGTGATGCGCCTGTAAGAGATGTTGTTGTGAGAGACTATTTTAATCAATCTCTAATGCGAGTGTCTTTTCTGTTAATGGGTCATTTTGATGATGGAGATGCAGTTCTTATTAATAATTTAAATAACCGTATACGTGTTGACCATGACCTTACTGCTACAGAGAATACAGACTATTCAATCCAAAGAGTTCAGTGGATAATAGATAACTTAGAGCCAGGCGAGTCGTTTACTATGATTATTCCGACTATGGTTCGCGAGGATGCTGTGCACGGAACAGCGATTGGAGAAATGGCTGGGGTCACAGATGGTGGAGGTTTTGAGGTAGATATTCTTAGTTACTCAACGTACCATGTCGTATCGGGAGAGTTTGATACCGCACAAATATCTGAGGGATTAACCATTACGATGGATGCGAATCCGGCAAGTGGAACGCTTGAAGACGCGGCACCTGTTTTAGCAGGTTCGGGTATTACTTATACAGTAACTGTGGAAAATACAACAGATAGCACTCTGGAAGCTATTTCGGTAATAGAGCATAGTTCGAAGTTTTTGGAGACTCAAAACGATGGAGTAATAGTCCATTTTGGTGATAAAGAAGCAATACCATTATCTGAAGCTACGGGAGAGGAATTTGAGAGAGTACGTTTTTCACTGGCGAGTTCAGAGATGCCAGATGATAATAGGGTGTTACAGAGACTGCAATGGGATATAGATAGTTTAGAGCCAGGAGAATCATTTACTGTAATTATTCCGACTATTGTTAGTGAGGATGTTCCTATTGAAACAATAGTTAACAATATCGCACAGATCTTTGCAATCGGCGGTGATGGAGGATATTTTCGTGATAAACCATTATCAAGTGATTGGTTGTATCATGAGGTGGTAGATGAGTCTGATGTAGAGCTGCCATTAGGTCCAGAGGTAGTCATTTCAATGGAGGCGCAGGAGCCGAATTCTGTACGCGGATCAGCAGAAGATCCGGTTATTATACCTACCGGCGCGGATATTGTTTATGTAGCGACTGTGACGAATATTGGAGGAGAAACTGCAAAGGATATCTCAGTAGTAGAGCATAGTTCAAGATATTTGGAGACCCTTTTTGAAGAGATAGAGGCTCACTTTAATGATGATGAAGCAGAATCGATCTTAAGCTCTGAGTTTATGGAACAAAATGGGGTGCGATTTGATGATTCAACAAGCATTTCATACTCAGAACGCTATTCAGATCATAGGGTGATCCAGTCGTTGAGCTGGGAAATTGAGAGTTTAGAACCTGGGGAGTCATTTACTGTGATTATCCCAGCCATTGTCAGTGAGGATGTTCCTGATGGACGAGTGATTAGAAATAGTGTTCAAATCTTGGGAATTAATGGAGAAGATTTACAAGATGACCCAATATCAAGTGACAATATATATCATGAAGTAGGGGAAGTTGCAGATACAGGAACTTCAGAAGTAGAAATTACTATGACACCAACGCCAGTAAGTGGAACAGCTGAAGTGCCAGGTGAAGTATTACTAGATTCAGAAATAACTTTAGCAGTAACTATCGAAAATACTGGGGAAGAAGTTGCAAGAAATGTGGAATTTACCGAAGCGATTTCTGGATATCTTCAAGGAAAAACAATAATGGGTAGTTTTGGTAATGATGAAGCAGTGCCTATTTCAGAGCTGGCAGATCGAGTTTATACAACTGGGGCATCACGATATGCTGATGACTTGCAATGGACAATTGGTTCATACAATTGGGAGATTGACAGTTTAGAGCCTGGGGATTCGTTTACAATGGTTGTCACGGCTAGAGTTCGTGATGGAGTTCCAGCAGGAACAGTGATTCAAAATATTTTAGGGAGAAAAAGCGATCAAGCATATCATGTAGTGGTAAAAGAAACGTTACCGCCAACAATTTATCGAACATCAGATGCAAGTGAGTTTATACAAATGGGTGATGAGATTGAATTTACCTTAAGGGTTAACAATCCAAATAATTTTTACATTCATGATTTTCCTATAACTGAAGAACTGCCAGCATACTTAACATATGTTGAAGGTTCATTCGGGATTTATAGACGCGTAGATATAGATGAGGTGCGAAGACTACTGTTTGCTGATTTTACTGATGCACTGCCCGTAACATCAGAATATGAGGATGGGGTATTACGAGTATTTTTCTTAACCTTACAACCAGGGGATACGTATATTAGATTTAGAACAACAGTTAATGAGCAACTAGGTGAAGCACCACCACCGCCACCGGACGACTACCAGTATCCAGAAGGCGAGTATCCACCAGATGAAGGTTCAGAAGGCGAATATCCACCAGATGGCGATGAGCATTCACCAGATGCAGATCTAGAAAGCGAGTATCCACCAGGTGATGATCAAGCAGGAGATTATCTGCCGGAAGACGATTTAGCAGACCAACAACCACCGGATTTAGCATATCCACTGGAACCACCACCGAACCCACCAGATCAACAACCGACTACTGATCCTCCCCTCGACTTGCAACCAAATATAGAATATTCCTTAAGCCCGTTTGGCGTACGTCAAGGGTTACCACAAGCAGGAGGAGCGCTTGTCGGATTATCGGTTTTTAGTGGTTCAGCTTTACTAGCTTCTGGAGTTGCTATTGCGGCTACTAAGAAACGTAATACTGAGAGACAATTATCTGAGGTAATTGATGAGGATAAGTACATAGGAATAATTTGGCGATTAGGCGATGATTAGGTAGTGTCGACTTTGTTAATTAAAGAAATGGTTCTAGCTTGACTGGGTTAGAACCTTTTTTTTATTAATATTTTATGACAGTCGTCAGTATACAGATTTTAATTTTATATAAAAAAGTTTTTAATATATATAGAAAAAAATCCTAAAATCTGATAAAATATTACTTACTTCGAGTTTGTTTTAAATCTGATGCTAAGGGAGTCAGCTTTATGAATCAGAATGTTGATGTTAAATTTAACTATTGGAAAAATAGTTTACTAGGGATAGGTGAAAGTAACCGTTTGCTTGATTGTCCATTACCGAAAGAGGATGGTGAGGGCGCGGATCAATATACTATCTTGATCAAAACCCCAAATCCAGTGGAATTATGGCAGTTGCTAGTTGAGGCTAATGATCAGGTGTTTTTTCCTGCTCAAGAATTTGCTAGCAATGCAGGATTTGAACAAATGATAGGTGAATCTCAACCTGCAGATGGAGTATATGAAACATTCCAGGTGTTGAAAGATAAATCTCATGAAGTTAATTTGGAGAAGGGTATTGATGTCTTATACATAGCATTTGGTTTTCTAAATTGGATAGATGATGGGTTGGAAGTAAGCTCACCTTTGTTGTTAGTGTCAGTTCATTTAACTCAAGAAGACTCGTCTGCTTCATTTGTTCTAGTTAGAACTGAAGAAGAAATTGTTATTAACCGACTCTTGGAAAAAAAGTTGCGTGAAGCGTTTGGGATCAAGCTACCAGATTTTAATGAAGAAATGACCTTTGATGAATATTTAACAGCCATTAACGACGAGGTTAGTGGAATGGGATGGACTGTTTCGTCTGATGTTGCGCAGATGTCATTGTTTCCGCTAGCAAAAATCAACATGTATTATGATTTAGAACAAAATGCTGATAAAATATGCAACCACCCAGTAGTAAAAGTTATTGCTGGGGAGCGGATTAATGTAGACTCAGTGATGGCAGCTAAAATTGATAATTATAATCATGATGAGACCATGCCTGAGGAGGAATTTTGTGTCGTTGATGCGGATTCTCATCAACAAGATGCCATAAGATATGCCAAAATAGGAAAAAGCTTTGTTTTGCAAGGACCTGTTGCCACAGGAAAAAGTCAAACTATAACGAATATTATTACTGAGTTAATTGCTGCTAGGAAAAAGGTTTTATTTGTATCGGAAAAAAAGTCCTCCCTTGAGGTAGTAAATAGTCAACTTAAAGCAGTTGGACTTGATCTGTTTTGTTTAGCTCTTTATAGCCATACAGACAGGAAAGGTATTCTTGAGCAGATAAGTGCACCCCTTAATTTGCTGCGCGATCAACCGGTGGTGCGCCAAGATGCATTTGATGATTTACGAAAATTGAAAGAGGTACGCCAAAACTTAAATCAATATAGCGAGGAACTGCACACACCAATTGCACCATTAGAATTAACTATTTACCAAATTCAAGGTCATATTGCAAAGTATGGGAAATATACTGATATTGACTACATTCAAAAAGATGCTGACCTACTTACTAGAGCGCAATTGGGTAGTTATAAAGATGTTCTTGAAGAATTGCAGCGTATTGTCGACGAGGATGGATATCAAACTGATAACCCGTGGCAAGGTTATGCTTCAAATCAATATATCACACAAGAATTTGTTCAACGCTTTGCTGCTCGAGCTGACTCCCTACATACCCTAATTAACGAGGGCTATGAATTATTTTCGCAAACAAGTGCTATATTAAGGACAGATAACAATTGGTCGTATGCCTCTGTTCAAGATGTTGAAGAAGTGTATCGTTTATCATTAGAAGCTTATGCTATTTCGTCATCTTGGCTGTCGATTGAACTTGATGAAATTGTTAGGGTGCTTGATATTTGTGTTAAAGCCCAAGAGCTAACAAGAAAATATGAATTATCAAAATTAGCTTGGATTAAAGCTAAGGAAAAATTAGATGCAACTAAATCAGAGTATGATTTTTTAGTATCAAAACAAAATAACATCATAAGTGAATTACTTTCAGAGGTTTTTGATGCTCGAAATGATAGTAAACTATTGTCATCATTGACGGCATTAATTGATATGAATGCTAATAATTTGCGAGATACTTATGAAATTGCTAATGAAAAATTTGAAGCAACGGTTGTAAGTTATGGATATGATGAAAGTAGCTTGTTACGGGCAATAAGCGATTTAGAACAAGATTATA
>Ga0123355_10012167_pt1 | contig 13317 bp, 11 predicted proteins | sample TergutEmb28metaG_3_FD_89872 | JGI IMG/M metagenome (GOLD analysis project Ga0123355, IMG submission 89872) | Embiratermes neotenicus P1 segment gut microbial communities from Petit-Saut dam, French Guiana - Emb289 P1 | ecosystem: Host-associated > Arthropoda: Insects > Digestive system > Gut ...
CGGCGGGCTGTACAGCAATCTCGAGCTGCGGCTGACGGATCCGGGCACCTACACCGGCACCGGCGTCTTCTACGCGGCGCTGTCCTGTCGAAACCAGCTCTATCCCCAGGGGAGCCGCGTGCCCTACACGATCACCCTCGCGGTGGCGCGTGCGGCCGTCATCGGCGGGATCGGCTTCGCCCAGCGGATCCGTGCCACCTACGTGAGTCCGGAGCGCTTCGACACGACCCCGTGTCCGCTGGCGCCGACCCACGAAGCCGCCAGCTACAGCGGCGTCGCAACCTCGCTGCCCGCACCCGCGTACACCTCGTTCATCGACCAGCTCCAGTTCGGCACCGACACCTACGCGTTCACCGACACCACGATCCCGACCGCCAGCGGCGGTCCGGTCGTCGGCGTCCGCTGGAACTTCGACGACCCGCGATCCGGGACCGCCGACACCTCGACACTCGCCACTCCGACACACGTCTACACGGCGCCGGGCACCTACTCGGCGAGGTTGACCGTCACCGACACCCTGGGGATGACTTCGACCTTCATCCAGACGTTGGTCGCGCCGGGTCCTCCGGCCGCGGCGTTCGACTACTCGCTGGTCGGGGATACTGCGGGCTTCAGCGACCGGTCGCGGCCGGGCGTCGGCGGATCGCCGGTGGTCGCCTGGAAGTGGAACTTCGGCGACCCAGACTCCGGCCCTGGCGACAATTCCAGCCTCCAGAGCCCGGTCCATATGTTCAGTGGGCTCGGCACCTATACCGTCCGGCTGACCATCACCGACGCCAACGGCCGAACGTCGACGACGACCGAGACGATCACGGTGACTTAGGAAAATACGATCGTCGCGAGCACGCCGCGCAGCTCGGCGACGAGCTCCGGGGCCGGTCTGCGGACCGGCTGGATGACGGCGTACAGGCACAGAGCGCGGCCCGACTCGGTGAAGAACCGCTGCCAGCCGAGCTGACCCGGCCGGGTCACCTGCAGCTGCATCGGCCCGAACTCGGGTACCTCGGGCAGCGGCCGGCGGATCGCCTCGAACAGCCCCAACCCCGGCCGGACGCGAGCGTCCCCCTGGAACTCCAGCAGCGCCGCGAACACGTCGTCGCCGCGCATCCTCCCCGTCGCCGAAGCACCGTAGTCGCCATCCGACGCCAGCAGCGGGAAGGTGGCGACGTGCATCACCGGGCCGGTGGCCTGCCGCTGCGAGATCCGTCCGTCCCAGCCCGCCGGGAGATCGACCGCGACGCCGTGCCCGGCGATCCTCACGCCAGCACGCCGGCCACCGCCACCAGCGCCAGTACCTCAGCGACCACGACGGCGCGCTGGGCGCCCGGCTCGAGCCGCAGCAGCCGCCGGTGCAGCGCCATCAGCGATTGCGGGTCGCGCGCGGCCCGCGTCGGGATCAGAGTCGCGGCCTTGGTCGCGCCGAACACCGCCCCGATCGCGGCGCCGGCGGCGGCGCTGCCGCCGACGAGCTCGATCGCGAAGGTCGCGTAGATCGCGGCGCACGCGACCAGCGTGATGAATCCGAGGCCGAGCTGCGCGCCGAACCCGAATCCGTAAACCCAGCCCCGGTACCGCGTCAGCCAGTCCTCGTTGACCTGTCGCTTGGTCAGCGGCATCCGCCGGCGCAGCGAGGTGCCGTCGATCACCAGCGCTGCCACCAGCACCACGGCCACCACCGGCGCCCGCCATCCGCTGCCCGGCAGCAGCGATCCGACGGCGCCGAGCAGCGTCCCGCCGAATGCGCCGGCGCCGATCGCGCCGACCCCGAACGCCGCCACCGTCACCCGCCACGACGAACCCCGGGCACGCTCGGCGACCGGCGTCAGGCTGGCGAGCATCGACTGGCCGCACGGCGACCAGGCGGCCCGGATCGCGCCGTGGATCGCAACCAGGCAGCCGATCAGGACGAACGCCAGCTCAGTCATTGTCGGGCTCGGTCGGGGGGGCCTGCCGGGAGGGGTAGAGGCTCGGATGGCCCGCGCCGATCCCGGCAGCCGCGAGCGCCTGCTCGGCGCGGGCGGCGCGCTCCTCGGTCGTGCGGGCCCGGTACAGGGCGCTGTCGTCGTCGGCGTCCCTGAGCAGGCCCGCGATCTGCTGCCAGCTGGTCGCGCTGCCGCGTCCGAGAATCCCGTGCTCGCCGCCGACGAGCACGAAATGCGGCGTCGCCGGCACCGCGAACGCCTCCCACGCCTCGGTCGACATCACCAGCTCGACGCCGGCCGGAGCCAGCTCCAGCAGCCGCGCCGGCCGTTCGCGGTCCGGGCCCTTGGTGACGACGACGAGCCGCGCCTCGGACGGCAGCGGCAGCGGCCCGTGCAACCCCGACCACAACGGCCCGCAGGCGGTGCAGCCGCTGCTGAGGAACGCCAGCAGTGTCCGCGGCGAGCCGTCGCCGAGGCTGATCTTGACGACGTCGCCGGCGAGCGTCTGGCCGGCGATGTCGCTGACGCCCAGGTCGGATCCGGCGCCCGCGCCCGGGCGCAGCCCCGCCGGGCTGCGCTCGAGCTCGGCCAGCCGGCGCAGGATCTCGGCGTGGCTGCGCAGCAGCGCGACGACGAACAGCAGCGCCAGCGCAAGCAGCAGCCCCTCGATCACGATTGCGACGGTTGTGACGGTCATCGATCAGACACCTCCCGCCCCGACCAGCTGCTGGGCGTCGCCGAGGCAAGGCGCCTCGTGGTGGCAGACGGCATTTTCGACGGTCAGCGAGGCATTGCAGTTCAGCCCCGCGACGGTGCTCGGGTTTTCGCACAGCACCAACCGGCAGACGACCGCAGTGACCGCGGGCACGTCCGTGTTGCACTGTCCGTAACGGAAGACGTTGCAGGCAACCCGGCGCTCGTCGCAGGTACCGTCGGCGCACCGGCAGCCGCCCGGGAACTGCCGGCCGGGGAGCTCGTTGCAGTCGACGTAGTAGCGGACCCCCTGCTCGGCGCACAGCAGCCGTCCGGCGTAGTCGGTGCACATCCACCAGCCGCCCGGGAAGGTGCCCTCCGGGCAGGCGTTGAGCCCGTTGTTGATCTGGCAGCAGAACGCGGTCCACCCGTCGGAGCAGAGCTTCTTCTTCTTGCAGTCGCTGGGGCCGATCGCGGCCAGCGCCGTTCCCGGATAGAGGAGGTATCGCAGTGGGGCCACCGCCAGCGCCGAGCCGACCAGCGCGACCCGCTGCAGCGCCGTCCGCCGCGTCATCCGCCGCTCCAGGAACAGCGCCGAGCTGCGCACCAGCGCGTCGGTGGCTCCCTCGCCAGGGTCGAGTCGGATCGTGAACGCCAGCCGCCAGGCGGCCGCGCCCGCGATTGCCGCCAGCACGACGACCGGGACCGCCCCGGGGTCGCTCGAGCCAAGCCCGATGATGCTGGGCGCCCCGGCGACCGCGACGGCCGCAGCCAGCGCCGCCGCCAGCGCCGTCAGCAGTCCGGCCCGCAGCGCCGGCACCTCGGCGCCGGCGCCGAAGCAGTCACAGCCCGCCAGCCCCGCCCGCCGCGAGCGCACGTGCACCGCGGTGAACGCCGTGAACACGACCGCCAGCACCGCGGCCGACAGCCGGGCGGGCAGCACCGGCGACGCCGCGGCGAGCGCCAGCTCCCCCGTGGCAACGGGGGCGAGCCGCGCGGCGCGCTTCGCGACCGCGGCGGACGCGAGCACGCAGGCCAGCGCCAGGATAAGTGACGTCCCCGCCGTCCCCATGACTCAGGCCCGCAAGTTACCACCGGCGCCCGGGCCGACCACCCAGTCGGCTCCAGCCAGACGGTCTAACGCTTTCGCGCCCAGGCGTCGACGCCGACCGCCAGGATCATGATCGCGCCGAGCGTGATCTGCTCGTACAGCGGATTCAGGCCCAGCAGGTCGTAGCCGTTGCCGATCAGCGCGATCAGCAGCACGCCGACGACGGTCCGCCAGATCGCACCCTCGCCGCCGAGGATGCTGGTACCGCCGACGACGATGCCGGCGACGACGGTGAAGGTCAGCGTCGTGTTGTTGGTCGAATCGCCGGTCAGCACCCGGGACGAGTCGATGATCCCGCCGAGCGCCGCCGCGCCGCCGCTGAGCGCGAACGCGACGATGCGGACGAGATTCACCCGCACCCCCGCGAACCGCGCCGCCTCCGGGTTGCCGCCGGCCGCGTAGGTGTATCGCCCGAGCGTCGTCCGCGCCAGCAGCAGCCCCAGCACGACGACGACGATCACCATCGTCCAGGTCGACGTGTGCACCCCCAGGAAGCTCGTGTTGGCGAACTCGCCGAAGGCCGGCTTGACCGACAGCACGAGCAGGTTCCCCTGGGTGATCAGACCCGCGATTCCGGCGACGACGAACGACATCGCGAGCGTGGCGATCAGCGAGTTGATCCGGAAGAAGCTGGTGACGATGCCGTTGACCCCGCCGACGGCCACACCCGACAGGACGCCGGCGAGGATCGCGATCGCCGACGGCCAGCCGTGCAGGACCAGTTCGCCCGAGACGACCGAGGCAAGCCCGTAGACGGCGCCGACCGAGAGGTCGATGCCACCCGATACGAGCACCATCGTCCCGGCGGCGGCGATGATCAGCGTCGCGGCCTGCTGATCGAGGATGTTCAGCAGGTTGGCCTTGGTCAGGAACGGCGAGCTGGCGATCGTCAGCGTGACGAACAGGATCAGGAACGGGATCACGATCCCGGCGCTCCGCCACCGGCCCTGGAGGACGTCGAGCAGCCGGTCAGGACGCAGCCCGCCGGCGCGTTGCGTCGCCTCCGCGGCCGCGCCCTCGGGTGCCGGCGTCGTCTGGCGCTCCGTGCTCATACCGCCTGCTCCGCAGTATGGACGTCGGAGAAGGCGGCGGCGAGGATCGCCGATTCGCTCATCTCCCCGGCCGACAGCTCCCTGACGACGCGGCCGCGGCGCATGACCAGCACGCGCTGGGCCAACCCCAGGATCTCCTCGAGCTCCGAGGAGATCAGCAGCACCGCGGTCCCCTGCTCGGCGAGGGCGACCATCAGCTCGTAGATCGCCCGCTTGGCGCCGATGTCGACACCGCGCGTCGGCTCGTCGGCGATCAGCACCCGGGGGCGGCACATCAGCATCCGGGCGAACAGCACCTTCTGCTGGTTGCCGCCCGACAGCGTCGCGACGATCGATTCCCCGGTCGCGCCGGTCAGCGCCACCCGGCCGAGCAGGTCGCCGGCCGCGGACCGCTCGGACCGACGATCGACGATTCCGGCGCGGCTGTGCTCGCGCAGGCTCGACAGGGTCACGTTCTCGATCGCGGAGCGGCTGAACAGCAGCCCGAGGTCCCGGCGCGACTCGGGAACCATCGCCAGCCCGCGCCGCAGGCTGACCAGCGGCCCGCCGCCCCGCAGCGGGCTGCCGAGCAGCTCGACGGTACCGCGGCTGCGCCGGTCGGCGCCGAAGATCGCCCGCCCCAGCTCGGTCCTGCCGGCGCCGACGAGGCCGGCGAGCCCGAGGATCTCGCCCTCTCGCAACTCGAACGAGACGCCCTCGACCCCGGGAGCGGCGAGGTCGGAGACCGCGAGCGCGACGGGCGCCGCCTCCGGCTTGCGCGCCTTCGGCGGATACACGGTGCTGAGCGGCCGGCCGAGCATCGCCTGGATCAGCGAGGACTCGGTCTCGGCCGACGCCGCGGCAGTCCGGATCAGCTTCCCGTCACGGAGCACCGTGACCGCGTCGGCGAGGTCGAGTACCTCCCCGAGGAAGTGCGACACGAGCAGCACTGTCGTGCCCGCCCTCGCGAGCGAGCGGATGACCTCGTGCAGGTGCTCGCTGTCGGGCCCCGACAGCGCTGCCGACGGCTCGTCCATGACGATCAGGCGGGCGTCGCGGGCGAGCGCCCGGAGAATCTCGACCTGCTGTTGCTCGGCGATCCGCAGCTCGCCGGCGGGGCGGTCGGCCGGCAGTTCGAAACCGGCCTCGCGAGCGAGCCGGCGAAACCGCTCGCGCAGCGCGCGACGCTGCACCCAGCCGCCGGCTTGCGGCTCGACCCCGAGGAACACGTTCTCGGCGACCGACAGCCGCGAGACGATCAGCAACTCCTGGGCGATCGCGGCGATCCCGTGGCCCAGCGCGTCCCTGGGAGACCGGAAGGAGACCGGAGTTCCGTCGACCAGCAGTTCGCCGGCGTCGGGCTGGATCGCGCCGGCGATGATCTTGCCGAGCGTCGACTTCCCGGCGCCGTTCTCGCCGACCAGCGCGTGAATTGTGCCCGATGGGATCTCGAGCGAGACCCGATCGAGCGCAAGCACTCCCCCGAAGTGCTTGGAGACGCCCCGGAGCTCGACGTGCGCGGGCGCGCCCGTCGAGCTCTGGGTACCGTCGTCGTCTGTTACCCCGGCCATTCGCCGGTGAACAGCTTGGCGTCCGCCTTGGTGATGACGCCGCCATTCGGGGCGTTGTTGAGTGGGTTGATGCCGGGGGCGTTGCTGCCGGTGCGAATCGCGTTGATCAGCGTTTCCATCCCGATCCTGCCCTCGCTGGCGGGATCCTGTTCGATCGTGCCGAACCATGCCCCGGACTTGACGCCGGCGATGCCGGCCGCCGAGCCGCCGTAGCCGACCAGCAGGATGTGCTTGCCGCCGGTCGCCTGGACGGCGCCCTCGATGCCCTGGTCGGATCCGGAGATCACGTTGATGTTCGGGTTCGAGGTCAGCATGTTCTGGACCGCCGTGAGACCGCCCGACGGGGTGAAGAAGTCCTGGCCGGTCGCCACGACCTTGACCGCCGAGCCCTTGGTCGCGATCGCGAAGCCGCGCCTGATCGCGCCATCGAGCGCCGAGGCCTTGATGTCGTACAGATAGCCGACGTTGCACGGGTTGAAGTGGCCCTTCTTACACGCCTGCACCGTCAGGGTCCCGAGATCCTTGCCCATCGTCGTCGGGACGAACGTGACGTTGCCCGCCAGGCCCTTGACCTGGACCTTGTAGGTGCTGACGCTCGGGCCCATGATCTGGTCGATGTTTACGACCTTCATGTGCTTGGCCACCGCCTGACTGACGAGCGGGATCAGGTTGGTCGCCTCGATCGGCTGGGTGATGATTCCCTGGAAGCCGCCCTTGGCGATCACGTCCTGGAACTGCGAGTACTGCGCCGTTGGGCTGTTGTTCGCGTCGAACACCTGCAGCGACGCGTTGTCCTTGGCGGCGACCGCCTTGGCCGCGGCCAGCATCGGCGCGTCGTAGCTGTTGTTGACCGCGAACGACAGGTACGCGATCGACAGGTGCTTGCCCTTGGCGTGAACCGTCCTGCCGCTCGACGCGCTCGGCGCGATCACCGCCGCGGCGATGACCGCGGCTCCGAGCCCAAGCACCCTCGCGCGACCCCAGGACCGCATCAAGTTCTGCATCGGTATTGCACTCCCTCTCCTTGCCTTTGATCCCCCTCCGGAGGACCCTCCTCACCGCCCTGCCGTTGCATGCAGCACGCGCAGGCAGGCCGATGTTAGGTGGGGATAATGCCTGATTCCGGTTGGGATCTCGTTGTTGTGCGCTGAGACGCAAGTTGGTCTCTGCGTGCAAGGCGACGTACCTTCTGACCCCTGGCCCCGCGAGGCCAGGGGTCAGACCAGACGCTCACGGGCCGACGAGATCCCGCCGCCGGAACCCCACGATCGCGAGCGCCGCGGCGCCGGTGCCGGCCGCCGCCAACACCAGCACCGGGGCCAGCCGGAACGGCTCGCCCGGCGCCAGGCCCAGGTGCGCGAACGGCGTCAGGTTGCTCACCCAGGCCGGCGCCCCGAGCAGCTGGCCGGTCAGCTGCCAGAGGAACGCGAGGGTCAGCAGGACATAGCTGACGATCGCGGTCCCGCGCGGGAGCAGCGCGAACGTCAGCACCGCGATCCCGCCGAACAGAACCGCCGTGGTCAGGCAGTTGGCGCCCGCCTCGAGCATCGAGACGAGCGGGACCGAGACCCCCTCGACCCGCGCCCCGAGCCACGCCAGCAGCGCGGCCACGAGCGCGATCGCGATCGCGGCGGCCAGCGTCAGCCCGAGACGGCCCGACAGCCAGCGACCCCGGCCGACGGGGAGCGCCAGCAGCGTCTCGAGCCGCTCGGCCTCCTCCTCGTGACGCGCGAGCAGCATCTGCGAGATCGCGAACGCCCCCAGCGCCAGGGCGAACAGGAAGAAGACGAGGCCGATGTAGCCGCGCGCGGTCGCGATCGAGCCGACGCCCAGCTTCGAGACCTCGTCGCTGAGCCGCCTCGGGATGCCGGCCGTCGCGACGCTCCTCGAGACGATCCCGAGGACGAACGCGAAGGCGCCGATCGCGACCGTCCAGCCGACGAGTATCCCCATGTCGGAGCGCAGCGCCAGCTGGGTCGGCGAGGACAGCAGCCGGCCGTGGGCCGGGATCCTGTCGCTGCCCGCGAGTATCCCGGTTCCGATGTCCCGCCCCCGGGCCAGCTGGACCGTCGCCGGCACCAGGATCGCCGTCAGGCCGACGGGGAGCAGCAGCACCAGCGGCTGGGCGCCGGTGAAGGGGCGCAGCAGCTCGGCCCAGCCGAGCGGCGTCGCCCACCGGACCCAGCCCGCGCTGCTGGTGTCGGCGATCACCCGCAACAGCAGCGCCAGCGCGACGATCCCGAATCCGAGCTGCAGCGCCGCCCGGCGCGACGCGGCGAGCTGGTTGAGCAGTGCCGCGATCGCCGCGAACACGACGGTCACGGTCAGCGTCGCCAGCGCCAGGTAGGCCGACTCTCCCAGCGGAAGCCCGCCGAGCACCAGGCCGACCAGCTCGGCGACCGCCAGCGCCACCGCGCTGAGACCGGCGGCCGCGAGCGCCCCGGTCAACCAGGCGGTCCTCGACACCGCGGCCGACAGCACCATCTCGGAGCGGCCGGCGTCCTCCTCGGCGCGCAGCGCCCGGGTGGCCGCGAACACCCCGAAGATCGCGGCGAAGATCGCGAGCGTGCCGCCGACCCGCCAGGCGCTGTAGCCGCCGACGGTCAGCAGGTCGTAGGCGTGGCCGTAGAACAGGTCGACCGCGCGATTGGTCGCGAAGCTGTGGGCGAACGCGATCCGGTCTGCGAGCGTCGGGTAGGTGTGCGAGTAGGCGATCGGCTGCACGTAGGCGAGCACGCCGAACAGCAGCGCGAACGAGGCCGTCCGCGTGCGCGAGTCACGCAGCGCTCGTCGAAGCAGGATCGTGGTCATGCTCGGCCGCGCGGCCGGCGCCGTCGTCGTAGTGGCGCAGGAAGATCTCCTCGAGCGACGGCTGGCGACTCGTCAGCTCGGTCACCCCGCAACCGCCGAGCGCGTCGATCACCGGCGCCAGCGCGCCCTGGACCTCGATCCGCAGCGCCCCCGGGCCGGTCTCGACCGCCTCAACGCCGTCCAGGTGGTCCAGGCTCGGGGCGGGACCGCTGAAGCGCACCTCGAGCGTGTGGGCGGCCAGGTGCCGGAGCGACTGCAGCGTTCCCTCGTCGACCAGGCGCCCGGACCGCAGGATCCCGATCCGGTCGCAGGTGGCCTCGACCTCGGCCAGGATGTGCGAGGACAGGAACACCGCGCCGCCGCGCTCCTTGGCCTCGCTGACGCACTGGCGGAAGACCATTTCCATCAGCGGATCGAGCCCGCTGGTCGGCTCGTCGAGCAGCAGCAGGTCGGCGCGCGAGGCCAGCGCCGCGACCAGCTGGACCTTCTGCCGGTTGCCCTTCGACAGGGTCCGCAGGCGCTTGCCGGTGTCGAGGTCGAACCGCTGGATCAGCTCGGATCGGTAGGCGGCGTCGACCGAGCCGTGGAGCCGGCCGAGCAGCTCGAGCGTCTCCATCCCCGTCAGCGACGGCCACAGGAACGGCTCGCCCGCCACGTAGGCGACGCGACGGCGCGCCGGTACGCCCTCGTGCCAGGCGTCGAGGCCGAACAGCGAGGCGCGGCCGGCGCTCGGCCGGTGCAGGCCCAGCAGCAGGCGAATCGTCGTCGTCTTGCCGGCGCCGTTGGGGCCGAGGAACCCGTAGACCTCGCCCTCGGCGACCTCGAGGTCGAGCGCATCGAGCGCCAGCGTCGTTCCGTACCGCTTGCTCAGCCGCTCCGTCCGCAGCGCGGTCATGTCCGCAGCGCGCCGATCGGGCGCGGCGGGACGGCCTTCTTGACGCGAACGCGGGCGTCGACGATCAGGGCACCCTCGGGGCTCGCCAGCAGCGGGTTGGCGTCGAGCTCGGCGATCTCCGGATTGCCCTCGACCAGCGCGCTCAGCCGCAGCAGCACGTCCTCGATCGCCGCCACGTCGCAGCGCGGGGCGCCGCGGTAGCCGTCGAGCAGCGGGAAGGTTCGCAGCGAGGAGAGCATCTCCCGGGCGTCGAGGTCGGTCAGCGGCGTGATCCTGACGGCGACGTCGCCGATCAGCTCGGCGGCGGTGCCGCCGGCGCCGCAGACGATCACCGGGCCGAAGCTGGGGTCGTGGACGACGCCCAGCAGCAGCTCGACGCCGGCCGGCGCCATCGGTTGCACAACCAGACCCTCGAGCTCATGCCCGGCGCGAGCGACCGCGTCCCGGATCTCGGTGGCAGCGCTCAGTACTTCCTCTCCGCCCTGAAGATCCAGCCTGACCCCGCCCGCGTCGGTCTTGTGCACGAGCCCCGTGGCGACCGCCTTCAGCGCCACCGGCCGGCCGAGCCGCGCCGCCGCGGTGGCCGCCTCCGCCGGGGTCGCGACGACCTCGGTGGCGACCAGCGGCAGCCCGTAGCAGGCGAACAGGCTCGCCACCTCGGCCGGCTCGAGCCAGTCGGCGCCGCGGGCGAGCGCGGCGGTCGTGATCAGACGTGCCTCGTCGGGACGGAGGCCCTCAGGATCGGCGACGGTTCCCGCCGGCCGCGACCGCCAGGTCGCGTACTCGACCGCTCGCGCGACCGCCCTGACCGCATCCTCGGGCAGCGCGAATCGGGGTGCGCCGGCGTGGCTGGGGGTCGGCAGCTCGCGGCTCATGAACACGGATGCGACCGGCACCCCACCCCCGGCGGCGGCCGCGTCGATCTCGGTCGCGACCTCCTGCGGGTCGGTCATCAGCGGCGGCACGAACAGGGTGATGATCACGTCGCAGGCGTCGGCCTCCGCCAACGTCTCGATCGCGCGCCGGAAATCGGCGGCGCTGGCGGTCGCCGTCGTGTCGATCGGGTTCTGCAGCGAGGCGCTCGAAGACAGCGCCTGCGCCAGCCGCTGCTGCAGCTCCTCGCTCAGTTCGACGACGTCGAGGCCCGCCGCCTGGCAGGCGTCGGCGCACATGATCCCGGGACCGCCGCCATTGGTCAGGATCGCGACACGACCGCCGCGCGGCAGCGGCTGCGAGCCGAGCAGCGCCGCCGTGTCGAGCAGCTCCCCCAGCGTCTCGGCGCGGATCACCCCGGCCTGGCGGAACAGCGCGTCGACCGTCACGTCCGAGGCCGACACCAGCGCTGCCGAGTGCGAGCTGGCGGCGCGGGCCCCGGCCGGGGTGCGCCCCGACTTGACCGCGAGGATCGGCTTGCTGGCTCCGACCCGGCGGGCGATCCGCGCGAACCGCCGCGGGTTTCCGAACGATTCGAGGTACAGGACGATCACCCCGGTGCTGGCGTCCCCCTCCCAGTACTCGAGCAGGTCGTTGCCGGAGATGTCGGCCTTGTTGCCAACCGACACGAACGACGACAGTCCCAGGCCGAGCCGGTCGGCCGCCTCGATCAGCGCGATCGCGACACCGCCGCTCTGGGACAGCATCCCGACCGCGCCGGGCGACGGCGCATGCGTGGCAAAGGTCGCGTTGAGCCGCACGTCGGCGTCGTTGTTGAGCACCCCGAAGCAGTTCGGCCCGATCAGCCGCATCCCCGCCTGACGGCAGATCGCGAGCAGCTCGCGCTGGCGCGCGATGCCCTCGTCGCCGGCCTCGGCGAACTCGGAGGTGATCACCAGCAGCGCCCGCACCCCCGCCGCCGCGCAGTCCCGCGCGACGGCGGCGACGCCGGCGGCGGGAACCGCGATCACCGCCAGGTCGACGACCTCCGGGAGCTCTCCGACCGACGGATGGGCCTGCAGTCCGTGGATCTCGCCGCCGTTGCGGTTAACCGGGTAGACGGCACCGGCAAAGCCGGCGTCGACGAGGTTCCGGACGAGCGCGCCGCCGACCGACAGCGGCCGCCGTGAAGCCCCGATGACCGCCACCGACCGCGGCCGCAGGAAGCTCTGGACAGCGCCGATCGCCGAGGTCTGGGCGCGCCGCTCGAACGCCTCGGCCGTCGCGTCGGACAGCAGCGTCGGGATCGCCACCTCGGCGACCCCGTCGGCGATCTCCTGTCGGATCGGGAACCCGCTCTGCCGGAAGACGTCGAGCATCTTGTAGTTGTCGGACAGCACCATCGCCGTGAATTCGGTGATCCCATGCTGCGCGGCGACGCCCGCCAGCTGTCCCAGCAGCAGCGTCCCGATCCCCTGGCCCTGGAGCGAGTCGGCCACCTCGAACGCAACTTCGGCCCGACCGGGCCCGGTCTTGACATACGCCGCGTGGGCGACGATCGCCTGCTCGCCGCCGGTCGTCACGACCAGGCCGTAGCGGTCGGTGTAGTCGACGTCGATCGACCAGTCGGTGAGACGATCGATGTTCGGAAAGCCGAAGGCTCTGAGGTACAGCGAGTCGCGCGACATCGAACGCAGAAACTGGCCGATCGCCTCGCGGTCCTGCTCGCGGACTGGCCGCACGCTGACGGTCGAGCCGTCGCGCAACGCGACGTCGACGGCGTTCTCGCGCGGGTACGCGGCGTCGCCGGCCATGCTCATCACCGTACCTCGAATCTGGGCCGGGAGAGCGCTAATGTCGCTCCCAGATCGAGGAGGACACGACGATGACGACCCGAGGACCACAGATGGCGCACGTGCGAGTCCAAGACGCGATGCACACCGGAATCCTGACGACCGACCCGACGACGCCGCTGCGCACCGTCGCGAAGCTGATGGCCGACCAGCGCGTGCACGCGGTGGCGGTGGCGGATCCCGATCACAGCCGCAGGCCGTGGGCGATCATCACCGCCCTCGACATAGCCTCGGCAGCGGCCGAGGACCTCGACATTCCCGCAGGGCAGGCCGACGTCTCACAGGTGCTGACGGTCTCTAGCGGGGACTCGCTCGACCACGCCGCCCACCTGATGGTCGAGCACGGCCTGACCCATCTCGTGGTCGTCGACGCCGCGACCGGCCACCCCAGCGGGATCCTCTCGACGCTCGACGTCGTCGCGGCCTACGCCGAGGGCGGCGACTAGTAGTTCCGGCCGCAAGTCGTGCGGTCACCGAAAGGGGTCGCTGGCACAGCCTGGGCGTGTGTCAGCGAACTCGCCCGACCCGGAGGGCTGGATTTCGCCCAGAGCAGCACC
>Ga0123355_10012168_pt1 | contig 13317 bp, 10 predicted proteins | sample TergutEmb28metaG_3_FD_89872 | JGI IMG/M metagenome (GOLD analysis project Ga0123355, IMG submission 89872) | Embiratermes neotenicus P1 segment gut microbial communities from Petit-Saut dam, French Guiana - Emb289 P1 | ecosystem: Host-associated > Arthropoda: Insects > Digestive system > Gut ...
TGTCGGTGTTCCAGATGGTCGTTCATTCGTAATGGCTGATTTACCTGGCTTAATTGAAGGTGCATCTACTGGAACGGGACTTGGTCATCAGTTTTTACGTCATATTGAAAGAACCCGTGTTATTCTGCATATTATTGATATATCAGGGAGTGAAGGACGTGATCCTTTTGTTGATTATGTCACCATCAATAAGGAACTTGGTCAATATAAGTATAAATTGTTAGAGCGTCCACAAATTATTGTAGCGAATAAGATGGATTTAGATGATGCTGATGAGCAACTAGAACTATTTAAAGAGCAGTTGTATGAGGGTAAGACAGAAGAAGAAATAGAGAATATGCTAGTTATCCCAATCTCTTCAGCAACGCGTATGGGAATAGATGAACTGTTATATAAGGCCGCTGACTATCTTGCAAACACGCCAGAGTTTCCACTATATGATGAGGAAGATATGGAGCAAGTGGTTGTGTATAAGTATGAGCCAGAAGAGCAACAATTCTATATTGCTAAAGCTGATGATGGGATTTTGACTGTTACAGGACCAGCAATTGATCGAATTATACATCAAACGAATTTTTCTCAAGAGGCTTCAGTGCAACGATTTGCTAGGACACTGCGTCATTTGGGTGTAGATGATGAATTGCGTGCGATGGGTGCTATTGACGGTGATACGGTTCGTGTATTGGAGTTTGAATTTGAGTTTAAAGAGTAATAAAGTGCAGATGATTGATGATTTTTCTTGCAATCAAAGTTTAACCATGATATAATTAGCATATAATAAAAGAGAGATACCCCGCGAAAAGTATCTCTCCCTGTAACGACTCAAACGCTTTTGAGAAGTTCATCTAAACTTTATTTAGATTTCCTACCCTTGTTTCGTTTGTTAGGCGTAAGGGTAGGATTTTCTTTACCCTCTTTTTTGCTAAATCGCTCAAAAAGCTTTTTAGCAAACGCATCTGCAAATGGCTTGATCATCGAAATGATTAACACTTGCAAAAGTTTGAGAAAGAATTCTCCCATGGAGTTCACCTCCTAACCCCCTTACCTAGGGAAAAGGTTAGATGAACTCTCCATTACGTCTTATATCGCTACATTCTTTATTGTAGCATAAATCGACTACAATTGGTAGTCGATTTTGATTTTTTATAAAATTTTCTATTTCTTCCTCATAGTTGGAAACAACAACACATCTCTAATCGAAGAAGAATTAGTCAACAACATCACCAAACGGTCAATCCCAAGTCCCATACCGCCCGCTGGTGGCATCCTGAAAGGGAAGTAAGTGGATTGCTGCACAGGAATTATTGTCTTTTTAATCAAGAAACTTCAAAATGTTTGATTTTTTTTGCATTAGCCGACAAAAAACGACAAACAAAACGCTTTGGTTATGATATTATATTGATATTCATAATCAAGGGATCTTTAATCAGAAGCGTTCGTGGCATAAAATCTAAGGAGAAGATTTATTATGAAAAAATATATAAAGGAAAAAGTTGATGAAACAGAATATAAATTCTAAAGCTAAGTATTTTGACTCTATAAGGTCATATACAAAATATTTCAAATATTTGAAGCCTTATATGAAGTATCAGTATATGGTATCTGTATTAATATTGGGAAGTTCCTTCTTAGCATTGATTAATCCTATGATACTCAGGGTTATGATTGACAGAGTTTTGGTTTTGAATGAGTTATACCTACTTCCATACTTAATAATTATTTTGTGCATATTCTATATTATCAATACTTTAGTGATGCATACAAGTGGGTTTTTAAGTGTTTACAGTGGAGAGTTAATCGCATTGCGATTAAGAAAGGAATTACTGAGTTATATTCAAAAAGTGAAATTAGAAGCTTTTATAGATAGTAATAATGGGGATCTAGTAAGCAAAATTACAGGCGACGTGGATACAATCACAAATTTTTTAAATACAATCATCCCTACGCTGTTCAATAATTTAACCAATATAGTAGCAATTTTAGTTTTGATGTTAGCATTTAATTGGAGGTTGTCATTGATAGTGATTGTAGTCACTTTTCTCCAATTTTTCGTTTCTGTTAAATTTTCAAAGATTGTAAGAGAAAATCAAAAAAACAGTAGAGAAAACGTGGCACAACACATAAGTTTTTTGCAACATGTATTTAGTGGTATAAAGTTTATAAAGGCTTATAGAAGTGAGTCCTTGAATAAAAGAAAATATAATGGGATTCTCAAAGATAATTTAAATATAAATTTGAAAGGTTTTTATATTCATTTTGGATACAGCTCAATACTGTCAATTATTTCTTTTATTGGCTCAATACTGATTTTATCAGTAGGAATTCATGAAATCACTAGAGGCAATTTAACAATAGGAACTCTATTTGTGTTTGATACAATTGCAGATAGGTTTTACTATTTCTCTATGGGTTTGGTGAATATAAACATAGAATTGCAAAATATTATAGTAGCAATCGATAGAGTTAATTCTATTTTTTGCCTGGAAAGTGAGGATTATTCTAATAAAAAATCTAATATGAAAAATAAATCTATAACTTTTGAGAATGTATCGTTTAGTTATGGTGAAGGTAGTAGGATATTTAAAAATATAAATATAGAATTAGTAGAAGGGGATGTATATGCTTTAGTTGGTGCGAGTGGGCAGGGGAAAACTACTGTATCTAACTTATTATTAAATTTCTACCAACCAGATAAAGGTAACATCTATCTTGGGAATGAAAACATAAACGATATAGATTTAAAGCATTTGAGAAAAGTTATTACCATAGTGTTTCAGGAACAAGGGATGATAGATGGAAGTATTAAAGAAAATATACTTTTGAATAATAATGCAAAAATCAAGCTTTCCAAACTCCAAGAAATATTAGAATTATGCTTTATAGATGATTTTGTGAAAAATCTACCTAATAAATTGGAAACAGTGATTGGAGAAGGTGGTGAAAAACTTTCATATGGTCAACGGCAAAGAATCTTGCTTGCAAGAGGGATATTAAGAGATTCAAGCATATACATTTTCGATGAAGCGTTAGCAAATCTAGATAAAAGTTTAGAATCGGATATTTTTGAAAATTTGCAAAAGATGTTGACTGGGAAAACGCAGATATACATTACACACAATACAAATATTATAAAGAAAATCGAAAATATCATTGTAATAAGTGATGGAAAAGTAGAAGGAATGGGGAATCATGACTATCTAATGAAATCATCTCACTCGTATAGGTTGTTTTGTTTACAGGACGAAAAAATGAAAGAGGAGTTTAGGTCTGATGAAAAAAATTAACACGTTGCAACTGTCTGTTAAATTGTTTTATGTATGTATATTTTTTAATTTTTTTGTACTAGCTCTTTTGTTTTTTTTAGAAGTAGATGAACGTGTATTAGTTACAGGGAGGTTCATTGAATATGATCAAAGTATTTTTTTTGAATTTACTACTCAGGATTTTGTAGAGGTTGGCAGTCAAGTATATCTATCTGAACGTAATACTGATATATTTTGTGAAGGGGAAGTGGAGACGATACATAGTATTGAAGAAAAAGTAAATATTATTCGGATTTTTTTAAACTATTGTCCTATGTTAATTAATTTTGTTGAAAGTTATGACTATGATCTTATTGTTTTTACGGGAGAAAGGAAGAATCTTTTTGGAATTTTAATGGATAATGTGAATTAAGTATTTTCGCTGTTAGAGGTGTGTGGTTATATGAAAAAATTTCAGAAAAACTTGATGATATGCGCTTGGTTAGTTTGCTTAATAGTTGGGAGGTGAAATTTTGTTACCAAAGCCAAATATTATTAAAATGCCTGATGCTTCTGCTGCCAACTTAAGTGGTGGGCTTAGAGGTTGTAATTCAGGTTTTTCAGGTCATGGAGTGACAAGGTGTACTGGTTTTAATTGTCGTCCTGTTAGTGGAAGTAATTGTATTGATGCTAACTTTAGTTCTAACTCTTGTGGTGTAGGTCTAGGTGTTGGTGTTATAAGCTTGGGGATCGGCGCTGTTGGTCTAGGAGTAATGCTTACATAATTTGAGAAATGTTAATATATAGTTTTTAAATATACTATTTTAAAGCAAAAGCGCATAAATTGAAGTTTTTCTGAAATTTTTTCATATTTCACATATTAAAGAATTGTTAAGAATTTTGTGTAACATAAATAACTAAAATAGCATGAATTACATTTGCATTCATTTCCATTAGCACATTTCAAATAAGATTTATTTTATTAAACCTGAACTACATAGAAAAGAAAGGTGAATAGATTTTGAAATCTAGAATTAAAGAAATGTTTGAGATAAATGTTTCGAACAAATATATTTATATAGTGCTGTATCTCCTCCCTTTGTTTTATCTTGATCATTATGGTATTCTTTTATTAATTTCAGCCATTAGTATAACGAAAATAATGAAAAAAAAGGGTGAAATTTCATTAGCCACTTGTAGTAAAGGTGATACTGCATTAATGTTTTTCAGTGTAATAATGGGCTATGTAATAACGGTATTGTTTGATGCTGGTTACTTAGATCATGGACTAGAAATTAACGGAATCAGATTTATACCTACATATAGTCTTATATTTTATGTCGCATTACCTATACTTTGGTTTTTAAAGAAAGATCGTGAAACTTTAAAAAATCTTTTCTACATAGATAAAAACATTATAATATACACATTAGTCATCTGTCTTCCTCTAATTATCTTGAATATTGCCAATACAGTGTTAGAATCAAGTATGGAAATTGCCTATTCTAGAGAACATCTACTACAAAACATTTTTCAATATTGGATCACTGCCTCTTTTGTGGAAGAAGTTTTTTTCAGAGGTTATTTGTATTTGAAGCTTAAGAAAATTATGAATACAAATGCCGCGCAAATAATATCTGCATTAATATTTGCTACCTGGCATGTCAGTTTGATGGTAACAATATTTAATACGTCATCATTTTTGACTCTGATGAACTTAGTCGCAATATTTTTCTTAGGAATTGCTACTGCACGAATTTTAGAGCATAGCAAAAGTCTTATTCCGTGTATTGTGTTTCATGCGTTGGTAAATGGTGCATTGTTGAGCAAAATAATGTTATTCAATTAAAAACACTTATACTATTATCTGGGAAAATTTTCTAATTGATTTAGGGTTAAGCCAGCATTACCATACACAGTTTAACTTGCTGAGGATTTTTTCACCAAGGCTTTACCAACATTCTATTGTTCCACTTGGGTTTTACCCTCAAGGTTAATTGGTTGTTTTACATTGTTTAGTTTTTAATTAAAGTACACATTAAGCGCCCTCAGTGGTGCACATAAAGGAGTGATAATGTGAATATAGATAAAAAGCTTGTCCCAGAAGTTAAAACTTTAAACTGGAAAGTTGAACGAGATGCTATTATATTAGAGATTAATAATGATGTTTTATTTTTAAATAAAACAGTAAAGATAGTGTTGGAAGAAATTAATGGATTGAACAGTATAGATGAAATCATAAAAATTGTAACAAAAAATTATGGTGGGAATGATTCTAATAGTGATATTCCTGCCCTTGTAGAAGAAACGATTGAAATGCTTGTAACTCACAGTATAGTTTTTCTTCGTTCAGCTGATGAAATAGATGGGTGGTTGAAATATGAATAGCCTTATATTAGTAAATTTGCCCATACAATCCTATTTACAAGATGAGATTGGAACAACTAACTATAATCCGCCACTTGGATTAATATCAATAGGAACATGGCTTGATTTCAATGGATACGAACCTCATATATTGGATTTATCTCACTCAAGATGGAGTATACACAGATTGATTGATTATATAATAGAAATCAATCCTTTACTTATTGGAATATCAGTATATACTGAGAATATAGGTATGGCTTTATCCACGGCTGAAATAATAAAAAGGAATTGCCCAAATGTGTTAATTGTCTTTGGTGGCCCTCATCCAACAATAGCTCCAGAAGATGTCATTTCTCATCCATCTGTTGATTTTGTTATTAGACAAGAAGGAGAGGCAGCCATGTTAGAATTGGCAGAAGCAATTCGATCAAATGAGAAATTAATTGAATACGGTGATATCAAAGGTCTGATCTTCAAAAGAGAAAATGTTACGATTAAAAATAAATTAAGAGGAAAAATAGCTGACTTAGATTTATTACCATTACCCAAAAGGGAATTGGCTCATTTTTCAGAATATGGAGCTTATTCTGGAGTTGTTAATATTTCAACAAGCAGGGGATGCCCAGGAAAATGTATTTATTGTTCAGCTACAGCATTATCAGGAGCTACATATCGAACAAGGGGTATTGAGAACATATTTTTAGAAATTGTATTATTGAAAATGACTTTAGAAAATCCAATTGCTAAGATATATATAGTTGATGATACTTTCACTGCAATTCCTAACAGAGTTATTGAATTTATTGCTTTAATTTTTCAATATAAGCAGAATATACGTTGGCACTGTGAGTCTAGGATTGATGTTATGAATGAAGATTTGATTGAGAAAATGGCCAAATCAGGATGTGTTATGATACAGTATGGCATAGAGAGTGGAAGCCAGGATGTGTTGGACAAAATAGAAAAAGGGATGGAATTGAATAAAGCTAGAGAAGTAATAGATTTCACTTATAGAAATAATATTATTCCATGTTTATCGTTTATGGTTGGACATTATTGTGATACGATAGAGACGATGGAAGAAACTCATTTATTTATGAAAGAGATGTTTCATAAATATAAAGCAGAAATGATGCTATCGTTTAATACCCCCTTTCCCGGCACCTGGCAATATATAAATAGAGATAAATTAGGAATTAGACTAGTAATAAATGATTATAAAAAATTCACTTTAATTGATCCTGTAGTTGAAACTGAAAATTTTACTTTAGCTGACCAAAGAAATATATTTTTTAAATCCACGAAATATATGGGAAATTTAACAAAAGTGATTTACCAAACATTTTCAACAAAATGAACTAAAAATAAAATTTTAAGTTAAAATTTTAAGTGCGAAAAAATATAAAAAACGACGGTTTAAATGGTGTTGTTTCTAGCTAGCTAAGAAGCAAATTTTATAAATTATCAAATTTAAAGGAAGGAGAAGTGTGATATTTTTTAAATATTATGCGAATACTGAAATGAAAGAAAAAGTTATTGTTCGGATTAAAACGAAACTCAGCTTTGCAGGTGAAATTATTGGGCGTGAATTGAAAAATGGGGAAGAAGGTGTTTTTCTAAAAACAAGTTCTTATTCAAATATTCTGATATGGATTCCTTTAGGGGAAATCGAGAGTATTATAAAGCCCACAAGTGAAATTATTGAAGGAGAGACCTTGAATGAAATTAAGTTTTAGTTCAAAATATATACTTGATAGAGATTTTGAAATTATCAAAAATAACGATAATGTATTATGTATTGACTATAATAATGTAAATTGGTTTCGAACTAATGATACAGGATACAAGATTTTGCAACTGTGCGCAGGGAAGTTAACCTTGGAAGAAGTTATAAAAAAAATTTCGATTGAAACAGGTTTTGAATGTGATTTTCTGAAAAAAAATTTTGAAGAATTTCTAGAGAATGCAATTGAGAGCGGATTAATCATTGAAAAAGAAAAGAATAAGGTTATTATTGAGGAAGTACCTTCTGGGTATTCTGATATATGGATACATGTAACTGATAAATGTAATTTAAAATGTCCATTTTGTTATTCTAATTCAGGTTCTTTTGGAGAACAGAAATTGGATTTAGAAAATATTTTGAATTTTTTGGTCCAAATTCCACTAGAACAAAGGAGTAGTGTGTTAATAAGTGGTGGAGAACCGTTTTTATATGAAAATTTGTCTGAACTAGTAAAATCATTACATAAAATGGAATTTCAAGATATTACAGTAATAAGTAACGGAACCGTCGGAGAAGAGGTGTATAGGGAAGTAATTCCATATATACATACTTTGCAAATCTCTGTAGATGGGACAAATTCAGATATACATGACTTATCTAGAGGAGAAGGATCTTTTCATAAGATGATTAAAAAGTTTGAATTAGCTAAAAATTTGGATGTGAATCGACTTGTTATCTCTTTCACCCCTACCAAATTTAATATTATGGATCTTCCAAATATACCTAAGTTTGCATTGGAAAATAGAATTGATGCAATTCATATAACACGGCTGTTGCCAGTTGGTCGTGGTGCACATAATGAAGAAAGTATTGCACCTACAACTTCTCAATTAAGTGAATCTATGACGAAATTCATAGAAAATATCAAAAAAGTAAATACATCAATTCATTATAAGAGAGAAATGGATGAATTTTTTGTTGACGAAACAGAGAAATCAAATTATATAAATGTAACAATGGGAACAGATGTAAGTTCAAAAATCTTGTTTAGGCATAAAAGGAAAGGTTGTAGCTTAGGTGATGGGACAATAAGCATTGGTTACGATGGTTTCTTTTATCCTTGTCCTGCATTACAGTATGAGGAATTTAGATTAGGACAGCTTGAGAGATGTAATTTTGAAGATATAGTGTATCAATCCAGGAATACTGCGAAACAATATTCAGTTGACAATATTGAAGCATGTACTGATTGCAAAATGAAGTATTTCTGTGGCGGCGGTTGCAGAGCGATCGCGCGTTCATCTACAGGGAGCATGTTAGGGAAAGATCCATTGTGCAATCGATATCAAGAATCAATGTATGAGATAATGTGGAATGCACCTAAAGTAACTAATACCTAAATAAGAAGAATGCTCACTATATATTAAATCTTATAGTAAGGTTGCGATGAGTTTACTGAAAATTTTCTTTGATAATTTGCTTTTCAGGAATGGAGCCTGATGTTTAATCAATGAGATCGTATATTTAAGACAAATATCAGCGAATTAGAATCGTATACTGTCAGTAAAAAGAGGTTTAAGTTATGAACACAATAAATGTATCAAAAATAATCGACAATAATAATATTAAATATCCTATTTGGCATCCAAATGTTGATTCAAAAAACAATGCTTCTAATATTCTTAATGTGGCAAAGGGAAAAGGTGTTTTTTTATACGACATAAATAACATGAAATACTTAGATGCATCAAGTGGATTTGGAAATGTTCTTTTGGGATATTCAAATGATCAAATAGAAGTAAATGTTTTAAAACAGTTAAGTAGCCTTTCACATTGTTCTGTGAATAATACAAATCTGACTGCTATAAAATGTGCAACGAGTTTACTTAAGATTTTACCTTTTAATATGAAAAAAATAATTTTTTTAAACTCAAATGATGAGAGTGTAGAAGTTGCAGCAATAATAGCAACAAGGTTTTGGGAATTAAATGGAAAATCAGAAAAAAGAAAAATCTTTAATTTTGTTAATGGAAAAGAAACTTTATTTTGTTTGACATGTAATCAAAAGGAGAAACACCCAAAATGTGATTTCAAATGCATACAAAGTGAGCTGAAGCTTATAAAAAACAATTCTCAAGAAATTGCTGGAGTGATTTTGGAGCCGATTTTGAGATCAAAAAGCTTAATAGTAATTCCTAAAAAATTTATTAGTGAGCTACAAGTGATTTGTAAAGAATGTAGTATATTGTTAATTATGAGCGAAATGGCTATCGGCATTTATAGTGAAGGTGAAATGTTTGCTTTTAACAAGTATAATGTGGTTCCAGATATTATTTGTATAGGAAAAGCCATAAATAATGGATGTTTCTCGTTTGGAGTAACAGCCTTTAGCTCTAAGGTGATGGAAGTTTGTTCAGAGTTTAATGAAATGTTGCTTGACTCAATATCAGATATTAATCTGTTATCTTGTGCCGCTTGCTTATCAACCATCGCAATACACAAACAATTGGACTTTGAAATCATAAATTCAAACAGTATTTATATTTTTAATGAGTTAATGGACAAAATATCTAATCATAAAAATGTATTGGGAGTTCATAATGAAGGTATAATTACCCAGATTGCACTTGTTAAAAATAAAAAGAATGAAGATAGATTGAAGGTAGAACATATAAGAGAATTGTCAAACATATTATTTAAAAATGGTTTGATTGTCATAAGCTCTGAAGTAGGAATAACATTATTACCGATGTTAACGATAAGAAAAGATGAGGTTATTTTAATGCTAGATATAATAGATTATACTTTTAAAAGAATATATTTTTAAAAAAATATAATGAATGTTAGGATTTTATGGAGGAGTTACTCTAAAATGGAACGATGGTTATTTAGCGTGTAATATTCATATGAAGGAGATTAATTCGAACATGGGATATGATGTAGTTTTTATTTATATGAATGTAATATCTAATGGTATGATCAGTGCTGAATATCAACTGGAATCTGCTTATGCAAGAAGCTATTTAAAAAAGCATAATATTAGTTCAGCACAATACATTAACAAAAACCCAGGCACAATTCTTAGTATTGTAGATGGATTGGAAAGATTTGAAGGAAAAAACTATGTTTTTTTTATCAATGAATACAATTATTACATTTCTAGACAAATAATAAATGAGCTTAAGCTAAAAAATTATAAGACTAGAATATGTTCTTTTGGTCCAGTGATTGATTTCATTTCAAAAAACTTGCTTAACGAAATTTTTATAGATATATGTATAAAAGATAAATTTGCATATCAATTAAAAGATATTATATCAACACCCAAGATATCAAATATTAATGGTATAACATATAGGAATGGCAGTGAATTTATTGATACTGATGATTTTGAATTGGATTACTCCCTAGATCAGCTTGGATTAGTATATTCTGAGGGTCTTATTCCGCCTGAGGAAGTTCAAAATGTTGGCCTCTTAACTTCAGTAGGATGCTATGCTACATGTTCCTTTTGTTCATATTGCACTAGAAATGATGCATTTATCGTTCATGAAATTGAAAATGTAATAACTGAATTGAAATTTTTAAATGAATATTACAGAGATAGTATTAAGGTGAATTTTTTTGATGATTGCTTTTCAAGAAATAATAAGAGAACATTAAAATTATGTGAAAGAATCATAGAAGAAAATTTTAATTTCATTTTCTCATGTTGTACAAGAGCAGATTTGCTAAGTGAAGATTTGATCAAGGCTTTTTCTGACGCAAATTTCACCTCTATAGTAATTGGACTTGAAACAGCCTCCGTAGAAGTTATGGATAAATTAGGGAAAGTGAAGGAGAATTATAAACCGGCGGAGTACATTGAATATCTTAGGCTTATGTATATTCATGCAAAAAAATACGGTATAAGCCCAATTGTTACGATTAACCTAGGTTTGCCATATGAGGAATTTGCTGATGTGCTAAAAACCATTAGCTTTATACGAAATAATAATATGATGAATAACACAAGTGTTTGTTTTATGACAAGCTTTCCTAAGAGTAAAGTTTTTGAGAATAGCGAGTATTATGGCGTTAAGAAAGAAGCTTCTCCAACTGGGTTGCCATATCGTACATACTACACAAAATATAATATGAGAACTATTTATAATAATTTGTATTCTGAAGGTTTTTATTTTATTCAAAAAGCTTTTAATGAACTGTTAGTTTTGGAATTATTAGGTTTTTTAACAGGTATTATGAATTTTAAGAACAACTTTAACAGCAATGGAATTTACTTCATAAAAGTTGAGGATTATAATGAGTCTAATATTCACTTTATAGACAAAAATGTGAACATAAATGGCAAAGTTATATTTATTAGAGATAAAATTGAATATGAAAGTTCAAATGTATTTTGTGATGACAGAAAAAATTTAAAACTGAAATTAAAAGAATATGACAAAAACCTTTCTTTATCTGTAAAAAATAATAAATATTTACCAAGGCAAATGTTTATTGAAAAAGATAGGATTATTATTGATAATATTTATAATCCTGAAATTTTAAAATTAAACATCAATAAAATTAATTCTTTAGAAGATATGAATGTATTGAAAGAAAAATCCTTAAAAGTCTTGTCAAATAGCTATATAACTTTGGAAGAAGTAAAAAATGGGATCAGTGAAAATATGTGTAGCTTTTCTGGAATTTGTAGCTTACGCAACTTGTGTAGAGTTAGTATTAAAAACGAGTCAGTATATGGTTGCTTAAATAAAGGTGAAATAGGAGTAGTATCAAGTGATTCATTAGAGATATTTAATAATGTGAAGATTTTGCTCAGCAATAAAGAAGAACAATGTATGAAATGTGAAGCGAGAAAATGGTGCTCTCAATGTCTTTGGCCACCGAGTTTTTTAAAAAATGAATTTTGTGAGTTTGTGAAATCAAATCCTTTTCTCTCAAAATATATGAGAATTATCTATTTTTTGAATATACATATTAGAGGAATAGAGAGAATAAAGAGTGATGTTTTCTATTTATTTGAAAGTAAAATTGGATCTGAAAAAGGGTTTAAAGAGGGGGTGTTTTTAATCACATGTGAAGATTTTAATCTTTTAATTGATTATGAAAACAATAATGCTTTAAGTTGCAGTGACTGGGAAGCGAATGTTGCCTTAATGATATTAGGGAAACAAAGCAAGATAAAGAATAGCGATTACTATAGAATTTTCTATAAATTTGAGAGTTTAAAGTTAATATATGCAAACTAAGGAATAAAGCTTATTTTAGGATTTTATCTTATTTGTATGTTGTTGGATTGTCATAATCGAAGCCTTTAGGACAAATCATGATTGAGAGAAATAAAGCCTATGTTGCGAATAAGCTAGTATGACATGAGAGGAAAATACAAATTATAGAAGGGAAGGCAAACTCATTTATGTGCGATATTAATAATCATACTATATGAGTGAGAAATAGAAATCTAATAGTAGTAAACTATGATTAAGCTTAACTCTCAAGTGAAAGAATGCTATTCAGACGTAATATCAACCTAAATTTTATTAAAGAAAAGGAGGGCTTTACATGGATATTGTTGTTAAAAATATAAAAAAAACATATATCAAAAATAAAAAGAAAATAGAAGCTCTAAAAGAATTCAGCTACTCTTTTGTCAAAGGTAATTTATATTTAATTAAAGGTGACTCGGGAGCAGGAAAAACAACATTATTAACATTATTAGCCTTACTTCAGAAAGAGGACTGTGGCGAAATATTTTTTGACAATGATCTAGTAAGTAGCTTGACGAATGAGGAAAAGTGCAGGATTCGAAGAGATCAAATAGGGATTATCTTCCAAGATTATAATTTATTAAATGGATTAACTGTCTTAGAAAATATCACCTTAGCAGAGGTATGCGAGAAGAAAATGACTAAGTTAGAAGCAGAATCTAATGCCGAAAAGATACTAACTAAATTAAATCTATTGAATAGAAAA
>Ga0123355_10012169_pt1 | contig 13317 bp, 15 predicted proteins | sample TergutEmb28metaG_3_FD_89872 | JGI IMG/M metagenome (GOLD analysis project Ga0123355, IMG submission 89872) | Embiratermes neotenicus P1 segment gut microbial communities from Petit-Saut dam, French Guiana - Emb289 P1 | ecosystem: Host-associated > Arthropoda: Insects > Digestive system > Gut ...
CCGTCTTGTTCAAGGTTTCCGCCGTGTTTTTTGCAGGTTTGATAAATTGGATACCATGTATTCGGGATTTGTTCAATTAGCCCTTGTTTTTATTGCTATTAAATAGTGGCAACACGCCCTAAAAGATTAAAGATTAAAAGATAAAACCGTGGGGGAAACTTTTGTGAACAAAAGTTTCCCCCACACCCCCTTCAAAAAACTTTTTTATTTGCGCCTGTACATGAGTGGAGATTTAAAAGATTTTAAGCTTCCACTCAACAACAGGCGCAAATGAAAAAGTTTTTTGGAGAGGGGGGATTGGGGGAGAACCTTTTCTTCAGAAAAGGTTCTCCCCCAAGGTCTTAATCTTTAAATCTTTAAAAAATCTCTATAACTCAAAAATGACTCTTAAATGTGAAAATAGGTCTGCTATGTGTCCTACTATCCAGAATAGTACAAGTACTATGCCGGCTATTGTTACCATCGTTGCCTGCTCGTCGCGACCGCCGTTTTTTAGTACTTGGTTTAGTACGGTTACTAGGATTCCTACTGCTGCTATTTGGAATAATAGGCTTATGTCCATTTTATTGCTCCCTTCACCATAGGACAACGGTAATCAGCAGGCCGCCGATTACGCCTAGACCTTGGTACATTCGTTTGTTTTTGGACGACTGTGCTTGTAGGGTTGTGGTTTTTTCGTCAATGTAGGTTACGGTGTGTTCTATGGCATTTTTTTGCATTTGTTTGTCTAGGTAGCCTAGGGTTTTGCCGAAATCTTCTAGTACGGCGCGGTCTTCTTGGGCTAGGAAGGTTGATTGATTTTGCATTGCGGTTAGCCATAATTGATATGCGGATTCGCCTTCGCCTTGGGCTAGTAGCTGGGAGAAGTCGGCGAAGATTGGAGATATGCCAAAACTTGTGCGTTTGGATATGTTGGCGCAGGCCTCGGAAAGAGTGGAGCGCATGTATTCAATTTCGGAGGAAAGAATTAGTAGGGCTTTTTTGAACTCTAAAAGGTCTTGTACGCGGAAGCCCTCTTTTGCAGAGTAGTACATTCCCAAACCCACAGAACCAGCCATTACTAGGGTTGTCCCAACGATTCTAAGAAACAATTTCGCCACCCCCATGCGACGGCGGCACAGCCGCTTTTCTCCGATAGCATGTAGTCGAGCCTTTGCTGTCGTCTCGAAGCCAGATACTTTTGCCCGTGCTGTCGTATACGCCCAGCACATGACTAGGTTTGTCCAACACTATGAATCTCTCGAAAATTTTGCGACTTAGTACGGCGGATAGCGACGGGTTTGCCATAACGTCGGGTACGTCGCGGCCATGTGCTGTGCATAGGAGTTTCACTCCCGCGTTTAGAACCGCGTCTACAGCGCGGGCATCTTGTTCGCCGCCTAGCTCGTCCACTGCTATTACATCTGGCGACATTGCGCGCAGTAGCATTACCATTGCTAGTGCTTTGGGGCAGCCGTCAATCACGTCTGTTCTAATGCCAACGTCGTTTTGCGCTACGCCACGAAAGCAACCTGCTATTTCGGAGCGTTCGTCGGCAAGCCCAACGGTCAAGCCCCTATCGAAGCCTTTAAAGCCATTGGAAATTTGCCGCACAATATCGCGCAAAAGGGTTGTCTTGCCATACGCTGGCGGCGAAATAATCATGGTATGCAGAAATCCGCCGTCTCGCAAAACATGAGGTAAAACCGAATCCGCACAACCCAAAACGCTTCGCGCTACCCGAATGTTAATTCCGCTAATATATCGCCACGCACGCACGGCGTTGTCTTCGATTACCGTCTGCCCCGAAACGCCCACCCTATGCCCCCCTGGCAACGTAATATACCCCATAGAAAGTTCCGCTTCATATGCATAAAATGAATACTGACTAATCCGTTCCATAGTTTCGCGAATATCCTCCGAAGTTGGCGAAGCGGGCGTAAAACCACAATCGTAACCAGCTTCGAGACGCACATGCGACTTAGAATGCACGTCATCAGCGAAAGGCGAAGCGGGCTTAAAACCATAATCGTAACTGGCTTCGAGACGCGCATGTGGCTTAGAATGCATGTTATCGGCGAAAAGCGGCTGTGCCGCCGCTGCGTCAATAAAAAAATCTCGTCCGTCAATTCGTAATATTATAGGCTTGTCCACACGCAACCGAATCTCTGTAATCCGCGAAAAATCCGCCGTACCAATTTTCTCAAACCATCGTGCAACTCCAGCCCCAAGAAACTCACGAATCTTTTCCATACAAAAACCCCCTTCTTCACCGTGATAAAGAAATATATGACAAGCCCCTGTAACTTAGAACACTAAAAAAAGACCTTGGGGGAAACTTTTGTGAACAAAAGTTTCCCCCAAACCCCCTTCACATTTCTTTCGCTTCGCATTAGGGAATATGACATCAAAAAACTTTTTTATTTGACTGTTAAACATGAGTGGAGGTTGAAAAATTGCCATTTATACTCAGCAGGCAACGTCCCCGAGGTTTTATTATCTTCACGTTTGATGTACAATACCATCAAAAATATTTCAAGGAGAATCACTTATGAATGAGCTTATTATGTACCGCGAATCGGATTTGGAAGAATGTACTCGAATTTATGTAGAAGCGTTTAATGCGCCGCCGCTTAGTTACGACTTTTTGACTATGCCTAAAGCGGAACGGTATATACGCGACTTAACGCGCAAGCCTGAATTTTTGGGTTATACGTATTGGGTTGATGGCGAAATGGCAGCGTTTTGCTTTGGTACGCTTGACAATTATTTTCAAGGCGTGATGTTTGAAGTGGAAGAACTTGCCGTTACGCCAACACTTCATAGGAGTGGGGTAGGTTCTACTGTAATGAAACTGCTGGAAACCAAATTAGCCGGGTACGGGGTATCGGCTGTTAGCCTGCATACTTCCCGTGACCTCCCGGCATTTGGTTTTTATTTGAAAAATGGTTATGAGGAACTTACTGAAAACGTGACCTTGTTAAAGTGGCTAGAATAATGCTGGCTTCGCGACGTATGCGTAGCACAATGCATGAGCGAAATCTTCGCTAACTTGCTTTTGCAAGCTTCATTGCCTCTTTCCAAGTGTCGCGCATTTCGCGGAACATGCCCAAAACTTCGTTGAGAATTTCAACATCTTTTTGCAAATTGCCTTCTACTAAGCGGCGGTGCATATAGTCGTAAAGTGCGTCCAGTTGTTTGGAAATTTCGTAATCGTGGTTAAGAGTTAGCTGGAACTCGCGCACGATGTCTTCCGCACGCTGAATCAAGTTGTTTGCTTTAACGATGTCGTTCTTTTCCAGCGCGATTATTGATTGGTTTAAGAATTTGATTCCGCCTTCGTACAGCATAAGAGTAAGTTCCTCTTTGCTGGCAGCGTCAATTTGCTTTTGAAGCATCTGCATTTTTGGGTTTTGAGTTATCACTTAATCATGCCCCTTTTGAAAAGTATCTTGCATTATAAAAATCTGGCTTCGAGACGTACACGACTGAACGACGCACATGTAATCGGCGAAAAGCGGCTACGCCGCCTAGCCGCGTGTGTCCATTAGTAGGCCGGCCATCTCTAGCATGTTTGCGTGTGCCGCCAGAACTCTTTCTGGTGGTATTTCGCGAACTATCTCGTTAGTATTTGAATCGTAGACGGTTACTATACGCCTGTTTGTTGGTTCGTGATGGCGAATGCTTAGATGCCTTCCGTGCGTTGCTAAAGACGAATTAATTCCGTCAACCGCACGGCGTAGCGAATCCCCTTCCGAACGTGTTTCCGCTGGGCGCGCTTCTGAAACTTGTGGTGCAGGTGCTTGCGCCGCTGCTGGTGCAAACTCTCCGCTACCTGGTGCAGGCACTGGTGCTGGAGCATAACCTGTTCTGTAAACATCCATATTAGTCTTCCTCCTTTTATTACTAAGACAGCATACAGCTTCGTGACGTGTATGCCGCCTTGAGCTACCTGTTGTTGGCGAAAAGCGGCTGTGCCGCTATTGCTTCATGTCAAACTTGCTTGAAACCTCATCCCCAGGGAGGGGATGATACCCCTTGTGGATTCTCTGCCCCTGCTTTACGTCCTTAAACGATGCCTTTGCTACTTTGTACATATGCTCGATGGTGTTCATCTGTGCTTGGTCTAAGTCCGTAATTTGGGTTATGGTCTTTTTTATTTCTGCGTACTCGGCGGATGATAGGTCTTCTTCGTTTAAGATTTGTTTTATATCCGTGAGTTCGCTAATCAAAGGTTCTCGGTCTTCCATGAGGTCGGAGTATGCGTCTACTTCTGCTATTTCGTTGTCCTTTTCCCCCGTTAGAACGAGAGCCCTTGTCATTGCTAGAATTTGGTCGGCTAGTTCCTTAGCCCTTGTTAAATCTTCCACTACATGCCGCCTTGCATTGCAAATAGTGAGTCCATTTGCGCGTGAGATTGCGCCATTGCTTGCTCCATACGAGCGAACATTGAGAAGAAGTGATTCTCTCTACGAATAAGGAATTGTTGCATACGCTCTATGCGTTGGTCGTAATCGCGGATTTGGCGACCCATGATGTTTTGACCATCATTCCAGTCAACCATACCAACACGTTGCGTGAACGACCCGTTATGGTGAATAACTTCGTTGTTAATCATAACATTCAAACGCCATGCTACACCAACATGCGGGCTAATTGCGGAACGCTCGGCAGGTCTGTTGCTGAACGCATCTTGATGCCCTTGGCTGAATAGTGCTTGCACGTCTTCTGGGTTGCTTTCAAGCATTTCGCGCAAGCGTTCTTCGTTTATTTCAAGAACGCCGATTAGTCTGTCTTCTCTTGCGCCGCCCATGCCTACTGTGGTTATACCTATTTGGTGCAGGGCAATTTGTCTGCCATCGGGAAGTGTTACAGGTTCAAACATTTCGCGGCGCATTGTCGCGTGGAAATTGCGAATTGCTGAATCGCGGTGTAGCAAGCCTGTACGTGCTTGTTCTTCCCAACGCTCAATGTCGCGGTCACTCATTGCTTGACGCTCTTCGTCTGTTAAAGGCTCGAAGAAATTACGATTGCCGCGTTGTGTTGGGCGTGCTGTCGAGTGTAGCGAATTTATGTGACGAAGAAGGTCATTATAGGCTTGAATAAAGTCACGCACCATATCCATTGCGTCGTCCACGTTTTGGGCGGTGGTAATGGCAAATGTTTCACCAACTGCGGCGGCTGTAATATCTATGCGTATGCCATCAACGTTAAATGAGTTTGTGGCACTATGAATATCTACATTACCCAAAGGCGAGTGATGGCGAATAATAGCGTCTTGTGCTTCGCGTACAATTCTACCACCAGCATTGTCATCAACATGGAAAACATCACCTGAACCTTGGTTTGCGGCAGTTATATCGGCACGCACGTCAGCATCAATACCAAATGCCGCCAATACACCATGTACATCGGGGCCAATGCTCATTTGCCCACCTGATTGGGCGGCGCGTAGTGTAAGAGTACTGGTAGCATAGTCAAACGTTGCACGTACATTGGAGTTCGCGTGATTTATCTCGTCAATGAAATCAGAGAGACTTGTTGTGTCACTAACAATGAAACTTCGGCCTCCGATAGTCATAGTGAAGTCCGCACCTGGGGTAAAGCCAGTTGCAATATCACCAAGGAGGACAGTTGAGAGGTCTGTCGCGCCCGTTATAGCTGTGTGGGTTGAAGTTGCTTCAACACCAGTTGAATATGCTTGGTTACGGACATTTTCAAGTCCTATGTGTTGCAAGAATCCTACAGCGTCATTACCTGTCGTAACTATAGCATCTTCACCCATACGTGTCGATTCTAAGGTGAACACTCCACGTATTGAATCAAAAGCCATCCTTGCACCTATATTAGCGTTGCCGTTTACACGGTCTATGACTTGCTGAATTGTATCATCGCGATTAACACGCACGTCAATATTGTTAATGCGCATATAACCATGTGTAGCAGCTAGGTTGTTATGTGGCGAACCTGCCAAGAATAAATTCACACTACCGTTAAGGTCTACATTGCCTCTATAACCTACCCCGTTAGCATCAGGTGAAGAGCCATTAAATTGCGCACCCCTTACTAAGTCTCCTGCTGCGGCTCGTATTACTGTAGCATTAAACGAACCAACATTTGCACTAGAATTTGCAGTTACGGTAATGCCGTTGGTGTTGCCTGTTGTGCTTGTGTTTTCAACGGTAGCACGCATAGTGTTCCATGCTTGAGGGTTGTTGATTCTACCGCGTGGTGAGATGTGGTCTAGTTGGTTATTGCGGAAATCGCGCAATGTGGTCATGGTGTTTCTCAAGTCTTCTTGTCGCCAAGACAGTACTTGTCTTCTGCGTGTTAGCCTATCCATACGCATGTTTTCGGCACGCATGATTTGTTGCACCATTGATGCAGTATCCATGCCGGATGTTAAACCTGAAAATCTAATTGGGGTATTCATAAATTATCCACCTCTATCATTTATATTGGTGTTGCATTACATTCTAATTCATGTATCGTCATTTTAGCCGCAAAATTTAATAATAAAATGTTTAATATTATAATTAACCTTGGACTTGATTTTTTGTAGTTCGTAAGTATATCATCAATACTAACCGATTTGGGGCTATTTGTGAAGGAGATTTTTATGGATATGAAAGCTTTGAAATCTTTAGAGTATCAGAAAATAATAGAAAAACTTGTGCAGAAAGCGGCATCACCAATGGGAAAGGCGCGTTGTGCGGCACTTGAGCCGATTACAAATTTGGAAGATATTACTCGCGCCCAGAAAGAAACTTCTGAAGCGACGGGATTGATTTTGCGAAAGGGGAGTTTGCCGCTTGGTGGGATCAGCGATATTCGGGCAGCGATAAGCAGGGCTACAGCGGGCGGAATGCTTCAAGCCGAGGAACTTCTGCAAATTGGCGAATGTTTGTATGTATTCAAAAAGGTAACGCTTTATGGCGGCGACGGAGAAGATTCAGCAATAAATTTGCTTGCGGGATATTTTGATGGAATTTCTTTGGACGAAAAACTTGAGAATGAAATTTCGCGGTGTATAAAAGTTTCTGGTGAGGTTGCGGATAACGCAAGCGCGAAACTCGCGGATATACGGCGAAGCATTCGCGTTGCGCATGATAAAATTCGCGACCACTTGCAGGGGGTAATACACTCGGCATCGTACAAAAATATGTTGCAAGACGCGATTATCACCCTACGCGGCGAGCGTTTTTGTGTGCCTGTTAAGGCGGAGTATCGCGGGTCGTTCCCTGGCATGGTGCATGACCAATCTTCTACGGGGGCTACGGTTTTTATGGAGCCGTTAAGTGTGGTAGAACTTAACAATAAAATCAAAGATTTACATTTTGAGGAAAAGCGCGAGGAAGAACGCATTTTATTAAAGCTAAGTGGGCTTGTAGGGGAAAGTTCGGAATTTTTGGACGCGAATATCACGTTAATCACGCATCTGGATTTTGTTTTTGCGAAGGGCGAATTATCGCTTGCAATGCGAGCGAGTGAACCTGCCTTTAACAATCGCGGATATATCAATATTCGCAAAGGGCGACACCCGCTGTTGAGCAAAGATTCCGTTGTGCCAACGGATATTTACCTTGGCGGAGAATTTTCAATGCTGTTAATCACAGGCCCAAACACTGGCGGAAAAACTGTCACGCTGAAAACAGTAGGGCTGTTCACATGCATGGGACAGGCGGGAATGCATATTCCTGCGTTTGATAATTCAGAGTTGGCAGTGTTTGATGATGTTTTCGCAGACATTGGGGACGAACAGAGCATTGAGCAAAGTTTGAGTACGTTCTCGTCGCATATGAGCAACATTGTGAAAATTTTGGAAAACTTGAGCAATAATGCGTTGGTTCTGCTAGACGAACTAGGCGCGGGAACAGACCCAACCGAAGGCGCGGCGTTGGCAATCGCGTTGTTGTCGCATTTACATGCGCGGAAAATTCGCACGGTGGTAACAACCCACTACAGCGAGTTAAAGCTACACGCCCTATCAACAGAAGGCGTAGAAAACGCAAGTTGCGAATTTGATGTAGAAACTCTTCGCCCAACGTATCGCCTGTTAATCGGAATCCCAGGCAAGAGTAATGCTTTTGCCATAGCAAAACGCCTAGGGCTTGCCGACAATATTATCAATGATGCCCGCGCCTTGCTATCGCAAAAAGATATTCGCTTCGAGGACGTAATCACCGACCTTGAAGCAAGTAAAAAGCAAGTTCTAATCGAACAAGACCGCGCCGCAGTGTATCGCCGAGAAGCAGAAAAATTACGCGAAGACGCAGCAAAGCAAGAAGAAAAACTACGCACCCAAAAAGAAAAAATGCTTCAACAATCCCGCGAAGAAGCATTTCAAATAGTACAAGAAGCCCGAAAAGAAGCCGAAACTTTAGTAGCCGAAATGCGAAAGCAGCTAGAAGGCGCGGGGCAACGCGAATTGGAAGAAGCCCGCCGCGTAGCACGCGAGGGGCTATCCGCGCTGGAATCAGCAATCGCGCCGTTATCAGAAAAGCCAACTCGCAAACCACCAGAAAACCTTCGGCGCGGCGATAGGGTGTTTATTCATTCTATGAGCCAAAACGGCACAGTCATTTCCCCGCCAGATTCCAGCGGCGAAACGCAAATTCAAGCGGGCATTATGAAAATTAAAGTACACATCTCCGACATTTCACTAGACGAAATTGACCCCGCCGAAAAGGCCGCGAAATTCATTCAAAAAAGGCAGAAATCAAGTTCTGCCAAGTCTTTGCACATTTCCCCAGAAATTGATTTGCGCGGTCTAATGCCAGAAGAAGCCACCAGCCAAGCCGAAACTTATCTGGACGAAGCCTTTCTAGCAAGCCTTTCCACAATCACCCTAATCCACGGCAAAGGCACTGGCGCATTAAGAAACGCCATTCACAACATGCTAAAACGCCAGCCCAATGTAAAAGAGTTCCGCCTAGGCAAGTACGGCGAAGGCGAAGACGGGGTTACAATTGTGACGTTTAAATGAGTATCCAAGATACAGTTGTAGGGGCTTCAGGCGCGATACCACGCAATGATTTCCCTCGAATGGAAAAATTTGCAGAACAGTTTTATGAGTCAGTTCGCAATAGAAAAAGTGATGCAACAAAGATTTCTCAAAACACGGGAATTAGTGTTGCTGATGTAGAAAATGTTAGGCAACACATTTTCTTCAATGCGTATGACTTAGGCGGGAGGCAACCAAGACGATTCGACCCCGACTACGACCAAGCGCAATCATGGCAACGCTTATGTATTGGTGGTAAGCATATTAGGGAGATGGACATTGTTTTTTTAAAGCATGAAATCCTTGAGTATGATTTAATGAACAAACAAGGTGTATGCTACGACGATGCCCACGCAACCGCCGAGCTACGCTACAACTACAAGAAGTACATTGACGAGTTAAATCTAAAGGAGGGTGTAAGGTGAATAAATTAAAGTTAAAATTGTTCAACGATGAATGTATCGTTTATCTCTATCAGCCAGAAGGTAAAGGCGAATGGGGCGAAATCACTTTTGTGATTGCGGAAAATAAAGCCACCGTTACTAGAATTGCGGAAGATTCTAGCCCGGCATATGCGTACAAAGCAACTAAACGTGTAGAGGACTGCGCACGGGACAAAAGAGGGCTTGACCGCGAATTTACCCAAGCATGGTATTAAAATGCTTGGGTGCATAACAAACCTCCATCAGCACAAGACCTTGCGGCGGCATGGTTTTTCCCGCTTTAGTGCGGTCTTTTGATGCTATTATGTCGGGGATAGCATCAGGAGGGATTTTGCCTAGCCCTGTGTATAGGATTGTTCCTGCGATTATTCGCACCATGTTGTATAGAAATGCGTTGCCTGTGATGGTTAGGGCGATTAGTCCGTGATGCTGCAAATTAGAATTGTCTTTGGGTTGTATCAATGAAGGCGTGTACGCGGTATTGCGGATTACATCGCAAGCCATAATTTCACGGGTGGTGGTTTTCGCGCTACTGCCTGTTGCACAAAAAGCCGCGAAGTCATGTTTTCCAATGAATGACTTCGCGGCTTCTTGCATTGCGAACATGTCTAGCTTTTCGGGTACGAACGCACTTTGTCTTGCTAGTAGCGGGTTTGGGTAGGGGGCGTTGAATATGCTGTATGTGTATGTTTTTTCTTTCGCGTTGAAGCGCGGGTTAAAATCTTCTGGAACGGCTTCTGCCGCTGTTATGGAAATATCATTTGGAAGAAGCCCGCACAACACCTTTGGCAGTTTATCCAATGGTACGCGTAAATCGGGTGCGCTGAAAACGGCGCGTTGCCCTAGTGCGTGAACGCCCGCATCTGTGCGACTTGCGGCACGTACCACAATAGGACGCGCTAGTAATTCCGAAAGCGCGTCTTCCACTTTTTCTTGAACGGCAATTGCATTCTCTTGCCTTTGCCAACCTGCGTAATTTGTGCCGTCATACGACACAGTTAATAGAATTTGCATGAAAAACTTCTTTCCAAACTTGCCGCATTGTTGTAAGATTGCTGGGTTATGCAAGACGTTTAATAGAGAGGCGATAATTTATGTTTGAAAAAAGGTCGGTAAAAGTAATGGTACGGGCTTCTTTGCTTGGCTCAATTAGCGTAATACTCAAGCAGTTAAACATTACACTGCCAATTTTTCCGAGTTTTTTGGATTTGGATATAAGTGATGTTCCTGCAATTGTAGGCGCAATCACAACAGGGCCGCTAACGGGTTTGCTTATCGTGCTTATAAAAAATTTGATTGACCCTATTTTGTTTGGAACTACCACGGCTGGGATTGGTAATTTGGGGAATTTTGTAATGGGTTCAGCTTTGGTAGTGCCAATCGGTATTGTCTTTCAAAAACGCCGCGACAGCTTGGGTTATCTGCTTGGTGGTGTGCTTGGAATCCTATGCACCGTAATAGCCGCAGTCTTCATGAATTACTTCGTGCTACTGCCGCTTTTCGACCGATTTTTCATTCCAATGGAAACGATTATTGCAATAGCCCACGCTGTAAACAGCAATGTCACAAGTAAATTCACGCTGATTATTTTTGCAATTATTCCGTTTAATCTGCTGAAAGCAACCCTTGTTGTAGCAATTGGGTTTTTGATTTACCGCGCACTACGCCCTGTTATGGAGCGATTGCGCGTTTAATACAAAACATATACTTTTGTCGTAATATAGTATATACTGCCGTTACGACTTTCGCAGGGGGTCGGTTCGTGCATGTAATCCCTTTCATCTTGTGCAACACGAAAGGAGGTGAAATGCATGAGTGATTTCGCTCTTTCCTTAGTTGAGATTGTTGTACGTTCCATCGTTATGGTGGTCGTTACTTCGCTCACGAAACAGATTATATCTCGTTTCAAAGGAAGAACCGCCCCTATTGATGGTAGGGACGGTTCAGAACGTAATAAATAACCTATAAAGCGCATGAACCGACTCCGATTCCAGCGAGAGTCGTTTTTTATTGCCTTGGAGGCTGCTTATGGCTTTGAGACGTATGTGTTAGCGTTCCAATGCAGGTCGTCGGCGAAATGCGGCTGTGCCGCTTTTTTATTATAGTTCTAAAAAACTTGCAAGTCAACGGGTGCTTAATCCGCGATTTCAACGCGATTGCGGCCGTTGCGTTTTGCCTTGTACAATGCCTTATCTAGGCTTTCGCAAAATTCTTCGGCGGCTTGGGGGAAGGTTGCAGGCTCTGGGATTATTGATGCCGCGCCTGCGGAAATTGTTATGTTTACGTTTTCGTTGCCTAGTACTATTGGGGTATCGGCTACGTTTTTGCGAATTTTTTCTGCTACATTTACTACGCCGTCTATAGCGGTGTCGGGTAGTAGAATTGCAAATTCTTCGCCGCCCCAACGGAATACATAATCTGTACCACGTTGAATCGTGTTTATTAGGGTGTTTGCCATTGTTTTTAATGCTAGGTCGCCATTTAGATGGCCGTGGTTATCGTTGAACGCCTTGAAGCGGTCTATGTCCAGCATAAGCAACCCTAGCCACGAACCGTTTCTTGCGGCACGATGCCATTCCGCGTCTAGCTGCTGGTCGAAACAGCGGCGATTATTTACGCCTGTTAGACCGTCGGTTAGGCTAAAGCGTTCGATTATTTGCATTTGGGAGATTAATTGAATATGAATGCCCACGCGCAAATTTACGATTTCGGGGATAATTGGCTTACGCAAATAATCCACTGCGCCGCTGGACAAGGCTTTAACTTCCTCGCTGCTGCCTTCGCGCCCTGTTATGAAAATCACGGGTATGTTCTTTGTTTGCGGCGTATCTTTTAATTTTTCCAATACTTCGTAGCCAGACATGTCTTTCATAACCACGTCAAGAATTATCAAGTCAACTTGGTATTTGCTTGCAAGTACCAAACCCGTTTTGCCGTCGCGAGCGGCTTTTACATGATATTCGGACGAAAGTATATTAGATAACGCGCTAAGAACCAACGGGTCATCATCAATAATCAAAATTATTTTTTTTGTATCCAAGGCGTTCCCTCCGACTATAGCACAATTCTAATTTGGGTAATTGTACTACATTACCCGCGTGAATGAAATTGTTTTTTTGTCAAATTTATTGCATAATTACAAAATGATTAAAACGAACAGGAAGGTGCTGTATGAAGCTAGGAAAATTATTTCTAGGAATTGAATTAGGTTCGACGCGAATAAAATCGGTGCTGATTGGCGAAGACTTTATGCCCATAGCATCGGGAGCATTCAATTGGGAGAATCGTTATGAAAACGGTTTTTGGACATATCATTTAGATGATGTTTGGAATGGCGTGCGTGCAAGTTTTAGAGAACTTGCGAAAGAGTTTGAAGAAAAACACGGCATGGAACTAACTAATGTTGGCGCGATAGGCGTATCTGCAATGATGCATGGATACTTGGCATTTGATAACAAAGACGCGTTGCTGGTGCCATTTCGCACATGGCGCAACACAACAACAGAGCAAGCCGCCGCCGAACTGACCACGCTATTTGATTTAAATATTCCGCAACGTTGGAGTATTGCGCATTTGCATCAGGCGATTTTAAACAACGAACCGCATGTAAAGGAAATTTCCTTCATGACAACCTTAGCGGGTTATGTGCATTGGAAATTAACAGGCGAAAAAGTGCTGGGCATAGGCGACGCATCTGGAATGTTCCCAATAGAAAACGGACGTTACAACGCGTTGATGTGCGAGAAATTCCGCGACGCATCCAGCGGATTCAACTTCAACATAGAAGAAATTTTTCCGCAAATACGAATGGCTGGCGAAAATGCAGGGCTTCTAACCGAAGACGGCGCGAAATTCCTAGACCCAACAGGCGCGCTAAAAGCGGGTGTTCCG
>Ga0123355_10012170_pt1 | contig 13316 bp, 14 predicted proteins | sample TergutEmb28metaG_3_FD_89872 | JGI IMG/M metagenome (GOLD analysis project Ga0123355, IMG submission 89872) | Embiratermes neotenicus P1 segment gut microbial communities from Petit-Saut dam, French Guiana - Emb289 P1 | ecosystem: Host-associated > Arthropoda: Insects > Digestive system > Gut ...
CTCATAAGCATGATTCTCTAGCCCCAACCGCACACCCAGGCCTACGGCCTCAATACCCGCTTGCATGGCGCGGTCGAGTGCCGTCACCTGCCGATTATAGTCGCTTTTCGGCCCCGTGGGGTGCAATTTTGCATAGCTTTCGCGGTGATACGTTTCCTGGAATAAAATATAAGTGCCAATCTTTGCATCGCGCAATTTGCGATAATTCTCGACAGTTGTTGCAGCGATGTTCACGTTTGCACGGCGAATTGCGCCGTTTTTGTGCCTAACGCAATAAATTGTCTCAAGGCTTTCAAGAATATAGTCAATGGGGCTATGCATAGGGTCTTCGCCGCATTCGATGGCGATGCGCTTGTGCCCCATGTTTTGCAGCGCGACAACTTCGCGCGCGATTTCGTCTTGCGTGAGGCGGCGCCTGGCCGCGTGCTTGTTCTGCGCATGAAAGGGGCAATATACACAGCCATTCACGCAATAATTTGACAAGTATAGCGGTGCGAACAACACAATGCGCTTGCCATAAAAATCTTCTTTGATTTGCCGCGCAAGTGCGAGCAGTTGTGCATTTTGCTCGGGCAGTTCGCATGCAAGCAGCAAAGATGCCTCTTGATGGCTCAGCCCCTGTTTTTTACGCGCTTTGCGCAACACTTGGTCAATCAAGGTTGCATTTTTGCTGTTTTGCTTGGCATAATCAAGCGTTGCAACAATGTTATCATGTGAAATAAACTCAGCCATATGGGTCACCTCTTCCAATCACAACTTCATAGCCTGCAAGCGCAACAGCCTCGCATAAGTCCTGCAAACTCTCGTGCAGCTTATTGTCATAGAGTTGGTATTTCGATTTTGTTCGATCAGGCGACAAATTTGGCATAAGCACATTTGCGCCAGCCTGAAGGCCGATTGTGCGGCCGTTTTCGCTGAGCGTGCCAAGCGCAGTGGTTGCAGGCAAGTTTGCATGCGGGAGCAACAGCCGGATTTTCGCAAGCATCTCGAGCGTGAGTGCAAGCGAACCGGCGGGAGCGTGCGCAAACGGGGTATCTTTGTGCGGCAAAAAGGGCCCGATGCCAACCATCTGCGGCCGAAAATCGCGCAAGAACGCAAGCTCTTGTTCGAGGTGCTCTTGCGTTTGCCCGGGCGAGCCAACCAAAAAGCCACAGCCAACTTGATAGCCGATATCGCGCAAATCATGCAGGCATTCCATGCGTTTATCAAAACAAAGTTCTGAGGGATGCAGCTTAGCATAGTGTGCTTTGTTCGCGGTTTCGTGGCGCAACAAATAGCGGTCTGCCCCTGCATCGAACAGTGCCTGATAGCTTGCACGGCTACGCTCGCCCAGGCTGAGCGTGATGGCACAATCCGGCCAGCGCGTGCGAATTTCGTTTACGATTTTCGCCATGCGATCATCATTGAAATAGCTATCTTCGCCGCCTTGCAACACGAACGTGCGTATGCCGGAATCGTAGCCTTGCCCGCAGCATGAAAATATTTCTTCGGGCGTAAGGCGATAACGTGCGGCGTGTTGGTTGCTTTTGCGCAAGCCGCAATAAAAGCAGTTGCTTTCGCAATAAGAACTCAGTTCAATCAGCCCGCGCAGGAACACAGCTTTGCCATAAAACTGCTCCCGCACAGCGCGTGCTTGCCGGAACAATTCTTTGTTGTGTATCATATGAGACATTCCCTCCGCCTCTATCATAACACAATCACAGGCATTTTGCAACTGGAAAAATCATACCATATGGCATGAATGTTTTGATTGAAACTCTGGGAGGCTTCCTTTGGGGGCCGCCGATGCTCACTGTGTTTTTGCTCACGGGTGCTTATTTTATGCTGCGCAGCCGGGTCTTTCCTGTCAGGCGCTTTGGCCTGTGGAACAAGATGACGTTTGGCTCGCTGTTTTCGGCAAAAAAAACGCAAGATAAACACAGCATCAGCCAGTGGCAGGCCATGACTGGTGCGTTGGCCGCGTGCCTTGGCACGGGTAATATTGTGGGGGTGGCAAGCTTCCCAATAAACCCAGTTACCCTTTAAGCCCTTATTTATAGCCTTTTCTGGACAGGCTTTCCGACATTCAACTTCGCTCAAACAAAAAGCCTTCCTCAAACCACAGCAAATCATTCACAGTTGTTATGCTCACTGGCTCTGGATAGATTTCCTCAAGCAAACCCATCAAATCTGGCAGCTTATCATTCTCTGTTATCGTCTCCAGCGTATTTAGCGCCCCACTCCACAGCTCGTCTTTTAATTCATATCCGTTTATTTCTTTCACAATTCTCATCTGGTTTTTGCCTTTTCTGCCACGCCATATTCATGCTGTAATCTTATATAGTCAAGTGCTGAAAGCAGTTCAATGAGTTTTTCTGTGTCAATATCTTTGCGATATTTCGTATTAACGCTAATATGATTAATCAGCTCTTCCACAAACGCTACATCATCAAATCGCGCCTCTATTCCTTTTTTCATTTCCTCTGCCCCATGCGTAGCACCAAGTATCCCATACGCAAGACAAAAATTCGCTAGCTCATACGCTAATCTTTCTCGTTCCATATTCTTTCCCCCTAAATTTTCTATACGACTAAATTCAAAACGTAAGCAAACTTATAAACTGCTTTTCGCTTTAGCTCTTTAAAAGCTCTACTGTCACTACTACCAAAGCCTAAGAGATCAACAATCTCATCTTCATATTTTCTGTTTAGAAAATATTCTAAGATATATCGTTGCTCTTTTTCCGACAAAACGCTTTTCGCCCAATTGTAGCCCGCTAAGTGCTTTTCAAGCTCTTCTGTTTTTTCTTCTTTGGCTACAAAATTAAATTCATCCCTGCCAACCGAAATATAATCTTGTCCATAATCATAAGCCAGATCGTGATTGGCCGTTAGTCCTCTTTGAACATTTAGCCTTGCTTGCTCCCACTCCAGCTGCTCCAATTCCATGAAATAGTGATTGACATTTCTTTTGGTTTCCCTTAAATCAAATTTTTCTCCGAATGACATTCTCATTTTTCTTCCCCCCTTTTAACACAAGCGTATCTTATCGTCTTGTTGAAATATGTCTTTATTTGACGATATTATCGTTTTTTGTCTTGTTATGTCGTTCTTACATTTCACCCCTCCCCTCGCTTTCCAAAATAAAAAAGAACCCGCAATTACGAGTTCTTCTGTGCTGAGAATTTCAGCTACAATATCAATTATAACGAGCGCAATATTTAATGGAAGGATCAAAATCGGACAAGTTGCGGTCAATTAGGGGCCAATTTGCGGACAAGAAAATAGCAGTTAGCGAAGAAAGATTGATGTGCATCAGCATTATTATCTCTGACAGAAACAAGCCCAGAATCAAGCATCTCCAAAGTTAATCGCTCCTTCAAAGATGTTCAAATAACTAAAAGAAAATTCAATGCTAATTTCAGTTTCATCTTCCGCAATGGGATGAAAATATACTCGTTGCGTGGGAGAAAGTTCTAGCACCGCACCCATTGGCGCCCCAGTTCCTACAAGCGATTGTAAAATATTCAAGTTGTAATTCAATCCTTCGGTAAACGTATAAGTAATTGCAATCAAGTTCTCATGCCCAAAAGAAGGAATTTCAACCGGAACAACAAAGCCACTATTAACAATTTCTGCACGTTCTATTGTAAGAAAATGTTCATTCGAAAGTTCCTTGCTCTGATTAAGTTCTTCACTGGCTTCTACACGAAGAAGGCGCCCATCTGCTAGCTCCATATGTTGATTAAGCTCATAATCTCTTTCTTCTGGCAATTGTGGCAAAGGAATACTCACTTCAAATTGCTCAGCCAATGCAAGCATTATGTTTAAGCTAAATTCTAATGTATAGTCAGCTAAGTCCTCATAAAAAACCGCGAAAGCCGCCATGCGAGATAAGTCATAATATTCGCCATTGGCGGTTGGATATGAAACGGAAATGCGCGCTCCCGTTTCATTATGAATCAAAGCTACGTCTTGTTCTCCTGACAGAACTGAAAGTTCATGCTTTGACTGGTCTGTAAGCACCCAATAATCTAAAAATACATACTCACCGTATGGTCGTGGCGTTGCACCAAAACTTAAGCCTTCGCCCAATGGTATCACAAAACGAGGGAGCTCATTTTCTTCAGATGTTGTTGGTGCAACGTTTTGACATGCACCCAATACAAACAAAGCACATAATAGCAGAGCCAACGCTGACCAATATTTTTTAGATAAAATTTGCATAAACAATCTCTTTTCTGTTGCAGTATATACTATTTAAAATATTTCATCACAGAGAAATAAGGGTGTATTTGATATGCCAAAGACACCCTTATTTACTATTTTTATGCGGGTCTATTATTTCTAAAAGCAAGAATTGCAGAGGTAGTTGCAGTGATCGTATAAGTCCGAATTCCGCCGCTTACTTGAAAACGGTCTACTGCCAATACTGCTCCAGTAGTATTCGTTGTTCCCGTTCCGCTGCGCACAGTTATCGAAGGTTCCAGTCTCCACGATGCATCTGCAGTATTTGAGGCTGGAGCAGCAGTCCAAATGCGTCTATTTTGATTTCCAAAATTATTCGTAATTCTTTGGCCTTGGGGATTGAAAGAATATGTTCTTGTTGTTGTGGTTGTAAGCCCGTTGCTTGAAACAGCAGAAGCAATGCTTACAGATACATTTGAGTTGATATTACCAGTTAACCAAGTTTCATCCAAAATTGAAGCTTGAGCAGAAGTCCCAGCCCTCATTTCAAACCTATATTCTCTAACGTGGTAACGACCAATACCGGTAGCCGTAACAATTGAGTATATATTATCAAAGGTAGCTGTTCCAATAGGAGCTCTAAGCCTTACTACAAACCCTCGGATGTTAATTGACCCCAGTCGCTCCCACCCGGCAATGCTATTGCTAGCGCTCCATTGATATGTTGTACCCCAATTAAAAAGGCTATCTTGCTTGAAAAAATTGCGAAAATGAGTAACCATTGTGTGTGCTACTCCAATTGGTGTTTGAGTTTGAAGAGCAGCCATGCTTTCATCTGATATCTGATTCAAAAATTCTAAATCAGCAACACTAATGTCAAGAATTTCATGGATTTCAATCACGCAGATTTCAAGCGCATCTGCAATTGCAGCATCTTCCAGTTCTGCCCTTAATTCTTCCAAATCAGAATCGGTCAATGCTTCATCTTCGGGAATCATAATGTCAGCTGTTATTGGCGTGAAACCACCAATCGCACTCAGATAAGCACCCAACACAATATAATCTTCCATTGCATCGGCAAGAGAATAGTCAAATAATTCTGCGATAACTGCAATGTCATTTCCCATAACCATAACGTCTGTGCCATTGTCAATGACTTCATTTAGTAACTCAACAAAGTTGGTGTCGAGTTCTTCGGCTGACAGATAAATCATATCTGTGTTGTTGAATTCTTGATAATGTTCCACTAGCTGTTCAACACTGTCAATATGAAGAACATAGGGTGTATCGCTTTCAACAGCAGCTTGCGCGAAATTGAATGCAACTAGACTAGAGAGCAACATAAAAGTAGCAAGTATAATACTCATGAGTTTACGAATCGTTTTCATTGGCTTGACCTCCACTATCATTTTCAAGGCAGAGTTTTCAGTTTATTTTAGGAATATATTTCTTCGAACATCCAGTCTGTAATCTTCTCCTTTCGCTAAGAAATACCGATAAATTTGTTCGCTTGAAATATTCCTGTTTGCTTCTAAAATTAAAGCAATAGTGCCTGTTAGAATTGGAGTAGCGATTGAAGTGCCATGTAAACCAGTGTATCCATTATCCAATACGGTTGTTACGATGTTTTCACCTGGCAAAAATATGACATCAGAATAATTTCTTGGAGAGATAATTTCGCCCCTTCTGCTGCGCGCCCCAACAGCAAGAACGATATCCTTTCTTGCTGGATATAAAATTTCTCCGTCCATAAAATTTCCAGCTGCCGCAACAATAATAATACCAGCATCATACGCTTTTTGAATTGCTTCCGTTAAATCATCTGATGCTTCTCTCACTCCTGCACTAATATTTATGATGTCAACTTCTTCTTCAATTGCAAGATAGATTCCATCAATTAAGTTATGTATTTCTATAATTCCATCAGGATCATCAGTGATAACAATGGAAATTATCGTTGCATCTGGAGCAATACCAAGCACACCACGTTCGTTGTTAGGATAAGCAATAATTATGCCAGCCACTGCTGTTCCGTGCATTCTGTTATCCGTTTCTTCAAGAGTCTCCTCAAGTCCTGGCACTCGAATTTCTGACTCTATCCGCCCTCTTAAGTCTGGGTGCGCACTATCTATGCCTGAATCCAGCACAGCAATACGTACACCCCTGCCTGTGTACGGAAAACGATTTTCACTCCAATTAATATCCGCAAGCCACCATTGGAGGCGATGGTCAGGAGTCTCTATATACTGCTGTTGTGACCGACAAGCAACTAATAACCCTAAAAAAATCAAAGCAAACAACAATGCTCCAAAACGCTTTTGCAGACGCATTGAACTTCTCCTTTAATTAGTCTCTATATTTTAGCTATTACCATCATAAGCAACAAAAGCAACCAGATTTTAGATTTTTTCTTTCTTGGGACATTTTACCACATCGTTCGCGCTTTGTCAATAAATTCCGGAAAAATTTTCTAAAACCTTGTTAATTTGCACAAACAAAAAACAGCCATGCCCTTTTATAGGTACGTAGGGGCCAATTTGCGGACAAGAAAAAAACAGCCATGTTTTGGGCTGTTATTGATAAGGTTTAGCCTTCTTATTTTTATTAATCGTGTAAGAAACGTGTAGTTGGTTTTTCTGTTTCTCAAAACTATTGCGAATCAACGCTTATAATACATATGGAATCAATCTTCGTATTCTAAATATATCATAATTTCAATGATATGCTTTTTTGAAAATCACTCTTAAAACCTTTATTTTAATGCGTTTATGCCCCTTTACTGTTTTTAACATTCTAGTTGCATTTTATTTCTTGTTAGAAATAACGTGTAGAAATCGTGTAGGAATTTTAAATTAATTTATTGAGTATGTTTACTGCACGTTCTTCTTCTCTAGGGTACAAATGACAATACGTGTTCCATGTTATCTCAATTCTTGAGTGTCCTAATCTTCTCGCAATTTCTTGTATGTTTACATTTTCGTTTGCTAGCACCGAAACGTGGGAATGTCTAAAATCATGTATTCTAATAATCTTTAACTTTGCTTTAGTTGCGTACGATTTATTTTTACGGAATAAAGTGCTATTTCTAACATTGCATATTCTAAGATTTTCATTAAAGTTATGCAATCGTTTTTGAACTGGTATGGTAACCTCCTTTTATGGCTTTAACCTTATCGAGATAATTATAGCTTAGGCTATCACTATCACGCAAGGTAAAAACCCCCCTGCTTTATTCTTTAATTTATAGTGACAGTTCTTTTATCTTTTTCATGCGATTTTCTAGCTCAATGACGTCAATGCCCCAAAGCTCGTAAGCAATGGCGGTATTAATCTTATTGGCATTGAATGTTGGCACCTCTCGCTTTATCATTTCGACTTTCACAAGCCTTTTTAATCTTGATATAGTAGTGGTCGAGCGATGCCCAAACAGGCACTTGATCTCCTTGTTGCCGATTTCGCCATTTTCATAGAAAACTTTCAAAGCGTTTTCAATACTTGTAATAGATGGTATATACATCTAAATTCCCCCTTTTACTTTTATTAAAATTAAAAAGACAGCAATATTACTTGCCGTCTTAGTGTTCTAGCCTTGTCAATGTTAGGGTGGAGATTTTTTCGTCTTAACTTTCAAGCAGAAAAAATACAACCCGCCATTGACAACGGAATATAAAAACATAATAGAAATAGGGACAAAGGGCACGCGTGCCCCTTGTCCCTTAATTGCTTTAATTAATTGACACTTGCTTGTTCGTCTTCTCAAAAAGACTGGTTATTAACCGTTTGTTAACAACAATTCAATATATTTGTAGTATAATGTCCTTGAAAGAAGAATAATGATGGATAATGAAAAATATAATACAGAAAACGTTACACGCACTTTTAATAATTTAATTAAATACTTAACTGCTATCACGATGTTAGAGTCATACAAGAAATCACATGACGAATATAAGGAAGTGCTGTCTATTGTTTATAAATGGTCAGTCGATTATGAGCAAAAAAGAAATTTATCTTTGATACACCACCTTGAGCTGCTAAATATATATAATAAATTAGATGAATTAAAAGGTAAATGGCTGTTTGAACCCAATATGGGTGAAGAAAGTGAATTGTCTGATACAGTGATTATTTGGCTTGGGATTATTATGGATTTAAGAAAAGTTCAAATTCAACATCATAAGGAGTAAAACTATGGGTCATCACGGTAGCAAAGGTTATGAGAATGAAGCCGGAGTATACATAAAAACAACTGGATATAGTGACGGAAGTGGTGCGAAAATTGATTTTTATGATAACGACCCATCACAAGACCATAAGTCTATCCATTTAAATGTTGATTGTGATAAAGGCACATGGAGTTCTGCAAGCAATGTTAGCGGTGAATTGGAAAAGTCATCAGGGAGCTGTTATCTAACATCTGCTTGCATGAGACATCTTCAAGAAAAATTTGATGATGATTGTCACGAACTTACTGTTCTTAGGTGGTTTAGAGATAATTTTGTATCGGAAGAAGATGTAAAACAGTATTATAAGACTGCTCCAATGATTGTTGAAGCCATCAACAAAGACCCTAGTTGTAATCATATGTATAACCATATTTATCATAATGTAATTAAGCTTTGCGTGAATGCAATTGAAAACGAAGATTATGAAAATGCGTATAACAGATATAAAGATAATTTGTTTAATCTTAAATCTTTACTAAATATCTAAGTTAGCTTAAAAAATTAAAGTGACAAGAGCAATAGGCTCTTGTCATCTTTTTTATTTGAATTACAGTATCAATTTATTAAAACCACATCCACACCCAGCCAAAGAGCAGAAAGAACATGATCCAATTCCACACAGTAGCTGGCCATCCTGTGCTGAAAATTGTATCATCGGACGGTGGAGGCGTTGTGCTATTGGCAGTCCATCGTGCAAACAGCGTAATATTTCCTGTCAAACTCACTACATCGGTTGGACGTACTCTTGTTCCTCCTGTAGCGGCCGTAAACCAGCCATTAAAAGTATGACCACTGCGCCTTGGCGTGGGTAATGCATTAAAGGTTCCGCCAATAGTTACAGTGATACTAGTGGGGCTAACGCTCCCGCCGTTTGCATTAAGCGTAACGGTATAACTATTTGCTGTCCATCGCGCATAAAGCATGATATTACTTGTCAAATTAACCGTATCGGTTGGCCAAACTCTTGTTCCTCCTGTAGTGGCCGTAAACCAACCAGCGAAAGTATGTCCGCTGCGTGTCGGTGTAGGTAATGAGCCAAACGTTCCGCCGTTGGTCACAGAAATGCTTGCGGGAGTTACAGTACCACCATTCGCATGAAAGATAACTGTGTGGCTTGTAGGAGCGGTTATGTTTCTACGCAAAACAGGGAACCCGCCACCCGTTGGCATTTCCCAAACGTTAGTAAAATCAAAACCGACAAAGCTTGCTTGCTGTTGCATTTGAGCATTGCTTAAGGCTCTTACGTTATTTAAAGTTCCACTATCATTACTACCAACCGAATTAGACATGGCGTTTAGAAAATAGCTATTCGTAATAGATGCGGTAAGCAAGCCTGTAATTGCACCAGCGTTTGCAGTGCCTAATTGAGAACTTGCTGTTACTGCGCCTGTGTTATAGGTATTGCTAATTACAGCATTCGCCCCCGCAATACCACCTGCATCTGCTGTGCCTTCTTGTGCGATCGCTTCAATGATTCCTTGATTAAAACAGTTCTCAATTACACGACCAAAAAAGCTCTCACCAACAAGACCACCTGCGATCACATTTCTATATCCTGTAGCCGTCACATTTCCTGTGTTAAAACTTCTTCTAATTGGCTGTGAACTGGTTCCTGCAATTCCACCAACATGAACAGAGCTAAGCCAAAATGAAGGGTTCGTTGCATTGACAATAATGTTGCCCTCGTTAAAGCTATTTTCAAAGCCTGCGCCACTATTTCCAGCGGCACGGCCAACAAGGCCACCAACGGTGACCTCATTTGAAAGATTAACCGAAACATGAACAGGCACCGTACTATAAGAGTTGATCACGCCATGTCCGTTAAACATCTCTCCTGCGATCACGCCGACATGCACTGGGTTTGGGCTGCTTGCATCAACTGTGATAGAGCCGCCCTCAATACCTAAGTTTTGTACCGAGCCGTTCATTCGAGCAAAAAGCCCAACGAGGAATAAACCGCTCGCATTCGGGATCGTTTGGTTGATTGTCATATTGCGAATAACATGGCCGTTGCCATTTAACACGCCAGTAAACGCCCCATCAATCGGCACCCAATTCCCCCAAGCAGTCAAATCAATATCATTCATGAGAATAAAACTGCCGCTTAAATTATTTCGTATGTTGTTCAATTCCTGCGCTGTTCGAATGGCCGTAAAGCCCGCTGGTACACTTGTTAATCTTGTTACTGGTACGATAAAAGTTGGGTTATTGTTTCCCACCACCCCAAGAGGGAATGACAAAAGCAGCCCTAAAGTTAAAAGCACGGCGATGATGATTTTACATTTTTTCATGTTGAATAAGCCTCTTTCTAAGTTGTTTTAGTTTCAGCCCTTGCCTTTGGTGTTCGCATCGGTTATTCTGCTTAAAATCCCCCTTTCTTTTTCCCTCGTTAAGCTTGAACCTTAAAGAAACACAATGAGCAAAGTCTTATGCATCAAGACTTTGCTTGTTTTTTTGACCACTTTTTTGACCCTTATCAACAGATAATCTTTGCTTATCCATGTGGCGTTTTTTCAGTTCAAAAGACGAATGGACATATTTCTCTAAAGTGAAACTAACACTTGCATGCCCCAGAATTTCACTTAAACTTTTGATGTCAAAGCCAAGTTCAATCGAATGCGTCGCAAAGGTATGGCGCAGGATATGAAAGTTCATATTTCGCAGCCCTGCATGTTTCAAGAACCGCTTGAATTGTTCCTGGTATGTTCGAGGCTCGCAAAATTTAGCTTGTCCAGTTATCACAAACGCATCTTCATTTACTTGATGTTCGTTTAGAATATCAAGCAAAAAAGCAGGGAGCGGAATATCACGGATGGAATGCTTGCTTTTGGCTTGCCCGATCATGATTTTCGTTTTGGCCTTGTTTCCTGCATCAACGTTTTTAATGCGTTGCAGGGTTTTGGTGATGCGGATAAATTTATCGTCTAAATTAACGTCCTGCCAAGTCAAAGCACAAAGCTCCCCAATGCGAATGCCAGTAAAAAGAGCAATCAGAAAGCCCAGTGCTTCGGGCGTTAGATTCGATAAAACGCTTTGAATGAAAAGATCTCGCTCGGCGTGAGATAATACGTCAAGCACAGGCGAAGCTGCTTTTGGCACCGCAAAATCATAATCAATCTGCGCGATGTATTTTTTATCCATCGCAAGCTTTAAGATTTGGTTTAAGATGATAATCAAGTCGTGAATGGTCTTTGACGATAAGCCACCGTTGCCGTCAAGTCGGCCATGTTTGGCCTTTTCTTCGATGAAGCAATTGATGGCTTGCTGATTAATTGTACGCAAGCTTGTTTTTTCAAAGTAGGGAATGATGTGGCTGTGAACAGCAGTGTGGTAATTTGCATAGGTGCTTTCTTTGACCTTGAACTTGATATGTTCTAGCCATTCCAAACACAGGGCGGGCATCATGATGTTGCGGGTGCGTGGCTTTTCTTCATGGTGTAAGACATTGCGCATTTTTTCTTTGACCTCGAAATAGCCCTTGCCATAGATAGATCTATATGTGCTTTTTCCTTGTGGCTTGTAGCGACCCTCCCAACGGCCGTCTTTGCGCTTGCGGATATTCTCGCCCCGTTTTGGCATCTTGATAGCCCCTTTCTCTTGACCCCCATTTTGACCCCTAAAGAAGCAAAACCTAACTGAAAGCAACCAAAAAAGAGCCAAAAAATCATTGTTTATTCCCGAAAAAAGGTTGACAGACATGGTATAATGAACAATGAAATTGGCTCTCTTTGGTATCGCTAAGGTTCAAGCTTAACGATGTAGTACGAATTGGATAGCACATAGTCAGCGCATATCCATTTATATACTACTGCACGCGGCATTTTTTCGCAAGGCAGTTTGCTATTTGTATAATAAAAACCCGCCTCCAGTTATCTCACTGGCGGCGGACTTATATTTATGAGCCTTACATTTGCTCCAGCCTGTTGATCCGCTTCGCGATGTGCGGGTGGCTTGACTTCATTTTCTCCATGAACGACAACTTTTGATTGATGTTCGTCTCATGCAGCAAATACAAGACTGAGCGCAAATGCTCTTGGTAGCCTATCTCACAAGCAAACTCATCTGCCCGATACTCGTTATTTCTTCGCCCGACTGCAATCAGCAACGCCGAAATGAGCTGAATCAGCAGCACGGTTTTTGTCAGCACAAAGCGAGAAAACTTTAACGGCAGCACATACGCACAATAATGAATGCTTAAAAACTCGATATGGCTTGTGTCTTTCAAATAGTGGTTGATGATACGATTAACCAAGCCCGCAAGCATGTAGAAGATGGAAAAGAAGCCGTTGCCAACCGTCAAAGCAAGCAGCATTCTGGTATCTCCGTTCGCCAAATGGCCGAACTCATGTGCCAGCACGCCCTTGATTTGGTCTTCGTCCATCATCTCCACGGCTCCACGCGTTAAGACGATGGTGTTTGTGCCGTAAGCATAACCGTTGATGTCTGCCTCATCTTTGATATAAAGTTCAATATTGCAGCTTAAATAATCATACTTCTGGTTGGCCTCGTGATAAACTTCCGCAAACAGCGGGTCGAGAATATCAAGCTCCATTTGAGTTTCTATTTCTCTCACTCCGTCCATCTTTCGCATGAACCACTCACCCACAGGGGAGAACGCAACAATCAGCGAAATCAGATGAAAGACCACCAGCACCGCAAACACGTTCCATGCCCTGTGAAACAGTAAAATATATATCAAAAATATAAACGCCATCCAAACCATGAATGGCGCGTTGGGACGCAGAAAGTGCTTCACTCTTTCTACATAGACGTTCGTGCGCAGAAAATGCATGATTTTTTCCATGGCAAGGCACTCCTTTAGAATGGCTTATGTATGTTTAACTTGGTATGGAAATTCGTATCTCTGGACATATATATGGCCTTACCCGTGGAAAGCTTCTTGATGTCATCTGGGTGATAGATA
>Ga0123355_10012171_pt1 | contig 13316 bp, 7 predicted proteins | sample TergutEmb28metaG_3_FD_89872 | JGI IMG/M metagenome (GOLD analysis project Ga0123355, IMG submission 89872) | Embiratermes neotenicus P1 segment gut microbial communities from Petit-Saut dam, French Guiana - Emb289 P1 | ecosystem: Host-associated > Arthropoda: Insects > Digestive system > Gut ...
AAGGACGACTACGGTGTTAATGCGAGTGTTTATGTAGTTCAATGTAATGGCTTTATGTCACTCATACGTTAATTACATGTTAAGTACAGATATTAACATTACAGAAACAACATATTCCTGCCATTTTTAATATGTATTTGGTAATCAATAAGTGTGTAACGGCTATAAAATTTTCAAACTCCTCTGGTCATTATCTCCTTAACCGTTCAACTTTGGATATAGTTGTTTTGGGTTATACCGGTATACTTTAACATAAGGAACACTCTCCCGAAGTCTGGCACATTCCTCCTGAGACACCCTGTATATGTATGTGTGTGTGTGTGTATATATATATATATGTGTGTGTGTGTGTGTCATTGACTTGCTTGTACGCTTCAATGCCATATGTTGCGGGTAATGGTTCTTCAAAAATGCTATTTAGCGGATGTAAGATTTCGTATTTCTTAAATATAGTTCGTTTCAAAATGTCGTTTATTGAGACGACGAGCCGTAGCACCATTCTGGCACAGAGACAGGTGGCGGGGTTCTCTAAAGGCCGTAATAAGCCTTCCTGTTCCATAACTAACCCCATGGAGCATGAATCTGACATGCCCTCATCTCTCCAGGTAATTTCGTACCTTTTACGGAAAGCTGTATTATATTACAAAGTACTCAGCTGCCCGTCACTTGAACCTGTCGTGTGCCGGCTGACTTCAGTGCACACACCCACCCTAACATCAATATTAATATTTTCCCTTATGACGTCTCTGCCCTCTAATTTGTCTGCATTCTCTGAATAGAATTTTACAAGCGTTTCTACTTTGTTTCATGTGTGACTCATATCCTGCCCTATCATATATCGTGATTATAACATCTTAAAATATGAGATTTATTGAATAGTACAAATTATGAAAACCCTTCCAAAAAAGAAAGTACATACCTAGGACAAAAGTGTGGAATAGAAAATAAATTCTTTAATCTACATTGTGTGTTTTATGACGGATCATGTAAGGCGATCTATGTCCAGCAAGGCAACTAATTCCCCTTTTTTTAAGCTCATGGTTCCGTGCATCGTAATTCAATGTTAATAAAAATCCAGCCAGATGCAACAGTATGCAGGTATTTATTTACTGTAAAGCTACTCTACATGTTTCGGGTGTCACAGCACCCGTCATCAGGAGTACTAAAAACTGTAACCGCAGCCTCCGGTACAGGTCATAATAATGGTGCAGCTACTTCCCTCCAACGAGTCCAGATCAGGCCACGTTGGAGGGAAGTAGCTGCACCAGTATTATGACCTGTACCGGAGACCGCGGTTACAGTTTTTAGTATTCCTGATGATGGGTGCTGTGACCCCCGAAACTTGTAGAGTGGTTTTGCAGTAAATAAATATTTGCGTACTGTTGCATCTTGTTGGATTTTTATTAACATTAATTCTCCCTTCTCTAAATTTTCGAGAGTTGTTTATGAAACAACCAGTCTTGTATCCAATGGGAGATGGTGAAAAACGTTCCAGGGGTAAAGATGTTATGGGAATGCAGCTAAGGATTCACGTGCATATACAGATAAGGTTAGGTGTATGCAAATCTACACACTCACCCCACACATGCACTTCACGGCATGTTAAGTAATTAAACGTTCGTTTATATTCAGGAATTTATCTTATGATGTACTTGTTTCCTTTTTGCCCGAATTTATTCATTAGCACTTTGACAGTGACGAAGGAGACGAAGACAATATGTGACACGCATTACAGACACAGGCTGTTAGTATGGTAAAATACTTTTCGGAGACGTGATGTTAGTTTGTGTCGACACGGCAAAGCGTCTCCATCAGTAGGCTGTGTCCCCAGAACAATACAACAGAAACTGTTACTCGTCAATAATACATGCAAAAAGGAGAACTCTATAAGCTGTGTGTCACCATTTACAGTAGGCATCCATAAATCATATTCGGTCTGCAGCTAATGTCGTGCCAATGGCATGAAAAACATTCTTTTTAGAATCTCCCAGTGTGGAAGACATTTGCGAAAGACTCTTCCGTACCAGAATGTGGCATTTCATATTGATAGGCCCTATTGCGTATCTTAGTCACGCGCGCTTAAAACGTTGTTCCATTTCCACCTCGGGCACTGTGGGTGGTAGAGTGTCAGGGGCAACTTTCCAGCAACGAGAGGCAAAGAGTGAGAAATGTGGGGTGCGGGAAATGGGAAGAAGGGAAACTTTAGAAATAAAATGATTCCACGCCAAGTTAGAAGAGGGAAACCACTACTCAACGCCACTTTTCTTCGTTTTAAAATTTGCTGGAACACATTAGAGGCTCATTTTCAGATCGAGAGAGAAATTTCTACGAAATATACATGTTTCTGCTTACGATGTAGATGTATGAAATATCTAACTCCACATCGTAAGTAATACCCAATATTTGAGTTATCTTCTTGTTGGGTGCGTTACTTAATGACACTATAAATTTCCGAAAATAAGCAGCGTCAGTTATAGATAAGCGAAGGTTTGTGGAGCGATAGGGAAGTGATACTTAAAGGGGAAATCAAAGGACTTGGAGAGGAACCTTTCTCAGTGCCACTGCTCCCACCACGAATGCCATACAGACTAGCCTGAAATTGAAAATGGGGCTCGGCGTCCAGAAGCTGGCGACTAACCACTCGAACCGCGACGCGGCCATGATGCTTCTCGTGCCGAAACGGCCGCATTATGGCCCTGAGATGGACTCAGCCTCTGGCAGAAGCTAGTACCAGGTGTATATTATGGGGTATGAAGTCGGCCGATGTATATGGCTGACAATATTACCTCGTTCATTTTACGACTCTGTAGAAATTCTGGAAGCCTTAACCTCCTAGAGAACTAACAGCTTGTCCAGCCTGTAATTGATTATCTTTTACATATACTACACCACCGAATTTAACGTTTAGAGGTTCCACATTCTACCCACAGGGTATGTTACGTGTTTCACATGACGGCCACATTGAGCAGCAATTATTTCCCTGTGCTGCAAATTTGCAGCTATTCGAAATGTAAACTGGTTGTGCAATCTGTGAGTAGGAACGAAATTTTTGTACACTTTAGTTTTATGTATTTTAACCTTCAAAAGAGTAAAAACATTTTTAATTACTATAATGACTTACCAAATATTTATTTGGAAACTTTCACTATATGTTTTCTTCTCGTTTCTTTGAATATAAAGAAAAAAAAATAACATTCTTATCCATAGTTTAATTTAGTAGTAATTATAGGCAAAATTATTTATGTGAATTCAAAGCACGGACAGAAGGGCAGATGTATTCTGCACTAATTACCTAATCTCTAACAGGAGATACACCTGACCAAAACGTTACGAAAAAATACACCCACCTTGGAAAACGAAAGGGGAATGGGCACTAGCACATGGAAGTTTCATGCAGACGGTGTATTTCTTTGTACATATATTCCAGTGTCAAAAGAAATGAGTGTCTTCAACCGAATTTAATGTTCGGAGAGCTACAACAGGTATTATAGAAGAAATTTAATTTTTGTTTCATATATGTCACCGACGTTAGTCGCCGTGCATTCCGACGCGTGTATCCTCTTATAACGTTCAAACAGTGGAAGGTGTTTTGGAATCCCAAACGCAAAATGGATGTAGGTCACCCTTTTTTGTTTTCCCTTCCGGAACAGGCTATCAAATGTATATACGAACTTGAAGTCCTCTCTAAACACCACTGAATGAAATCGGTCAAATATAAGCTCTACTTGCCTATGGTTCTACTAACGTTTTATCGGTTGACCACAAACACCTCATCATAAAAATCAGTCCATTTTTAAAGCAGTTTATTTGTTGTGACATGTTCTTCCTAGTCTGGAAATGTAGGCTTCGAAGTTAAGCAGGCAAACCACTAATCTGAAGACTAATTTAACTGTTTAATCTAATATTCCAGAATAAATTTTTACAGTACATGATCACCACTACCAAGATTATCGTTACGTCTTCATCATCTCCACAGTCTTCTGGCTGGTTGTCAGTTATTCGGAATTCTCTCTGAACTTTTTTTCGTCTAAATTTTTATATTGCTCTAGTTCATTTAACTTTTTAAATTTTTTCTATGTCTGTTCTAATTTTACAATCAGATTTGTTATTACACCATACGTTGTGTAACCTGTACTTCTACAATGTCACAGTTAAGTTAAACAACAGTCTGTCACTTTATGACGTCGTGTTGTAGAACAGGAGAGAAACATAATGTAGGAGAAATTGTAACCAACTTTTAGGACTCCAATCTGTCATTCTTTATTGTGCGCTTCGTATCTGAACGCTGGCTCGTATTTCTCTTGAACTTATCTTGACACACAATTAAGGCAAGCTGAAAGAGTTAAAGGAAACAAATAATTGCTGGGCTCTGCTTTATTTGCGGTCGCTTCCTGTGGTTCTACACTCGGCCTGCAGTTCTTCTAATGAAGTTCCTACGTGGGGAAAGAAAGCTTTAATCTGGTTTTGTCTTACTTCGTATTTCCACATCTGTGAAATTTAATTTTGTGCTCACTTAATTGCGGATCAAGATTTACTGAAAACCGAAGATCATTCTTTTTATTTACTTATTTTGAGCATTCTTTGAGCGCGTTCACAAAATTGCGAAAAGCTACTATTAGTTTCGTCATGTCTATCACTACGTCCGTCCGCATGGAATAACTCTTCTCTCGCTGGATGGATTTTAATGAAATATATCTTAGCATTTTTTCGAAACTCTGTCTAGAAACTTCAAGATTCATAAAAATCTGACAAGAATTGCGGTTACTTTACATGAAGACCAATACACATTTTTGATCACATCACGCTCAGATCTTCTTAGAATAAGAAATATTTCGGACAAGACGTTTACAGAAAATCAAGATATGAATTTTATATTCTGAACTTTTTTTAGAAAATCTTCCTCTCTACGGAATATTGTGGAAAAGAATGATAGAGCCGGACAGGCCACAGATGACAATATGACGCATGGGAATTGCATTCTGGATATCTAGGACCACAGATACTCAGAATATTTCATACATATTCCATTTCCACTGCAACAATGGCTCCACGAAAATGCCTGTGTTACAATACTCTATATTGTTGTCTTGTGTATGTCACCACCTTTCTAATTGAGTGCTTTACTGTGTTTATCTACACAGAGTGGAATCACTATTCTCCCCCTCTGATTTTACGTTATATATTATCCGCTCTTGAGAGATAACTTCGTATTATTTATACTGTGGTAGTACCGGTTACATTGTGAAGTGTGATTGTGGGGTACAAAGGACACTTTGTCACTACCTGCCATAATAGACATTATCAGTGCACAGAAGATTAGTATACAAATTTTTACCCCTGCAAGAACTGAAATATTATACATAGTAAGATTAATTTAAATTCATATTTGTAATACCAAGTAGGTTTATAAAAGTATGATTGTATTTATAGAAGGCAAGAATTTTTCCCCTCACCTTTGTTTGTTGGCTGGAACTGGGGCTCCCATTCAATTGGTTTCTTCCCCGAAAAGAAATATAACGCAGCATGAATCTAACAAATCTTCTCCATTTAGGACAGCCGTTGTTAGAATGTTATAGATAGAATTACATGTTTCTGTACGTCATGTTACGATGCTTCATTAAGCACAAGTGCGCTTTAATCTGCGTTCCATTTACAAAGGTTTTATTGGATAATAGTTGAATTCTTACCGTTTAATATATGGACGTACGAACTGGCAGGTTGCGCATTACTGGGTACACAGGAGTAGTTCCCCGTGTGCTCGGGTGCAGCGCTGTTTATGAGCAAGGTGCTAGTCTTGGCGGGACGATCCGTGGTCACATTTACCCCACGGTCCCCATCGTAATTAATCATGCGGTTGTTGTGGTACCAGAAAACGTAACTCGGGGGCTCGGTGCTGGAGAGCAGAGTGCACACCAAGCGCAAGGTGCTGCCCAGTTTCAGGTACTTCTCTGCTGGCCCAGATATCTCGGCTCTGGCCTCTGCAACAGTCAACACTATACTGTTTATTTCTTTGTTTATTTGCCATGCTAGTTAACTGCTGCAACAAATAATAGTGCGATTAGTTTTACATGGTCACTACATGTACAGTGTATGATAAAAATTGTAACTGTTCGAAAAGCACGAAAGATACCTAGCCCTATTTAACTCCATGTAGAAAAGTCCCACCTTAGGAGCACATTTGCATTCAGTTGTACAAGGAAGTCCCTACCCATTATATAGCCCAAAAATTCATTATTCTATGAATGTCACTCAACGAAATGTACCAGTTAAGAAGAATGGCCTTTCAGACAACCTGTCTCGCCCGGTCTTCAATATTTGTTCTCCATTTATTGTAGTAAGAGACTGTGTAATTACGCCTGACATTTAAAAAAATACCTAACGGGATTTACATTTCACAACCACAAGTGTATAAACAATAGTCCTCCATAGAATCTAAACTAAATACAGATGAATGAATAACACATAAACACAAAACTTTAGTGTATAATCTACACTTATAATAATATCCAGTCTACAAATATGTTCTTCCAGTGGTTGATATCTTCCACCTTCCATCTACAGTGTTGTGTGCTTTTATAATAATCCCCAAACGCTATACGTGTCTCTTCCTTGGTCTAATCTTTGCAATGTTATTATATTCATAATATGACTTACGAAGACCCACTTCATTCGATTTCTTCCGAAATTCCATTAAAACTTTGTCTCAGATCCTCATAAATATTTTCGCAGACACACACACACACCCTCAAGACAGAATCTTACTTTAGGGTTGTGGTAGTAATTTACAATTACATTTATTAATCTATTTTTTGCCTACTTTTGTTACACAATCAGTCAGTTACAAGACTATAAGCACAACGATGTAGTCGAACCTAAACTCCTACACTATTTAGTACATGTCTTGCAGGGTAATGACGTAGTGAATATTCTCCAATCATATGTTCACACGTCTGCGAAATGATATTTACGAAAATCTGGTTGTTAAATCTGTAGGTTTGAATCTTTTCGGTTTTATAGTCTCTTCTTCTTCATGTAACATGGATGCAAGTTCGTTCAAGTTTGTTGTTATTTTATCTCTGTGCTTGACGTTGAATTTTGTAATTTCTTATATAATTGTTGGTACCTTTAAGTCTGCATTTAAGACCTTATTAGAAATATACCACGGAGCATATACTATTATTTGGAGGACTTTATTTTGATATATCTGTAATATTTCAATGTTTGAATTACTGGCTGTACCCCAGAGGGTTTTACCTTACGTCCATTAATCCAACTTGAGAATAAAGCTTTAATATGTTTAAAATATTATTATTAATAAATAATCACTACAATAAATTGTGTTTGAATAATCTTTCTGAATATATATATATATATATATATATACCCTTTGGTGTACAAGTTTTCTAAACCCACAAGTTTGTTACGATAAGATTATCAGGCTATTCTTTGTTTTTTTCTGTTTCGAACCCAATGTGTTATGGGGTATAGTGTTCAAAACATTTATCTGCAGTAACGAACGAGCTGCAAGTTAAAAGTTTACTTCGAATTCCTAACATCTGCTGTGCCTCTTAGATTACACAATATTTTACGAACTTCTTTCCAAGTTGCAAGAGTAAAATTTATCTGGAAGTTTATACCACACATTTTCTACTTAAGCGTTCACAGCTTCTACACAACAAAGGGAGTTACGCCTGCAGCATCAAGTATGCTGCCAAAGAGTACGTTCTAAAGCATTTTCTCTTCATTCGAACTGTGTCGCTTTTCGTCGAAAGCGGTAGAATTTTTTTCATTTTTACATCGCCTCTTTCTCTCTCTGCTTTTTCACTCTGTTCCTTTTTTAAAAGTGAAATCTTGTATTGAGTTTTAGATTCTCACTTTCAACAAGATTACATCATCTCATCTGATATTGCAGCAAATGGTAGTATTTCCTGCGTAGTATTATAAACATTCCTCACTTGATTTTAGCATAAGAATCAGATATATTAAATGCGGACTCTCACGGGTTTCTTCAGTTTCTCTGGATGAAGACTAGAGTAGGCCTTTGAAATGAAAAATGCATCTTCTTCTCCAGCCCTTTAGATCATCTCCTACTCGTCGTCTTGTAACTACTATTGAAGTAAATTAAATTTAGGACAAAATTGATCTCATTTATAGGACACTAGCTTGTACTTCAGAGAGAACAAATTGCTTATCAAACGTAAATATTAATCGATTAATACTCTATAGAGAATTTATCACTCTTACTTTGCGAGCCATGTGGAACACACAAATACATATTTTTTTACATGTTTGTTATATGTAGTTACCAAGAGGTCTAAAACGGTTAAGAAATTAAGAATTCTCTTAGGAAATGTTGGGGACCGTGGTAGCACAGTGACTAAGGATCTGTGCTACAAATCGGAAGGTCGCTGTTTCGATCCCAGCTGGTGTCAGTGGATTTTTCATTGACATAAAATCCTTCCGATCGCACTATGGCCCTGGGGTCGACTCAGCCTCTAATAGAAATGAATACCAGGAGTATTTCCTGGGGGTAAAGGCGGCCGGTGCGTAAGACTGACAACTTTATCACCATCCTGTGCCGTTGTCACGAAATCTAGGCTCCTTAACTTCCTGGAACCCTCAGGGCCTGTCCAGGCCTGTAATGGGACTGCTTTACCTTAGGAAATGTTGTGATTGTACTTTAATAGGACAATATCTCAATGGACTACAATATTTCGGCCTCTTGCATTTTGAAATGTCAGTCCATTAATAAAATTCTGTTACTTTTGTATTCAGAACACAAGCACGCTAGGCGATTCAACACTGCCGCATCACATTCAGACCCGTGACTTAACACATTATTAGAAAAATAATGCGCTTTAATTAGTCACGTATTAGTTACGTATATTATATTTATGTGTATATAACATCTGGTTTAGGTACAAATACTAGAATCTATAACAACAGTTAAATTCCGTGATATCAAAATTACAGTTTTTGTGTGACAAGTAATTAATTGCATGCATACTCTCTTCGTGTGGACTATTTGTCATGTGTAACGTAAGTACCCGCACGCTGTCACAGGAAAATCGTCTAAAGCAATGTTTTTAAAACTATTTCTCGCGAACCAGCATAAGGAAAATATTTTGGACTGCGACCCAAAGAAATAATATTTAATCCTATCTTCCCAAAAAAGCAATAGAAAAATGAATAGTTATACTTAAGAGCGGGGTCCCATTTAAATGGAAGTGTCTTCGTTCCACACCATGGTACTTTGCGAATAAGAATAGCAAGACTAATGAGGCGGAGGAGGTTGTTCTGAATAATTATCAAGTTAAATATTATAAAATGGCAATTTAACTGCAGTTAAACATCTACTATTATATAATGACAGTTTTTGCTTTATACGAAATTTAAGTAACCAAGAAAGAGCATTATTTTGTATTTATTTATGTATTTATTTGAGTGACTTTTGCGAATACCTGTTCTTTTAATACCATCCCCATCTGCAGTACAAGATAAGAGAGGTGCAGGCTATTTCATACATAGACAAGGCAGTTTCTGTCTTTCGTTTTTAATAGTGTCGAAGTCAAGTCAAATATTCATATTAACACACATATATGTTGTATTAAATGGTACAACAGTACTGCCTTCTTACTAAGTAGTGGAAATTCTTTGTGAAAAACTACGCAAAATGACGACAAATTAAAGACCTGGTAGAAATTTCTCAAAGTAACGTCGCGTGTTAATTACAGAAACTCGTTTTCTTCGTCAGATAAGAAATATATTTCAGTTATGGAATCAGGATTTTCGAACCAAATAGATCTCTAACCCAGCAGTATATTTTAAAATATTTATATCCTTCACCCTGAAAGTAGCTATTAAATCTGTCTAACAGCGCAGACAACTGTGACTGTACAAAGAATTTAAAAACCACTTTTTGTTTATTTGTGTTTCTCTCGTCTATGAGTTTCAGCAATTTGGAAACATATAATAGTTTGGGCAATTACTTATATGTTACGCTTGTCACAGTTTTAATGACTTTAACCGTTTGGCGCCGGAATTATTTTTTTTTATTTTAGCACATCCTGTATATAAAATGTGAATAAAGCAGGAACCAAATATGTTAGAATTATGAAACAAACTGCATTTTGAAGAGAAAGAAACGGAGAGTATATTCCGTGTTTAAAATATTCAGTACCTATATTTGTTTGAATAAATATATGAATTCAACATTTAGAGGTTAGCAGTGCGCTACGACCACTATAGTGGTCGTTAGGTGTCAAAGGGTTAAGGATGCTTGAATCTATCCCCAACGTTTGAAACAATCAGTGAGTTTTCCTTGCACTTTCAAATTAAATTTTTGGAATTTGAGATAGTTAGCCGGATCAGCTAACTTCCTTATTCATGTATTAATGCAGAATATTTTAGTCGTATTTTTGTGTTATCTCTAAAAAAAATTATATTTCACATTTGAGTTCGTAGACCCTTTTTAGCAGTCTCCATAGTTACAGTCCTTCAACTTATGAGTGAAGCAAAAATGTCCTGTGATTAACACACATATCAGAGCGTACAACTTCAAAAAGCAGATTGTTCAGTAAACTTTTATTAAATTCACCATTTCCGCTGCGTCCTACACCGTTGCAATAAGATCAGAAATAACCACTTTACACTGTCTGTGATTTTTCTGTGACTAAAACAGTAATTCCTGATGGTAAAATTAGCTCATAAATGTATTGTATTTTTCACTTCTTCAGTATTTCCAGTCATATTTGTAGCAACATCAGTTTTTGTTCATTTATATTCGGCCCACCTCAATATCTACTATACACACACACACACATACACACACACACACACACACACACACACACACACTTACAAGGCTTCGACTATATTCAGTTCTCTCGAGCTTTTTTAGAAAGAACACAACTAATTATTTACAAATTCGCCTTGCAACACATATCTCACACAAATAAAAAATGTTGCACAAAGTGGAATATGTCTGCTTTCATGATTCTGGATAAAGAAAATTCCAGTTTCGCTTTAACCGAGCGATAAGAACTTCCTCCAAACCTTCTTCAATGGTACCAAATTTCATTGAAACCTTGCTATTAATAAACGGTATGGGTTTCAATTTTTCAGCATCGTTTTCGCCCTCATTTTAAGTACTGCGTACACAGCACCATGGAAGATCCGGGGATCGAATCCCGGTGAGGGCGAGATTTTCCGCACATGTCCAGACCTGTCCTGGGGCCCACACAACCTCCAGTACAATGGGTATTGGGTCTTTCCTAGGAGTAAAGAGTGGCCGGGACGTGACGCTGACCCCTTACTCATTTTTAGTGCCGTTGTCAAGAAACAGTAGCGTTATACCTCTACTTCGCCTATGGGCCGTACGACCTGTACAGAGCCTCAGTGCCTGTATAGGGTGCACTTTTTTACCTTACACAACAACACAAATAATATTTTATTCACCTGTTATGTTTAAAAGGATACAAAATCAAATATAAAGCGAAATGAGCTTTGCCATTCAAAACATACAACCGACTAAGGATCTGCGATGATAAAATAAAATGTTGCCTCATACTGTACAAATAGTTCATTCTGTTTCCTTTCCAAGTGCTTTTTTTATCTTCGAAGATTTTAAACTTCCATCTGCAAGAATATTACAACAAATAAGCATTAGGATTTCGCATCCTGGTTTTTCTTTGAAAAATTGATGAGACTAAAATTCAGAAAACTTTTAATACACTGCCATACCCAAGATTCTTATTCCCTTCTTTCATATTAGATGCTTTACATGAAGTCGAATAGTTAGGAAAGTTAGTTGTATCATACGCAGCTACACTTTCAGAAATCACAGCAACCCTAAAACCGATTCACTCTTTCAGAGAAACCTCGGAGTTTGAAAGTTTACATGCCGACTTTCGTTTTATCAGAAAAAATTTAATTCTGGGGCCAACATTATTTGTTCTTTACCGTTAGTTGGAACGTAATTCTAGCAAAGATGCCCATCACAATCTGAGCGATATATGCGTATGTCACCACAGACCATTTTAAGTAAGTAATTACAACCTTTGTAATAGCTTCACAGCAGTTAAATTATTTTGAAATACACATAAATTATTTCAAAGATAAAATTTATCCTTGGGCGGGAGGAAGAACAGTAACTCGACTAAGACAGCAATTTGGAAGAGAAATGCAAGTGTTCAACCCGAACATTGGCCTGGAAGTCAAGAGTTTTACTTGGGAGAAAAGGAGCAAGGGCAAACAAATGTGGATAGGGACAGAGAAATGTAAAGCTGAGGCTGCGAATTTTGAAGGACTAAGCAAAATGTGAGCCGAAGGAATGTTTGAAATTTAAGGTGTATCGTTCTTGGATTCAAACAGTTGGCATCTGCAGTCTTGGACTGATAGCTTGAAACTTAAAGGTATTTACGTAATTCAGTTAGTGTGGTGTAGCACAAGACATTATGGGTCAGCGACTATTAGTTCTCAGCCCAAGACAAAACAGTTCGTTGGCCTCAAACTGTATAACCTCGTTGTCAGAGCTGGAAAATTCGGGGGACTGAAAGAACATAAAATTCATGGCAAAAAATATGGTGAACTTAAAGAAGCTGAAACAGAGGGAAAGGATAAAATGAAAGGCAGCGATACCCCATTGAGAACCTCTCACAGCACTCTAGTCGGTTGGGACGCGAAGCGTGATAATTACTGGTCTAAAGAACGAACGTCATGAATTTGGCGACAGCCAAAGTAAAGTCACTTCGGTGTTGCTAGAACTCGTGCAAACACAACGGTTGCAATCTAGCATCAAATTCAGAGACAGGGATATGAATTAATAGATTACGTATGGTAACAAACGGAGGTAATGAATATGTAAAAGTAGCTTAAAATATGCCATGAAATATTTGTCTTTATCCAGAGGAAGAGCTAACCTTATATCTACACCGCTGGCACCAGTACAAGTGCCGTCTTATAGAGAGTCGTTCTCTTTACTTTCTTCATGTCTCTCTTTTAGCAGTGTTGTAAATCCAATACATAACTACTTGCGACTTCTGTTTCGCAATCCCGTACTTGTAGACCATCTAGATGCTTGACACAGAAGGTCCAAATATCCTTATGTAACGGATTAAAGTTCATTCATCAGCCGTCTACATCAAGCCAGTGTTAAACTTTTGTTTGCCACATCTCTTTCCACTTCGTCCCACATATTGTAAACTGTAGATGATGTAGTGGCATGACGGTATATTGTAAACTGTAGATGATGTGGTGGCATGACGGTATATTGTAAACTGTAGATGATGTGGTGGCATGACGGTATATTGTAAACT
>Ga0123355_10012172_pt1 | contig 13316 bp, 13 predicted proteins | sample TergutEmb28metaG_3_FD_89872 | JGI IMG/M metagenome (GOLD analysis project Ga0123355, IMG submission 89872) | Embiratermes neotenicus P1 segment gut microbial communities from Petit-Saut dam, French Guiana - Emb289 P1 | ecosystem: Host-associated > Arthropoda: Insects > Digestive system > Gut ...
GGGAGGGATGTAGCAAAAGGTATGTGAACTGTCTGATTATGATTCCAAGAAATAGGCCAACTGCTGAAATATAAATTCTTGTGGGGTCGAAATATCCCCCGCGCCACCTCTCCCGGGTTAATGCAGGAATGAATAATGGTCGAGACAAGGAAGAGGCCAACCAACAGGATAGAAAAGATGAAGATGAAGATCAAACCAATGACACTTCAGAAGAAACAGTAGAGAAGAAAGACAACAAAAAAGTTTACTGTGTGATTTGTGAGGAGTCATCAGGCGCTCACAAGTGTTCAGTGTGTGACCAGTTTGTTCATGCTATTTGTGGATGTTACAGTGAAGACAGTGAGGGTTTCAGACTGAAAGTCACTTGCAACTTCTGTGTAAGGAAGAATCAAATCAAAAATGAGTGAGAAGGTGCAAAATCTGGTCAGAAACAACAAGCTTAAAAAATGGTTTCTCTCTCCAACTCCAGAATTCCAGCAGTTGATATTGGGACAAACATGGTCAGGGTGCCTGACCTTGATCGAGGACGTCTAGCCCCCAGAAATGTCCTAGCAGCTGTCGTCGATGTCAGCTCTTCTGGGCTTTATCTGTTGGGCACGAAGGAAGGCCTACTTGAGAAGCTGTATCCTCGAATGAATTCACAACTGCTGACAACAAGTTCATCGAGACACATGATATGCCCTCAGGTTAACTATCTCTTTGGTCAGCCTCAATGATAACGTCTGGAAGTAAGCAAGTATTTGTAAGCTGCCATTGTAGGAGGTACTGCATCGATAAATAATGCAAATGTCGTTCGAAAAATACGAAGTGTAATTCTAAGTGTCATTCTAACAGCTCCTGCAAAAATAAATGAGCCCCACCATTGTTCTTCATTTGGCCTACGTTACATGTATTTTTTTATCAAAAATTACTAAAAAAGAGAAGGTGTTAATTAAGGTACATTCGTTCCCATTGGTATAGTGAACGAATGTACCTTAACACCATCTCTTTGTAAGCCTTATGATGGCCGAACAAGGCCAAAACATGTCGCTGAATTAACCAGTTGTAGATTTTCAATTGTTACTTGTATGTTGTGTAAAGACGGTTCATTTTAATAAATTCAAAAGTATATGTGGTGTGGCAGAAAAGTAATGAGACTAATTTTCTTTTAAACATGAATTTTATTATTTTACAAATTAAGGTTATCCCCTTCGAAATAGTTCCCTTGGGCAGCTACACAGCAACGGAGGCGTTGTTTCCATTGTTCGTAGCAGTGCAGGAAGGCTTCTGCTGGAATACCTTTCAGCTCGTCGGTTACGGTCTTCTGGATATTATCCAAACTACCAAAATGGTGCCCTTTCAAGTGGTTTTGAGCTGAGAGAATAAAAAGAAGTCATAGGGACTGAGATCCGGCGAATAGGGGGGCTGAGGAACCACAGGAATGCTTTTTTCTGCCAAAAATTCATTGACGGAGACTGCCGTGTGACATTGGGCATTGTCGTGGTGCAGCATCCATGTGCGTGCAATGCCTGGTCGCACACATGCCACCCTTTTCCTGCGTCTTTCAAGGACTTCCTGATAAAAAGTTTGATTGACAGTTTGTCCTAGTGGCACAAATTCCTTGTGGACAATCCCCTGACTGTCAAAAAATCGATTTGATTTTGGGTTTGCTCATTCTCGCTTTCTTGGGATGGGGAGAGTTTGCAGTGTGCCACTCCCAACTTCGGCATTTTGTCTCGGGGTCGTACTCTAAAATCTATGATTCATCACGTGATAATGTGAGTGAAGAATTCTGGCTCCCTCTCAAGGCGGTCCAGAAGATCAAGACACACATCCCTCCGATTGGCCTTCTGCTCAATCGTGAGGTTCTTTGGAACCATCTTGGCACACATTTTTCTCATGTTCAAATCCTGTGTTAAAATTTGATGGACAGTAAACCGGTTCAGATTTAACTTACTGATCATTCTCAACGTCAGTCGATGATCTGACCTCACAAGAGACCTCACGCTTTCCATATTGTCGTCCATTTTTGAGGTTGAAGGTCTTCCCGCACGAGGTTCATCTTCACTTGTTCTCGGCCTTCTAAAAAGGACTTGTTCCATCTGAACACTTGTGCCCTGGATAGGGGATGTTCTCCATAAACCCTTTGTAACTTTTCATAAGTCATAGTAGCAGATTCGCCAAGCTTTACACAAAATTTGATGGCACAACGTTGCTCAAACTTTTGCTGGTCCATTTTCGTAATGCACCTCACAAGCACAACTTCACTTCAGACGCTCTCAACAATTGCGTAACAACTGTAGCAAGTTCAAAATTGTATTGAGTCTACGGCAGGGATTAACCTAACTGCCATATGAAGGGGGAGGCAGCAGTATTGTCGGTTTGTGCACAGCGTTGCCAGTCTCATTACTTTTCTACCACACCACATATGTTATTTGAGATTAAAAGCTAAATGGTTCTCCTGTACCTTGATAAATGTACATGCACTAACAAACGAAAAACCGGAAGAGGTAGAAGAAGAATTTTATAATTTATTAGAACAAAATATAAGTCAAATAGCTAATTCCGGCATTAAAATAATACTGGGAGATTTTAATACAAAAGTTGGTGAAGAAGATATATACAAACCACCATTGGCAATGAAAGTTTACATAATGAAACCAACAACAATAGAATAAAAATGATTCCATTCGCAGTCTCTAAAGGTTTTAATGTAAGAAGTACAACATTTCCACATAAAGATATCCACAGAGACATGGTATGTAGCAGATGGTAGGACAGCGAATCAAATAGATCATTTCTTAATTAGTAATAGATTTAGAAGTGCAGTAATGGACATCAGAACACCAAGGGCACCAGACATTGGATCAGATCACAAATTATTGAAGATAACTTTAAAGTGAAATTAAGGGTAAAAAATGAAATATGAGAAGAAAAAATGTGAACATTTTTTAAAATTCAAAGTGGAAATAAGAATATGCTATAGAACTTAATAATAGGTTCAAAATATTGGAAAATATGGATGATGATAATATTGACAATAATATTAATTAAAAATGGGAAAAAAATTAAAACAATAATTAAGGAAACAAAACAACAGCTAATAGAATAGGATGAAAGCACTGAAACATTAAAAAATAGATGGTACAAGGAGGAATGCAAAATTGCAATAGAAGAAATGAAGGAAGCAAGAGAAAAGTGGTTAATGAAAGGCAGAAGGGAGAATGAAGAGCAGGAGTATAACTATAAAAGAAAAGAAGCACACAAAATAATCAGGAATAAGAAAAATTATACATTAAATATGTAACAGAATCAATAGAAGAAGATCAAAAGCATAATAACACCAGGAAAATGTATCAGACAATAAACCAATTTAAGAAAGGATATCAAAATAAATTTAATATGATTAGGAACAAAAAAGGAGAATTGGCATTGAATACTAAAGAGAGAGCAGAAACATGGAAAAAATATTTTGATAAATTACTAAACACAGAAGAACCAAAGGAATTAAAACACGAAATAGATAAATTAATGAAGTTGAAGAACTTGCTATACAAGATGTAAAAAAGGCAATGAGAAACTTAAAAAATAACAAGGCAGCTGGAATTGATGAAATACATCCAGAATTAATAAAATATGGGAGGAGGAAAGAATACCTGAAGAATGGAAAAGGGTTCCTATATACAAAAAAGGAGACAAAGATAGGTGTTAGAATTAGAGAGGAATAGCATTAGAAAATGCAGCTTACAAAATTTTGGTGACCATAGTTTTGGAAAAAATGAAACCATATATTGAAAAAATTACCAGGGACTATCCGAATGGATTCAGAAATGGAAGATGTGTAATTGACAAGATACTTGTATTGAAAATAATAAACGAGAAAATTTGGAAATATAATCAGTGTACAGTATTAATTGATTGATTTTCAAAAGGCATATGACTCTATACACAGAGACACACTATGGAAATGTGTGGAAGAATTTAAAAAACTAAAAAAATTAATAAATATGTGTAAAACATGTGTACAAAAGACAAGAAGTGCTGTTAGAATAGATGGAACACTGTCATCCTTTTTTTTAAATAAAACAGAATTGAAACAGGGTGACTAACCCCAATATTATTGAATTTAGCATTACAAAAAGTGATACAAAGTATAAAAATGGTTCCTAGTGGTATAAAGATTGGTAAAGAACAATTGAATATATTAGCTTATGCAGATGACATTGTATTAATTGGAAAACATGAAACAGAAATATGACAAATTTTGTAGAAATAGAAAACATTGCCAGAAAGTTAGGACTACTCATAAACCTAGGAAAAACAAAATACATGATAGTGGAAAGGAAAAACATTTCAAAACAAAATAAAACAGGAAATTAACAATAAAAAGTTATACACTTGAAAGAGTTGAAAATTGTAAATATCTAGGTGTTATACTCAATGAAGATAACAAACACCAAATAGATTTAAAACAAAGAATAAAAAATGCTAAAAGATCATACTTCACGCTATAAAAATTTTTCAGAAAGAAAAATATATCTAAAAAACTAAAATTAATATTAAAGAACACAATAATAGACAAAACTTTAACATATGCATCAGAACCTGGACACCAACAAACAGAGATTGAAAGCAAATAATTTTCAAAGGAAAGTGTATAGAAGAATTTTGGGCCCAGTATATGAAAATGAAAAAGAAAATTGGAGAACACTAACCAATAAAGAAATTTATGCAGTGGTTAAAAAACCCACTACAACATAGACAATAAGGTTAAATAGGTTACATTGGTTTGGGCATGTACAGAGAATGGAAGAAAATAGAATTCCCAAAAAAGTATTAAATATGAATTTGGAAACGAGGCTGAAAGGTAGACCAAGAAATAGACGGCAAGATATATGAGGGAGGATGGAAGACTAGTTGGTGAAAAAGGATGGAAGGAAATGGTATATAAAAGACAGGAATGGAAGAAGCTCGTGAGAATGGCAAGGAATTGTCACATTCTGCACATGCCAATGGAATGAATGAATCAATGTGATGTCCTGGTTCAAGGTAATATCCTTGTAACTGTATACATGACTGCATCTTCTTGGAATATGGTGAGTAATATCCTAGTAGTAATTGTAATACAATGAACTAAATGCTGACATACAGAAAATTGTAATAGTGGCAGCAAGTGGAAAATTGGTCAGATAAAGTAATGGCTCTTTAAAGTGAACTCAAATGGAACATTATGTCATATTGATCTGTATTATGTCACCATTTTGTTTGTCATGTACTTATAAATAACTACAAAATCTGCATAGTGGTAAAAGATAAAGTTCACCCTTTAACAGTCCACGAAAGCCCAGAGGGGCATTATAGCTCTACTCTGTCTTTAATCTCAGCACTATCTGGGGGTGCGTGGTTAATGTCACCTGGTGCCCACCGGTAACCATTGAAAATTATCATCTGTAGAAACTAATACACATAAAGTCATGCTTCATGATGTCTGTGCTTAAAAAGAAACCTTTTATTAAACTTTGGGACATATATAATGAAAGCTCATCCTTAAAGTACTGGCCCTCCTGACATTTACAGAGTACATAAACTGATTACATAATATAAATAAATTTGTAACACTTATTTAAACTGCTTATTTTGAAAATGCTATAATAACAGTAACAAACAACACTATCACAGATACAAAAATTGCACAAATTTTTAGTCCAACTTTTTAAACTTTCTTTTTGCACTTCCTATCACAACAAACTCTCTACCAAACATGCATGACCACATACATTTATGTACATTAATGTTCCAACAAACAGAACAATGCAATTCCACAATCTGATTTATATGCTATGTATATGAGCAATGTTATATGAGTTCTACATATATTAATAGGTTATATACACAATATACAATATGTACATTACCACAGTTTGCTGCTTATTGTTTAGAAAAGATGACTAGTATATTTCAGTAATCTCTTGTCTTGTTCTTTCCTTAGTAGACAAATCAGCAGGAAATTCCATCATTATTTTCATAACCATCTCATTTCTATCATGTATTTTATGTCTTCCATTCCACATATTAAAGAGACAGATGTGAAAAAATATTTCTCAAATATGAATTGGACAGTGGAACAATCATGGAATCATCCAGTAGTGTGAGAAAGGAAATCCTTCAGAAATGCCATCACCATCGTGATTAAGGTAGAATGCTGAAGAGCATAGTATAACCTGTACTTATTAGGATATATTTACATAAAGCCAAAGATGAACAAACAATAGATCCAGTTTTCCTAGGCCAAAGCATCACTATAGCCTCTGCAAACCCTTCCACGTCATTTCCTTTGTTTTCATAATACAGTGAGCCCCTAAAATCTGTTTAAATATTTTTGCCTCCAGATGTGCACTTCTACCTAACATGCATCGCTTCAAAAAAAATACACAAAATGAGCCTCAGTACTATAACAAGATATGCCAGATAGGACCACTGTAAAATATGATCAGGCAGTATTCTTAAAAGAAGACGCACATTAAAAAAAATTAAGAATTATTCATATGAGGAATATTAAAGACAAGATTAATGCAAGGGCTTTCAAATGTGGAAAATAGTGGGCAAAAGTCAGACTTGCAATTGAAAGATCATGGTCGTCATCTAGAGCCTCTCCTTTAAAAACAGTGATCATTACATTCAGTTCTGCGTGACTTAAGTAAAATTAAGATGCTGTTACAATTCTCTGCTATTTAGCATTCTCCCTTAATATATTTGCTGATGTATAATCATGCCATGCCAAGTTTTCAATAGAACATTCTTACAGAACAAAGACTGTTGTTAAGTCAGCTGGTCACAAGTACAGAACATAATAGAACTTCCTCATTTTGAGTGTAGATGTCACACAATTCATTATTCTAAAAATAATGCACTCCCTTAGCAGATTGGTGGATGCCCTATTGGTAGAGGCCAGTTGAAATGTGATGGCACATGCGCAGAAAAACCAGATTTTGTCTTTCGGTGAAACGGACGAGTCCATTTAAATCGGAAGGGGCGTCAGTTCAGTCGACTACTGGCAGCCGAGGTGTGTGCATCAGTGGTAGTAATGCTGGATAAACCATGTTCCGAGGTAGTGTGAAGGGTACTGGCTTCCCACTCCATTCGCGAGTTTCCCCTTCACTTCTGCTGTGTGCCATCACATTTCAACTGGAGTCTGTTATGATTCTTCAGTAATGTGATGGTGGTGATGGCATGTTTCTCTGCACCATTGTCCTTAGTATAGAAGTGGCAAACAGAAATAAAGAGCATGTGTACCAACATGTGCATTTCAAACACTGACTTAAAATGAAGTGGTTAATCTTGCAGCTGCAGATTTTTATGCTCTTAATAATGCATTCAGACATAAAAACAGTATAACAGATGGAAACTGAATGAAAATATGAAGACAGGGAATTTACACTTACAGCCTAATCAGTTAAAGCTGGCACTGGCTGTATATATACCTTTGGTAAATTTAAATGTATCCACTTATTTCACAAATACCAAAAATTATTAATTGATGAAGTTTAAATACACACACACACACACACTAATGGTTTCATATACTGTACAGTGATGTCCACACACCACCTGATGCACATATGACAAATTATATATAACATATATCAAAAACACTAGCCATTAGTCTTCGAGTATCTCAGGGTTTGGAAAGATCAGAATTCGTAAGTTTAAAAACATACAATTCTCCTGTTAGTTACTCCCTAAAATTAACATCTCTTCTATGAAATGTTTTTTATATAACAAACTTTCCAGTAAGGAAGCAATGTGGTATAGCACATCTAAACTCAAACTTGCAAAATCTGGGGGGGGGGGATTTACAATATTACATTCACTACAGTATAGTCAAGCAAGGTATAAAATATGTTTTATATAAAATGTATACCAATTATATATGTCAAGTTACAACCATCCATAAAATCAAAATATTCTGCATGAAGGTCTTGCTTTTTTATTCCCCTAAAACACAATCCTGATGAAAGCTGCATGTTTTACACTCAAGTGAACAGTGGGTGTCACCACCCTAGTTTGTGTACTCTTGATTACAGGAAAAATTGGTTAGTCAGCGTCTGAAATTTTGGTAATGATTGCTGAAGATATGTGCATCATTTACAGGGAACCCTCAGGAGCTGGTTCTCTGCTCTACTGTTGGTCTCCATCACAGTGCTATAATTGAATACAGTATTTTTAAATGCACATGCTGTAGTGGGGCAAACTATTATGTAAAGCGTGAACAGGTCACAATTTAATACAAAATTTGTTTGTTTTAACTTATGGACTAGATTCCCAATTAAAAATATTTGTACAGAATTATGTAATACTATCAATAATTACACAATCATAATTATACTGTCTTGGTCTTGTGCCATTAATTAACAGGAAATCAGCATTTATGATTACACATTATGCCTTTCTTCATAGTTAAACTTCAAAGAGAGGACTAAATCATCACTGTACTTTTCATTTCAGTACAGTGTTTAATAATAATAATAATAATAATAATAATAATCAATATATTTCCTTCAATCCAGCAAACATGGGACCGGACAAGTACCTATAATACCATAAGTTCTTACAGGAAATTTGTTGTTACCGCTCCTATATGTGGGCTGGACAACTATTTCAGAGGAGTATTCCACTTGGATATCACTTCAGCTGCTGATTCTGGGATCTCATGGTCCCATTCTGTGTTTTCTGGAGTCTCTTCAGTTTGTACCAGGCATGCCAAAAGACCAGGAGACTGTCGAAGAGGAGTCTTTGTAGCTGAAGAAGTGGATGGAGTGGGGGACAAGGAGTCAGGAGACACCATGATGGTCAATGCAGACACACTACACTCTAGGAGGCCTCTCTCAACATGTCCCAAGATCTGTATGTTTCACTTCCAGAACTTAAGGACTTGGAGTGGACGGTTTTCCTCAACTGCCAAAGTCTCAGGATTAGTGCAGTGTCAGCTTTTGGATTACAGGAATTCTACTGTAATAATAAATTACTGGCCATGAAAACTTAAACAGAATCTAATTACATTTGGATCAGCAGATACACACTGTGTCCAAATTAACTGTAGCATAATTACATTCAATCCTGACTTTCAGTATAACAGGGCATGTACAAGTAAAAAGGTCTCATGGTACAGTTTTCTTTCTAATATAATAGACAATTCAGATTATATTAGACAAAAATGTTCCAAAGTGTGCTGAGCAGTAAGATATATATTTGTTTAATGAGTCCAATTGAATTAAACTGAAAAATGTGTAGGCTGTTTATGTTGCAGTTTTAACACTGTTAACAGATGGGTTCACATATCTTTTCCTTGCAGGCGCAAAGCACTACCTGACAAATAGTAATTATAATACAATACAATGCAAGGACATCTAAAATGGTACATTAATTACTACACCAACTGACAGAGGAACTTACAATAAGCTGACATGCAAAGCTTCACAGACCAATTCAATTGGCTCTCACTTAGAACATGTGCCACTCACATGAACCAACACTCCATGTATCACATAAGCAAGGGATGCTAGATACAGCTGTCCTGAATTTGCTTCAAGTGAAAATGACAAACCAGAAAGCATAAACTTTCATTTGAGTATTTGTTAGTACAGATGAAGGTATCATACCTTGTAGCACTTTGTTTTTACATGAGACTATAGTTTCTCTGTCAGGCAAAATGTAACCACTACAACTATGGGATATGAACCAGTCTTCATCATGAGGATTAAATGCCCAGGCAGAGACGGCTAATAAAATGGAGTTTTACTGTACAGCAATGGACTGACCACTGAAGAGGTTTTCATTACAAAATATGCATTGATCCATCTACCATAAATTCTCCTGAAAATACAAGTGATGCACTGTTTTAAGTAAGAACCTAAGTAATTCAGATTATGATATAATCTCTATAGCTGTAATAATTTAATTTACTTACAGTTATTAAGTAGTTGGTTAGTTACTTATGCTATGCACTTTACAAATGTGGGTGACCTTTTATTGTATATTTACTCTTTTCATAGATGCTAGAGGCACAGAATAACATCGAGACAACTGCATCTTTTACAGAGTGAACAAATCCCCAGCAAGGTAAAGTAATATTAAAAATGGCTGGAAAATGGGTGGAGGCACAAACTTGTTAAGTCTGATTTACATTCCCCACATAACATTACCCAGCTTGCAATAGTACTGTATTTTTCTGATTACCAATCACAAATACACTACATAAAATGTTCGACTTCAGTACATTAATTGGAGTAATAGTAAGCATAATGTATAAGATGCAGAATTTAATGGCATATGAAGATGACCCAATGTTGACAAATGGCAGTATTGTCATATTCTTGCTGGATGGTGACAGAGCAGAAGTGAATCACATGTGGTCCTACATGCAAATACAGAGTACTGATACTAAGTACAACAATGATGAGCAAGCAGCTTAATGCAAAAATGTAAAGTCTTGCCTTATTATTTTTATTGTCAGAGCTCCAATAAATGCTTTTAGAATGTTTTGGTAGTTAATCACAAAACGCAATTATTGGAATAACTGGTGATGTAACACTGTCCCATCATCATCTTCACCCTCAGCATCACTTGATTCTGAGTCACCACTTTCATATGTTGAGAAATTATGGCAGTGCATTGCATAATGTAACCCCAAACCCTGTCTTTGCATAAGTCCATTGCCTGCAGTTTCATTCATGCATCTCAGATTTGACAGCCTGAAAGAATAGTTGAGTTTGGTGATATCTCATTTTACTTTAGCTTGCACAAGTTCGAGTCGGTTATACTGACAGTGGTTAAGTATGTCATCTGAGAAAAGGTGACCAGTTTATTTGCTATCTGATCTAGCTCATACATCCTTTGTGAACTTCAATATGGTGCAACAAGAAGCAATAACTTGGCTATGATTTCTGTGGGTTCACATTCAATATTCTTCTTTCACAGTCATTCAAGAATCTCCTTTTTTTTTAGTGAGATCCTGTGTTAGGAACTTTATCTTATCTATGATGGTAAAGTGGTAGCTAGCACTGTCCAGAATTATGATCAATCCCTCTGCTAGATGACTTACAAATTTTTGCATACAACCCATCAAAATTAGCAGTTTTCATCTCTGAACAGTAATCAGACTCATGAGATCAGTTGCTGTTGGTAATAAACCCACTTCTGCTGAACTTGCAAGGCACACAGTAAGCCTGCTTCCTTCAAATCTCCCATTTCTGATGAGACTCATCAGGTGTATTTTTGAGTGGTATGAGTAACCCTTGGCATTTACTCGTAAGCTCACAACCAATTCTGCTCCTTTCCAGGAGACCTGAACACAAGAAAATTCTTCAACCAACTGAAATCTTGTACCACAATCATGTCAATTCCTGAATCTTCAAGAAATCCATTTTTACGTACTCAACATACATTGACAGTATTTTTAACAACAAGTACACACTGAAAATAATGCTCCTATTCCATCATCACAAAACTTCACATTTGTTTCTGTCAATGTCAGCTGTATCACTTCTGCCAAGTATGCTACATGTTACAGCAGTAATTAAACACAAGAGTTCACATTAATTAAAACATTAACTGAACACTGCTATAGTATTAAATGTGTGGCTTTGATTCTAATGCAGCAATAGAAATGAGACAGAAAACATATGTATAATGTAACACTGAGACACGTCCAGATCCAATTATCCTTCATGTAAAATGTATGTGAACCTCAGGGGTTTCAGCCAGTCTAAAGCAATAAGCATAAGACATTATTACTTTGTATTTTTGTACCTGGCACACAAATCAATCTTCTGTGCTCCATACTGTGGTCGATGACATTTGGCCTTCGTGAATGTGATTTTTTTATAATTATCTCATTAACAGCCTGACATGAAATTTCTATTGTAATTTAATCTAAACTTTTATATGGACCTTAGCATATCAGAGACAATTCAGCAAGATAATATCACAAATGTACTTAGGTCTTAGACTGCCCCATAAATTAGTTTAATTTTAACTAAACTTTAATTTTCTTTACAGATTTTAATAAAGTTCCCATTATAAAATTTCATGAAAACCCACCCAGTGGAGGTCAGGTCATTCAGTGCTGATTGACAGACATGACAAAGCTAATAAATGCACCTAAAAACTGCATCCCTTCATCTGTTTCATTCACAGCTGGGTAGAAATTTTTGGTCTTAAAATGGCTGCATCGAAGAAGGGAGAGTGCTTATATGTTAGTTTCCTAACAAAATGGTGTTTATGAAAGACATTGGTCAGTTGTCTTAAAAATATATTTGGATTTGTGTCTGCACAATTCAGCTCTATCTACTAGTGTCACTCCCACCTTACTATCAAGATACACTGAGTGCAAGTCATAAAGAAATTTGCCCAGCCAAGGCTGAAGCTGTCATATCCTGTACCATGCAGTGAAGGAGGGCTGGGTAAGATGGTGAATCACTACTGCCTCTGCCATAGCATGGCCTCATATGCCCTTAAATTTTTCATTTTCTCTAGCTTCATTATTTTTCTGCAATTAAAATATCATCCTTTAAATGTACAGTATAATAATTAACATTCTGTGCTACACATTGCTATAAAGAAGGAACAATTGTACTTTTATACAGTCAGTCTGAAATGCTTTAAACAAATTTGGCTTTGGGGTGTAAAATGCACAAACAATCATGTTCATTCTGTTAGAGATTTACCAAGAGAAACTAAAGAAGTATAGGCAAATTATTAATGTTTCCCCCCCCCCCTCAACCTCACTTTTATTGCCAAAGTGTAAAAGGATAGTTAAAGACTACTCTTTCCATGTTGATCACAGTTTCCTTATTCTGGCAAATTCTCTCATTCTCCTCTAATCCCTTATTTCCATACTTCCATTATGTATATGGCTGCAATGTTCCAGTCTATAGACAATCTGCACCATGAACACCACTGTCCTGCTGTTAGTAACTATTCATTAATAAACATGGCATACAATTCTATTATAAATGTACTGGCAGCTTTAGAAATTCACTGCTTGGGAAATACAACTGGCATTTAATGTCTATCATGAATTATGCACATTACTCATAGAGATATATATATATATATATATATATTGTGCTTTCACAGTTATAATTAAGGGAACTCAACCTTTAAGTGAGATCATTATACAAACATGATGTAAGTCAGCGACCATAAAATAGTGTTTTTAAAGTTAAAAAAAAAAAAAAAAAAGCAAGGAAAAGTTTTAAAAACAGAAGGAATGTGAATATAAAAAAACAAAAATTTAAAAAAATAAAATTTTATAAAAAAAAATTTTTATTTTATAA
>Ga0123355_10012173_pt1 | contig 13315 bp, 10 predicted proteins | sample TergutEmb28metaG_3_FD_89872 | JGI IMG/M metagenome (GOLD analysis project Ga0123355, IMG submission 89872) | Embiratermes neotenicus P1 segment gut microbial communities from Petit-Saut dam, French Guiana - Emb289 P1 | ecosystem: Host-associated > Arthropoda: Insects > Digestive system > Gut ...
AAACCGGAGGGAAGGAGACCACTGGGGAGACCTAGGCGTAGATGGGCGGATAATATTAGGATGGATCTCCAGGAAGTGGGTTGTGTGTATATGGACTGGATTGGGCTGGCCCAGGATAGAGACGGGTGGCGGACGCTTGTGAGTGCGGTAATGAACCTTCGGGTTCCGTGAAAGGCGGGGAGTTTCTTGACTAGCTGCAGACCAGTTAGCTTCTCAAGAAGGACTCTGCACCATGGAGTGAGTAAGTAATTGGTAAGCACTTTAAGGGAAGAGACAATTGCGAAGTTCTTCTGTTCATGGCAGGGTACTGTTTAAGGTGTTATTAAAATCAAATAGTTAGATGATTAGTCTGACTCAGGACAAGGAAAAGGCGACTGTTACGTAGATCTAGTCCAGGGGTATCCAATTCGCTGCTCGCCAAGTTGCATTTTGCTGCCCGCGGCCACATTTTCAAATTATGTATATGCGGACCCACAATCCCATATCCGAAACTGTTGGGACCAGATGTGTTTCGGACGCTATTTTATTGCATTTTAGAAAGATATCACTGTGCATGTACCGGATATTACATAACATCCCCAGCGGAGTGTAGGGGCAGCACCCCTTAATGAATCGCTTTGTTATTTCCGCATCGAAATGTATGAATATTCACACTAAGTGGGATAAATAAAACTGTGAATACCATTACAGTTTATTTACAGCTTATTTATATACTGTAATATAAACTGGCAAATGAGTCAAAACTTTCCGTTTCAGGGTTTTTTGGATTTCAGAATTCCGGTAAGAGATTATGGACTTGTATTATAAAAATTGCACAAATATTTAGGCAGTTAGATTTACTATAATTTGTTTCACTTGCTGGCCGCAAACTAGCCCACAATAATGGGCGTGGTCTTTTGCCCTAAAAAGTTTGGACGCCCATTATCTAGTGGTGGATAAAGGGGAATCTCACAAACAGCATTGCGGCTATTGGCTCTCAAGGACCTTTCTTCAAACAGACAGAATTTACCGTGAACGATACTCAACCGTTCAGACACATACCCAACCGTGACGACGTTTTACAACATCCACATAGGTCTTCTGCCCATCCCAGTGGCCACACGGTCTAAGGCGTGGGTTTGCAGCCGCTAGCTTGCTGGGATTGCGGGTTCGAATCACGCGGAGGGCAGGGGACTAGGGTCACTAGGGCTTGTTGCGCCATGGAAAGAAAGAAGAAAAATGTAGGTCTTCGAAACTATTTGAAGTAGAATTCTCGGTGTAAGCTATATATTTTTTTTTTTTAGATCCAATGGCAATACCACTAACACCTCACATATAGGATACAGTTTCAAATATATCGTAAAATTATGTTTTACTTTCAAGAATGGTTTAAAATTTTTCTATGTAACGTTCGTGTTTTTTCTGTTTTTCGTAAATGTGCTTGATATTTAATTTAATTAAAATATGAAGGTTAAAATTTTCTGGGATGTTAGGCCATGTCGACTGGTAAATAGTTAACAGAAGATTCGATAGCATTACGATCCTTTGAAACGCCGAGAACTGTTTACTAGTCGAAAGGGATTAACATCCTGAAGTACGTAAATTTCAGCAATAACATTGTGAGAATAACTTTGTGTTATTTCCTTTATGTACATATTTTATGTTGTTCTTATAGAACAAGTAAAAAATGTGAAAATTCATTTAATTTTCATTGTATGTTGAGTTGGAAAGCCAGGAAATAATTTAGGCTGAGGTTGCCTGTAGTGTGAGCACAAACTTTGTCTGTCAGTGTTCAATATTACTTGCATTATTTCAGCATCTTTCTACACAAAACCCAAGTGATTAATTGAAACTTAAACACCGGTTACGGACGTAACTTTCCACAAACAAAAACATCTCTAGACCTGCCTGCTTACTATCTTGTTATATGTTATGAAGCTAAACGTTTATAAATTTATTTCGACGGATTTATGACAAACTGAAATGTCTCACTTCCATGCAACGAAGATATCGTACGTGCGCTACGTTCTATGAACGTTGCATAGCCCAACAAAGTACCAACTTTTGGATAAAAAATCGTTCTACGATTTTCTGAGATGTGACACCATATTGTGGGTACATTTCTTGATTAGTTGATTGTGTTTTAGGTTTGTAATAAAGACTTCACTCATTATAAGTAATTAATACTTTGAAGTGAGCGGTACAAATTATACGGGAGAACCCATCCAGTACGGTAAATGGAATACGGGCTGACCGTCGGAGAAATATTTATTCCTTTCTAAAGAAGGACAAGACTTTCCCCAGACCTGCTTTGTAGCCGACCCATCCTCCTATTGAGTAGGTGCCGCGAGGAGGGTGGAGGTGATATCCCCGCGGAGTAAAGTGGCTGTTGAATGGCGCTTACTATTCACCTACTTCCAGTTGTGAGGTTAAGAATGAGTGGAGCTATATATCTTTTCCCCCCACGCGCCTTAGTGGCGTGGGCAGGGATAATTTCATCTTTTACCTTTACTTCACGGTACAAATTATGGCTTTTCAACTTTAACTGCCCAGCTTCCTGTTATTCATTCTTCCTTAGTTTCAGTTAATTGCTTCTACACTGTTCTGAAATATCATACTCGTAGATACAGACGTTAAGTGAGAACACTCCGCTAACAGCTCACGTACTTGGAAAATGACAGTTGATGCCAACGCTTGTGCCTCATGGAGTGTTGCCAAACGTAGATATGCCATACGATACCCAATGGAATTTGCTTTACAACTCTATGAAGAGAGGAACTGCATATACTGTTATGATAGTTAAACAACTTTCTGCGTCGTGCTCAAAAAACTGCAACATACTTCTTGTGGGCGTTGTGTACCACAAGCGCGCTCTAATGGCCGGCCGTAAGACGAGGAGGGGGATATTAAATAACAACATAAATCGACAGAGATAAGCTCCAGGGAACAGGACATCAGAACAGGTTTCTGTTGTGCTTTATGAGGTAGAGAGAGTCGGGTTCCAGAATGTATTTCTGTAACGAAAATGAGACGGTGGATAATATTCGCTTGTGTCACTTTAATCAACTATTAGCTCCTGTCATAACAAGTTCCAGAAATAAACTTTTTTTCCCTCCCTCAGTCATTTTATTCTGCCCAAGTGAGGTATCTTTTCGAGGCATCGTGTATTATCTTGTAGGCACATTTGATGTTTCTTGACAATGAAAAGGCATGTCCTTCCATCTGTTAACATTTTAAACTACAGTAGAAATAAGAGTAGCAATAGAATTGCATGAAAATAAGAAATATACGGCTGTTATCGAAAATAAAAGCAAGAAAGAAATAAAGAAAGAAAAAAAGAAAAGAAGTAAAGAAAGGAGAGTGCTGATATCAGTAATGATGGCTATTCGCTGGAGGCTGAAATCAAACGAAAGTGAGGTTTGGAGCTACCATCGTGGTGCCAATGCATATTGGGATTTCGTAGTGTACTGAGTACCTTACATACGAGAACCACTACTTCGGAGGAATATGCCGCTCATTTTGTCGTGAAGATGGAGGCAGTATGACCTTCCGAAAGATTGGTACTGAGTATCAGACTATACGGTGTCATAACCCATAAGGCAGCAATCTGAGTTTGTATCTGTTTCATTGGACGAATTATTTAACGGACTTCGATTAGATTTAAAAGTGGGAATTGTCCGGTAATACCTGTCAGGCGAACCTTTACTTTTGTCCGCCTTATTCTGTTAATATGTTCTGTATTACACTATGTAGCATTTGATCAAATTCGTCAAAAAATAGTACTCGTACAACGCGAGATATTCGTGCTTTCGCGTTAACTCTTTATTATGTATAACGACTCGCTAGGGGCTAGACGGTCCGGCGATCGAATCCCGATGGGGGAGAGATTTTCCACCCACGTCCAGGCCGACCCTGGGGCTTACCCAACCTCCTGTACAATGGACACCGGGTCTGTTTCCCGGACGTAAAGAGGTCGGGGCGTGGCGTTGACCCCCACTACCATCTTGTGTCGAGGTTAAGGAAAGAGTAGATCTATACATCTGCTCCCCTTTTAGGTCTTCGTGGCCTGTTCTAGGATGAAGTGTACGGTGTGCCTTTTTTACGCAGGTGGATAAAACAAGGAAATGAAATGATTTAAGAAAGAAGGGAAGGACGAAAGAATGCGTGGAAAAAAGGAAGAAAGAGGAAGAAAGAAACAAAACAAGCAAATAAATAAGCAAACAAACAAAAGGGGGGGATAAAACTTTCCTCCCGTTTTATGTCTCTACTGTCAGATAATGAAGCACTGTACGTCTATGCAGCCAAGTACAGTATAACTCCTCTTATCCGGATTAATTTGGACTGCGAGCCATCTGGATATGCAGAAAATCCACATAATTCGAGTTTTCTTTGAAAATAGGCTACATTGGCAGTTTGAAGTTCGGCTGTTACTATTTTCAATATGCATCTGTTTCTAAACCTTTCGACCACGCCTGATTTGAAGTTGTAGAAGCCATAACACTGTATTGAACTTGATCTGATAACCTGTAATTTCAGAGCAAGTTAGTTCTATGGAATTCTCGACACATTTACCCGAAGGGCCAAGCCGATCCGGATAACCAGCTACCGGATAAGTGGAGTTCTACTGTACTTGTGAATCACACAACTGGAGGTGCCTCCATTTAAATAACTTGAAATGATGACGCGCGGTCGGTCAGTCTGTAGGCCTGTAGTTCCGCAGAGCACAAAGCAGAAATCCTGTTCCGGCAGGAGGTCCCCAACTGTAATTGACTGTTTCCGACTTACCGTACATTCCACGCTCTGGTGTGACGTTACACGGATGGATCGTCATCTTGACTGTCGAAAACAACTCTGTGTCATTTCCTTTGCACTGGATGCAAACCACTAAATACCTCTGTAAAGCCATTAGGGAACTTGCTTATTTGTAGGGAGATTCTAGTTTGATTCTATGAATGAAACCATCTAAACCGAGACACGTGATACGTAGTCATCCTCATTTATTTCACATAAAATCCTGTATGTCAAATTGGCTGCCCGCGAATCTTTCAAAACAAATTGTGAATACGGCTGAAAGATTACGACGTATAAATGGAAATATTCGCTTCGGAGAAAGGTAGAAATGTAAAGTGTACCTTTCCACGCCATGAAATCGTTTAGGGGGGAAAAGAGGTATAGTTCCACTCATTCTCAATCTCCGCGCTATATAATGGTAATTGGTCAGCATCACGCCCCGACCGCTTTACATCCTGAAAAGTATCCTAATTTCCATTGAATATGAAGTTGGGCCTGGTCATTTTTGGATAAGAGATTGTCGAAAATTGAACCCCGGATCGCCCAGCCCATAACCCAATCTCTGCACGGACTACCTTTCGATTGGATAAGTCTCTAAAAATCGGTTAGCAAATTACCGGGCGAAACTCTTTTTTTCCATTTCATACTTCATGTCGCCAACAGCTTGTTATATTTCCGAAAATTATTCCGTTTACTTGCCAGATGTCGGTGAAGTTTGGTAACACGTATTTGTGGGAAGAATTACATTCATTCATGAAATGAAACAAGCTTTCCGAAATATCAGTATTAACAAAGGCACATTTGTCATCAATACTGATAGTGTCATTAACACATATTTTAAACCTGAGATTAATAACCTAAGCATAAATAAAATACAAGGTCTCTGGAAGATATCCTGGTTGTCGGTAAAATATTACAACAGTACGCTCCTGGATAACCTAATTTATATTTTATTTCATATTTAGTTTTGAGCCCCAAAATAATTATTAAATTACGGAAATGTTGTATTTTTGTAGAATTTTACCTTTGCATTTATTTCTAAAATTTTGAGACCTAACTTCAGTATCGTAGCTTGTTTCGTCCCGGACGCGCCACAAGGATATGACATTCCTGACACACATGCATGTGACTTTTAGACTAGGCATCCCGTTGTGATTAATTGTCAAAATAAATTTTACTTCGCCCCTTCTTCACAACTTATTCACATTTAAAGTTTAAAACTATCACAGTAAGTGTAGCTACATGTTTTGACCATAGTGTTCATCCTCAGGGCATCAAATTTTACAAAAACATAAAAGAGTTACATTTACATTGGCTTTTGTCATTCGATTGATATTTCAGACGCAAGCGCCAAATTATTTAAAATTTAAAAAATGATAGTTTTAACCTTTAAATGTGAATAAGTTGTGAAGAATTCAAGTAGTAACATTTATGAAGATGCTTCCATTGTATATTTCAGAGGGCAACAACCGCTTCCATTTAATTTATTAAAAATTTAAAATTTAAGTATCTAGCAACTGTTTATCGAATAGGCGTTTGGCAGAGCTTAGATCAGAGACGAAAATGCGAGACAGGATTTAAGATTCTGTGGTAGCAGACATAAACACTAACATCGCTGTATATTCAGGGTGCATGTCACAAAATGTTAAGAAAGACAGTAATTAAAATAACGTCCCGCCCTTCGCCCGTGAAAGAGCTGTTTTCCTTATCGGGATCACAGAATACTGTAGCTGAAATTTTAGAGAAAGAATATTAGATGAAGAAATTAAACTCGTGAAATACGATGGACTCCGAAAAAGGATTTGAATTGTGTCCAAATATTCTATCGCAAAACTTACACATTAATTTAACAGCCGTGGCTACCTTCCACTCCAGCAAGAGTGCAGGGTGAACATCGTTATGTCTTGGTGTCCTCTATTAAGTCTGCAGTTTACGACACAAAACAGAGGCAGGAAAATGTTGATAATACTTCGGGATTCTCCTGTTAGTGTCATTCCACCAATTCTCAAAGTCAATTTTCATCTTAGTAGGTCTACTATTCTTATCAGAAGGACAAGCGGTCGAAGCCTGGGGCCTCCAAAAAACAATTCTGTCGTGAACATCTCTGGACATGAAAAGGAATTTCGCGTTAGCTGTATGAATACGGGTAAAAAAAAAAGAGATGGGATAATAACTTTAATGTGCACAGATAAAACCTTTGAATGATACAGTTAACCGACCGAAGTTTAAAATGTATACTTTCCGAATACATGACAATGATTTCGTGTTGTGTTTAAATGAGTTACTTCGCCATGAACCGCATTACAGAACCTCAGTGCAGTAGAAACAGTATATTTCACCAAGCTTGAATTTGTACCGTAGATTTCGATTTGTGATGTGGCTAAGCACTGGCATTAAGCACTCTGTGACAACAAAAAACGGGAGTTCGTCACTGTTAACATCATGATCCTGAGCCATATCCATTCTTACAGCATACTTCCTAAGAATTACGTTTTTTTTGGAGGGGGGGGGGGGGCTTTCCTTTTCCCTTCTGAAAAAATGGTAAAAAAGGCTACTGTGTATACTAACGGACATTACTACATTCTAACATGTAGGCAGACTCACGTAGTGGATGTTTCTGTGCAGTTGTGTACTGTGCATTCATTTGGACAGCAGAAGATCAAAGACCACGTGTCTAGATACTGTGGTATCATGACCGTCTGGCAACACCAATAAAACAGTAATTTAAAAATGTTCCAACATTTTATAGGGTCTAGCCGAACCTGAAAGAATTAAATGAAGCAACAGATACATACAGAAAATTGATTCTTAAAATATAGTTCAACAAATTTCGGGCTTTCTTCTTCTGATTTTGAAACATGATAGAATGGAAAGGACGAGAAATATAACACATGTAACAGAAATAAGAAACGATTATAACATTTTACGGGGAACAGGGAAGAACTTGCCAGGCCTAGGCCAACATTCTGTGAATACGCGTGTTTCAACAACGAAATTTCCGATGACTGAAGAAAATTTCAAGAATTCTGAGTCAGGAGAATATCGGCTGGTAAACGGAGGAATCATGGAGTCATCGGGCAGGAAGGCCTTTCCAAGATATTTAAAATAATATTATCACATCTATAGTACCGCTGTGGAAATATGGCTCTTGGATGGTGGAAAAGGCGGTTTTCGAGGCTTACCCCCCTCCATGCTGTTTAATTCCTACCCAGTCCCCGTTCTAGCTTATGCAAACAAGTCCAAAATGCTTGTGGCTAGGAAAGGCTATCACCATCAGCGTTCCAGTGAACAGAAATGCTACATGTCTGCAGGGGAATGTAGGCAAGTACATAGGAAGGGGAAGAGTAAGAGCCCCAGGGCGAATTGTGGAAGGGGTCGACCCATAGTTTTGCTATCTGCGGCATCGATTTATTGGTAGAACTGTAGACTAGTTACTGTCTATCATAGCGAAGGAATTTTGGGAATTTTCTCAGTTTCTCCAAGAATATTTCGTGACAAATCTTAAAAAAAAAAAAAACTGTGAACACCTACACCGTGACATACAAGCCATTTGTACCATCTTCCTCTTTCGTTGTGTTGTATGTAAGCTTCAAGGTGAAGGAGTCGTTGAAGTAAAGTAACAATAAAACTTTCAGTGGTATAGAAAACCTGGTTCTGAAACAAGTGAGATTAAAGTTAGTAGCACATGGTACACCAATAGATGCCACCCTGCACATGGCACACTAATAGATTCCACACTGCATATGGCACACCAATAGATGCCACACTGCACATGGCACACTAATAGATTCCACACTGCATATGGCACACCAATAGATGCCACACTGCACATGGCACACCACTAGTTGCCACACTGCACATGACACACCAATAGATGCCACGTTGCATATGGCACATCAATAGGTGCCACAATGCACATAGAACACCAATAGACGCCACACTTCTTCTCGTGTGAATAACGCCAGCAAGATGTGCAAGAACGTAGAATTTAGCATATTGAAATAGGAGAAAAAGGTAGTTTCCCTTCTCCACGCCATGAAGGAATACAGAGGAATAGAGGTATAGCGCCAGTCATTCTTATACTCTGCCCTAGATAGGGTTGAGCAACCCAGGGAAAGAATAGGTTGTTCGTTTGGCCCCAAAGCCAGTCTGGTCTTCTGGTGAGAAGAATAATGTCCTGCACCTAGCGGTATCCGATCCCCGCACGTCTAGCACGTAACCTATTCCCTACAGCGACTACGCTACTCCGGCTTCTGACTTCAGTGGTAGATATGGAAATATAAACAAGCAATTTTCGGCTGACACAGTTCGCATTTTGATGCGTATTTGCGTAGTTAAGTTACGTAAACGCGTGGTTCTGTGTGGATGGCTGTCACGAGGCTTGATTTGGCCTTGCACCAGATACAAAACTAACCACAGGAGATGGCCGAACGCAGCGAGAGAGTCTGAAGTGGCACATTTAAGGACTCGCTCCTCTAACCCCCCCCCTCCCCTCCCCCATTCCGCAGGCGCTCCTGTCTAATCAACTGCTTTCCTACAGGATTTCCCACATCAATCTTTCTGTATGCCGTTTTGTATTCCCCACTTGTGCTAAATTTACCGTCCACTGCAGCGTCTCACGTTACAGAAGTCCAGATCTGAAAGACTCCAATACAAAAGCCCATTACACAAGAAGACCTTAAGCCAGTAGGATTACTTGCAGAGTGAATGCCGGTAGACCTTTTAGGTACGTCTCGCGAGGTTTTGTTCCATCACTGACATTTCCTTGTCTGGATTCATTTATCTAACTTGAGTGTTACTTTAAAAGTAACTGGCTAATTAGGTGAACGAATGAAGGCGCTACAGCCGAATTATGCATTCTTTCAATGAAGGCATAACATTGCGACTTACTTTCTCTTGAAAGTGTTATTAAATATTTTTCACAATTAAAAATCTACTGTATTTAAGACCGTAGGCGTGCTGGGGCGTCTCATGCAGTGACCATGAAGATTATCAAGATGCGTTTCACTGTGTCACACAAAGTAAAGTACGCTCAGAAACTGATAACTGGTGGCCCATTAACACGTCTGATGCTGTCCAACTATTTTGCAGACAGTCATAACAAAAGGTTGCCGTAAAGTCTTTGACGAAACGAATAGCTGGATTAATTTCATCCAGTATCCATCTTCAAAGGCAGGTAATGTTAGCGAGCTTGGGCTGATGTCACATGTCAGGAAAGTGCGCGAACTCGTGTGTATCTAGATTAGTGTGTTCCTGCAGTCAGAGCGGTGGAGGTGCCAGTTTTCGTCTGATTATGTTGTAACTGAAATAATGTGACTGAGATAGGAGGACCGTAGGTTTTGTAAGACCCGAACTGAACACTGTCACGCAAAATGAAGGGGGCTTTGTGAGTGTAACCCTGTCACACGGTACAAGCCCAAACACAAGGCTACTCCCTCTTTCCCATTAGGTTCTCTAAAGAAAAAAAAAAAGCTCAGAAAATTTAAACTGTTTAGTATATAGGAACGGTAAATTTCAACCTAGGACAGGACATGAAGGCCCAGAAGTGGAGTAGAGGTATAGCTCTACTCTTTCTTAAACCTCGGCGCTAGATGGGAGTAGGTGGTCAACACCACGCCTCGGCCACTTTACCCCCGGGAAAAAGATCCGTTACCCATTATACAAGATGTTGCGTGTGCCCCAGGGCCAGTTTGAACGGGTGCGGAAAATATCGCCACCACCGGGATTCGATTCCCGGACCGTCCAGTGCGTAGCGAGTGGCTGTACCAACTACGCTTAGTGTACACTGCGACTAAATTTTGAAGGTTGTATTGGAATACTGTCTGAGAAAGAATAGGGCTTTAAGATGCCTTATTAGTCACTGTTGGCTAGGAGATGACGTGTCTCTGACGTGTTACTGGGAAATAACGTAAGGCCTTGCTCATATTGCGACCCCTACTTTCTGTACAGCCATTTCCGAAGAGGTAAACCTCGCTTTGTGGTCTGACTCTTACGGTGTTTTTTGCTCAAACAAGTAGGACCATCTCTCAATGAGTACCGGATGTCTGTGACGTGTTTTGAAGCTACGTCATTTCCATCTGTCAATATAATTATATGCAAATTTTGTGCCATTCTATGCGGTTAATGTCGATAATGTTTAGGTACTGCGCAAACACATAAATGGCATGCATACAGAAATTTAGCTCCTCTATATGGCAGTAAGCACACGGACTCTGGAACAACAGTATAAAAAACTCTTCATGTTCGTCGCAAGAATCCAGCACAAAATCCTTATAAAGAAAAACTGCAATGAAACCAACGTTATACGTGACGAATTTGAAATATTTCCCAATAAATTGAAAATGAAGTCAAGGAAAAAAGCTGCACAGCTTTTGGAGTTCAGTCTTGTGTACCTGTGTTTAAAAAACTACGATCTCATAACGAACGGTCAGCAAGTGGTTTTAATCACCCGAAGAGCTGAAAAGAATTTACAGTTAAGCAAGGCTCCCTGAACATGGTGCCATTAGACACTGAAACGCGTCGGATCAGTAACTAATGTGACTTGGTGTACATAGTGTGGTGCATAAGTGTTGGTTAATAAATGGTGAAGTGGTACGTATGTTGAATAATTTAAATGAACTGTGTACCCACCACTCAACATTTCGGTGTGGAAACCTGTCTAGGCAGATCGATGAAAGCCGCATTTTAACGTACTTGATTATAAGATAAATGGAAAACATGAACTAGAGAGCAACGGAGCAATCGGATTATTCTGAGATGGTGGTCGAGCACTAAGGTCGTCAAACGGAATAGTCCTGGATGGATACTGCCATTCTCAGCATCGCATTCCGAGCAAATCTCGACGCCGAAACGGGCTGTTCTAACGCGTTTTTCGTGGATTTCCTCAGTTCTTCCAGGAAAATGTCGTGAAAATCTGTCAAAATAGGCGAAAACAGCTTCGGCCCACATCCTTTACAATTATGCACAGAAAAAGCATCATTCGACACAAAATAGTACGAAATACTGACGGCGTCGTTAAATAAACAAGTCAATAAATAAATGTTTATGTACTCGAAAGAGCTTGGCATTATACGCAGGAGGACAGACAGACGGACGGACGTGTATGACTATATCTCTCTCTACTGCCACTAATGAGGAAGTTGGGAATTAACGCACGGCCCTACTACGTCCCTCCTCCCACGCCCCGCATCTATGTTGCGGCCTGCCTGAGCCCCAGTTTGGAAGCCTGCTGTTCTAAATAACAATAAAATAACGAAACTCTGCAACTTCCCGGACTGTCTGTAGCCTACTAGATGTTATGGTGCAGAAAATGACGTTCTCACATCGTGGTCTTCTTCATTTATGATCTATTTAACGATTTATAGAGTCAAATGATAAAATGTATGGCGAATAATGGTGTCAAAATAAGCGGTCCTGGCATAATTTGAGGTACTCTTCCGGTATTTATGAAGATGGACTGAGGAAACCCGCGAAACATGAAGAAATGATGGTCAGCCTCCGATCCATATCATTCGGATTCGAAGTGGCAAATCTAAAATTTCGATCGCGATGTTCTATCCGCTCGCCTTTGCAATTTTAAACCGCCTTGTTGCAGAACGAGTAGTAACAATTCCTTATCGACATTTCAGGACAAGCTGTCTATCCCATCTTCAAGGGTCGCTCAGTAATAGCCCAGGATATCGCACTTCTCCTCTACTTCTTGGTAAAATCCTGAAATCACGCTTACCGCAGAGTTATTCGCCCGAAACCTCGCCTGTGTATAACTGACGCGCATTTAACCTCCCGTTCATATTTACCGTCTAGTGAAAAAAACAAATCTAATTAACTGCACGGAGAAGAGTTTTCAGGAGTTAGTAGTGGTTCGGTTAGTCAAGAAATTTTTGCCCTTTTAGGGAGTCCAGACTTTTATTATTGCATTCAGAAACGCCTGCCAGTGGGATCACCTTAGCCAGATGGATCGACTTCACCCCATATATGTTCGCCTAAACCGTCGCACAGACGTTTTTAAAATTTGATATTCCAAACTACCACGAAAAGTTGCCGGCTTATTCTGATTTTCAGCCGTACCGAGCCATAATAAAATCTGATTTATTTAGGGCCATAAATGGTAGAGATGCTGAAAGCTGGGTGGATTCAATTGAAAGTCATGCCTTTGGGAATTTTACGTACTACATGGGTGTTTCTGGACTGCAAGTCCTTTACGGTCAGCCGAGTGAGGCGCCAGGTTTCCAAAGATAAAACTTTCCTCAATGGTTAATGAAATAATGAAATCAACAATTAAACCAACAAGTTCCAGTCTTAACAGACCTCCAAATTTGTGTTTTGATTCTTTGCCTGCATGTTCCTCTCCTCGTAAGGACCACCATCAAGCAATTCTGTATAAAACGTCTAAATAAAAGTGTATGTGCATACTAAAGTACGCACACTATGTAGTGGGTCCCTGTCACCACGGCATGGCGCGTCCTCAGGTTGCGGATAGAGGAACGGCCTCCGATAAGGAGGGTAGCTGCGAATAAATTGAATAAGCAGTCGCGGACAGCCGACG
>Ga0123355_10012175_pt1 | contig 13314 bp, 7 predicted proteins | sample TergutEmb28metaG_3_FD_89872 | JGI IMG/M metagenome (GOLD analysis project Ga0123355, IMG submission 89872) | Embiratermes neotenicus P1 segment gut microbial communities from Petit-Saut dam, French Guiana - Emb289 P1 | ecosystem: Host-associated > Arthropoda: Insects > Digestive system > Gut ...
CTCACAAATTTTGATGTTTTGCTGACCGTGCATCTCAGTATATTTATCTCAGTAATTAATCAACTTGATGCACAAAATTTTTGTTTTACAATAAGTTTATTTCATGCCTCTACATGTTTTGAGCACATGTGCTCAAAACATGTAGAGGCATGAAATAAACTTATTGTAGAACAAAAATTTTATGCACCAAGTTGGTTAATTACTGAGATAAATTACATTACTCATTTAATTAAAAATGGGGAAAACCATGAGTTTCAGTAGGTATACAAAGATACGAATACCCATAATAAAGCGAGTTTATTTTGTTCATAATAACTCAGAATATAATCAAGCACCAACAGGCCATCACCTGGAACAGAATTTGTAAGTTTATATGTTTCAGAACCAAATAACAAAATAATGCAACCAATACAGTATTTTTACTAAAATGCCACAATTTTCAACACACTGGGTGTCATCAACAGGCATACACGTATGGAAGGACAGTTGTTAAAACACAAACTCTCACTCCTATGAACAAGATCCCTTCCATACCATTATCATCCATTACAATTACATTATCGTATTAACAACCACCGAAAGCAGCCTTCATTATTACATGTACAATTTTTTTTTGCACATGTACTTGATTTTATAAAACACACACACACACACGTGTGTGTGCGCGCGCGCGAATAAAAATTTATATTATGCATAATTAAAACTGCATTTGGTGGATTATTACTACAATAATACAACTGTAACATATGATAATTGTAAGGAAGAGATCTCTTATGAAGGAAAGAGAACTGTAAATATTTAAACACCATCCTTTTACACAGTAATGCCTGATGATGACCCCCATGAGTCAAAACAATTACCATTTTTTTTATTCTGAAACAAATATTGATTTCACAATAAAACAGCTGTGTTGACTGCATTATCCTAGTTATTTAATTCCAGAAAACACAATGGGACTTCCTCTATTAAGGTTCCAGAATCAAGTCATTACTGAGAAAGAAGTCAGACTGACAAACTCGAGCATGCCATAAATTTGTAAGCTTACTTTCAATATTTTAAAGTTTTCTGAATGTGCCACTGTAAGGTTATTCCATGCAACTAAGACATACTTCGGCGTTGACCAACAGGAAGCGTTGTGTAGATAACTTAAGGACCAGCTAATAACGAAACACAGTTATGAAACGAGTAAGACAAAGATGCATTAGTGCCTGACAATACATACACATATAATTAAAATGCTGAAAGAAATATAATTTACCATCAAGCACAACAGCAAGACTTTTTGCACGGTCAGTATGAAAATTAAAATGTCACCACTCAGAATGGATATTACTGATCTTACAAGTAAAATAAAATAACATCAGTTTGAAAACATCTGCAGTGCTCCACTGACTTTATTACTTGATAAATCACCGCATAATCAGCAAATAATAAAAAATGTAAGTGATAAATTTTGACACTAACAATAATAAAAGTATTAAAAAACAGATTCAGGGTGCAACGTTGTGGTACACGGGAAAACATGCAAAATGGAGAAGAAAATTTTCATAATATGCAGACAACAGACAAGACTGTACAATTATGGAACAAAGTAATATACACTGGCAACACTAAAAGTTTATCAGTTCAGTAAAGAAGACATTACATGGAACTTTATAACAGGTTTGCCAAAATGAAGTAAATGGAGTCAACTTGCTCTTATTGCAGTAGGTGTAACTGCACTTATGTACGTAATCAAAAACTGGTTAGAGGAGACTTTGAATTAACAAAGCCATGCCAAGGTTAAATTTAAAACAAAAGCAGAGCTAATCTTACTTTATACAAGGTACTTAAGATTAAAACAGGCCAGCCCTTAATCATAAAGGTGCTACTGTCTTTCTTGGGGAAAGAAACATCTACTGCCTCCTTCCACATAAACAGGAAAATCCCTTATTAAAATGCAGGTAAAATATGACCTTTAGAACCACAAAAAAAATTCCAGAGCAGCCTTTCAAAACAGAACTATCATCCAAACTGGGACTTAGATAACCTAAATGCCCATTTGACATAATTGCTGGAATGGAACATTTGTAAGTTGGATAGTGCAGCTTCAGAAATGCTAAAAATACTGAAGGAGAAATAAATAATTATATTAGGGGTCAGGACACGTTTATGCTATCAGATGCAGCTCCATCACTGTTAGAATGTGACAATAAGCTTAATGTCATGATAATATAACAGCACATAATAATACTACTACTACTACTACTACTACTACTACTACTACTAATAATAATAATAATAATAATAATAATAATGAATATCTTCACATGTTTTTACAAACTTTTCATGTGGCCAGCCACTTCATGTTAACTATGAAACCCAACAGAACTCAATGATAAAACAACAAATTATTACTTCCATGTTTTCCTTACTGGCAAGAATGTTTATTGTAGCATAATATTTGCACACACGGGCAAAACGATATACAGATTTAGTAGATCAGTTCCACACTTGAATTCTATTTAAATATGATGCTGAAATTCCACGCACAGTATTACTGGTTGCAACAAATGTAGCAATGCATTGAGGAAAAATAAGTAATTTTGCAACACAGGACAACAGGGAAGGCTTCCACTCATATAAAGCCACACTACTAGCAGTAAAGCAGTTATTGTACTTGCCCTGATCATTTAATGGATTATAGAATATACTATGCACAATACTAAAATATAAATTCACCATGGATCCAGAACTTCAGAAACAATTTCCACAAAGATGTTGGTAACAGGTCATAAATGGTGTACTCTTTTCTACATTTTGGCTAATTTTAAACCAAAAAAAAAAACAGTAAATAACCTATCTAAAGGAAGTTTCTATCTACAATGAATGCCAATGACCTTGCAACCACTTTTAACAAGCAAGACAATCCATTGTACTTTGTCACCACAATTCAAATTTTTCACCATAATAACTTACAGAACAAGTACACATGACAAGTAGGTAGTTTGGGTTATTGGGTGATCAAAGTAGAAACCAATTTGCCAGTTACGACTAGTTCCTCGATAATATGGGCTTCCTTCACCACTGCTCTGATAAAATATCCCAATGACAATTATCTTATAAAAACCATTTTTATTTCCATTTTAATACATGTACTGTGTGATAATTTGTCAATTAATTGTGCATTTGTTGGTCACTGTACAGAATAAAAAATAAAAAATGAAAAACCATACGAACATATTCAGTTTTTCTTAGTTTTTCAAAGTACACCACTTGCATACCAAAGGACCAATCTGACATGATACATGCAGCTTCCTCACTCTTTATAAGTACCTGCTGTGCTGATTAAAGGCTTACATGGTGAGCCAACTGCGATGATCCTATTCTTGGGCAATGGCACCATGCAAAAGTAGCCTGTGTTACTGATATTTTGGAGGACATACTACCACCAACTTTGGTGTTTAAATATCTTAATCCTGAAGCTGGAGGCAGATAGCTCATCCAAAGAGAGGGTAAGAGAGTTCACTTCCATGCAGTGACAACATCCAAGAACAGGATCAACATCAGCTTTACTTCAAAAATATCGGCTAAATGAAATGGTTGTTAGGAGAGATGTTTCTCGTGATAAAGTTGTTCACCATAAAGTTACGTAGTATGCCCATCATCACATAAGATGGCATTTAATGCAATGGCTATAAATGGCAACCACAAAAAGTAAAAGTATACTTGCTGAGAATTCTGGTACATCTATTCAAAAAAAGACAATGATTACTACAGTTTTTTCATCACTCTAAAATAGATTATATATTAAAACTCAATGTGTTTAATTGGGGTGGGAGAGTAATAACTAATGACACAGAATTTTAAAAGATTAAAACCAACCTACCAGTCAAATAACACAAATGTAAATATGGTCATATCAGATTAAATACTATGAAATTTAGTGAAAATGCAGTTAACTTGTGTTCCCCAATTTTTAAACCCTATACAAACAAACACCAAACCTTGAATTGCACAACAAACAAATCTTGCCAGTAATTAAACAAAAAGGATATAATAAATAAAACTACTAGGGAAGAAAATATGCTAGGGTTTGAATGCTGAAGAAAAAAAATATTTACACATAACAAGGTAATAATATATGCGATGGGTTTAATGGATGTTGTACAAGGTGCATGAAATTTACATGGCATATAATGAAAAACAAAAAACAATGGCTTAATTTCAGTATGATGGCAGTAACAACTCTGAAGCCTTTACAGTGAAACCTCAATGTGTTCTGGGGCTAACACACGCAAATTTATTGTGATGACACAAAAAAAAATGTCAAGTTTGTAAAATCCCCCACATATTTCACCAGAATTGTTAGCTAAGAAGTCATACATATTTTCTACGATGTCTTTCAAATTTGACATGTACTCTTGAAATATATGGTGTCAAAATTATGTTACGGGCTAACTCATATCTTTAAGTATTACCTATCTCAATTCATCAATGAATTACATAACACCACCAATAATACTTCAAAATGATTCACATGACAGCCAGTCTGTAAATCACTACCGCTCACAAACACGATAAACAATGGAGATTATGCAACATCAAATATTTATTTAATTTTAATATACAACAAAATATGTCTTAAACAGTCACCTAAATCTCCACAACATACACCAAACAGGCCCTAATTCTTGGTCAAGCCAGTCACAGCCATAATGGTAACTGCTATGAAGAAAAATTAGGCAGGGAGTCAAATCTTCTTGTGCTGTTAATCACATAACAAGGTAGCTGGGCTAGCTGGATGGTCAACCCCGTAACGCATACTTCTGACACACATACCCACCCATGACAAGAATATTCAGCCAATGACCACCATTCTTCTAAATGCTTCTCCACCATGTAGACAGTATTACTAAGCTCAATTTGAGGAAACAACAAAATATTATTACATAATCATATAAATTATGTCGAAAATTATATACACAAGGGCAAACCAAAATGAAAACAGAGATTTCACTGTAAATTATAACAGCAGGGGAATCTACTTCATTAATGGAAGTGTCATGGCTATATACTTTTATATTTCTCTAGAAAAATACATTCATGACCCATCAGCTGAAGCTGGAAATGGCATGACTACCGATCAACAATGCAGGCCTTTAAAACAAATATATGGCTTTTCTTAATTTAGACGGTGCAGAAACTCCACATGGCAGAAATTCAGTTAAAAAAAAAAAAGCAAATAATGGCTTATATATCAAAATTACCGTGTGCTTACACAGGTATCATAATATGTCAAGAACCTCTAAATTACAGCACACAGAACCAAGAAGAGCAGAACCTCTAACAGCCTAAAATGTATGTGTAGGAAAGAGGAAATAATTTTAGGCTTTATCAGAATAGATCGATTATGTTACAGCTGATACTTCACATAACCCATTAACAGTGAGAAATACGCAACAAAAATTTATCATGCGGAAACACATGCCAAAAAAATATACAACAATATTTTGGAATAAGATTTGGAAATAAAAGTAAAAGTAAAGTTCACCCTAGAAAAGGCTGTGAAGGCCCAGACGGGGAGCAGAGGTACAGCTCTACTCTTTCTTTAACCTCAGCACCAGATGGGGGGAGGGGTGGTCATCACACCCCAATTGCTTTACCCCCAGGGAAGAGAGCCAGTACCCATTGTACAGAAGGCTGGGTGGGCCCCAGGGCTTGTCTGGATGGGTGCAGAAAATCTTGCGCCCCCCCCCCCCAGTGGGATTATGATTGGGAAATATATACTTTAATTTTATCCATCTGGGTAGAGGTTATGTACACGAAGGGTCAGTGCTAATGGAACAAAACCAAATGTTACTGTTAAATACCATCTGAATTAGGAGCACCTCCAAATATTTTACTTGGCTGTAATGTTAATAAGAAGCAAAAAAGACATGACTATTTGGAAGTAATCTGCTGCAAGATCTACACCTTGATCTATGACATTACAACAAGAACGCATCTTCAGAAGCTTATAAATAATGATTCTGCCCTGCTTGACATAAAGTGGAGTAATGCCACCAATTTACAACACATACCCCTTACAGAAGAGGTGTGGTACATATCATACTCAAGAAGCAGTATGACTTACACAAACTGTGGGTGCATATGAAAAGGGGGTCAAGCCAGAAATTATGAAAAATTCACTTCTTGTAATTTCATAACCACACAATTTAAACTGAACATCAACATCTCTACAACTAGATCATAAGGAATTAAGTGTACTTATTTGAAACACCGTGTGTGCACATGTTTGTGTTACTGATGGACTGTATCTCAGGCTACAGTTATACAGCACACCTGCATTTTACATTCTTGAAGGCACCAATGAAAATGAAAGTCAATTTAACGAAATGAATACTTTTTTACCTGCTGACATTAAATACCCTAAATTAATACCGTATTACATTATAGTGTCACCTAGTTCACTTCCTCCACACATATTGAATTTGGTGTTTTTTGCTTTCTACTGCACCCGGTGCACCTCATTCTAATCACTAGTAAGGGCAGCTATCATATATTCATTCTATTCTGAGCTATGAACACTGGTCTGAGCCTTGCTACCATGTTGCTGAAACGGACCATTGGCAGTATACATAACGCACGACACGAAGACAAGAGGGGTCACAAATTATAAGTAAAAATAATTTTTTTCCTACTCTCCAATTAAGGTGTTATAATAAAAGCAATATGCCAATCTATGCTCAATTTTAATATATAATCACGAAACTGGGTAAGTGGCACAAACATGTATTGAAGGAAGATTTAACACTACTCTTATGGAGGTTTTGGCACGACCAATCAAAACGCGTGTACAACCAAAGAAAATGTAGATTCAAGGGATGTAAAATCCAAGTTTCACTGTACAGCATCAGTGATACATCAGAGAATGAGTGTGGAACGTTCATGGAATGATACTGAAGGAAATGCAAAGTACTCAGAGGAAAACCCGACTTAGTACCACTTCGGCCACCAGAAAGCCCACATGGATTGGTGTGGGATTTAACTTAGAACTCCAAGGTGACAGGCCGGAACTAACCACCTCAGCAATGGCATGGCCTCTTATCTCGAACAGTTAGTTTCTTATAGTGCAGTGACCTGTGCACAAGGGCACATGTCACAGTAAAGTCACTATTAACTCAGCCACCTTTCCAGTACACCCACAGGTTACATAAAACGTCTGCAATTTTATAACTCTAATGAAAAAAAATAAAGTTGACATAAATCATATTACATTCAGTTTACCCATTTTGTAAAACAGAATGTAGGGCAGACTTAATGTACAACAGTATCAAAAAACAATATTACATAAATTTATGTCTGAATCTGCCAGTAGTTACCACCTATCACCATAATCACACATTCTTCAATTGCTGTAGTTCAGAACTACAATTCCTTGTATCCATTTTCATACATATTACATCCTATTTAAATCCCATTAACACCATTAATTAATATTATTAGTACTTCTTTAGCAAATCTAGTGTTTCCAGTAACACTACCCAATACAACAAACCCACAAAACAATTTAAGTAAAATATTCTTTCTTTGCTTTACATTACCACAAAAAACTTCCATGTGACATAGTGGATAAACCTACATACACACAAGACTCATGATGTCTAATTTTAAAAACTCATAATTTTGCAATTTAGGAATTATAAGATGCAAGAAGACAAAACATGTCTTCAAAAATGTTTCCTGGAATAGTTGTGAAAGCCATTAACATACCCTGTGTCCCCAGTAGCCTTTGATAAAACGCGTATTATCTAGAACAAAAACTTTCAAATAATAATGGTATAGGCATACACATACATACATACACACACACACACACACAAACACACACACACACAAACACATGCATATATAGTATTAAATAAGTAATCTATGTTAAATTCTATACATTAAAGCTTCTTATCAACTTCTGGGGTTTTCAGAATGATCTCCAAAATGTGCATGGAAGTTAGAAGGGCAGTGTTAAGCATCACTGATGTATATCTCCCTTTTCAATATTTCTCTTTACATCAACCAGTGTATCTTCTTTTCTCTCGTTCATCCTCCTTTACCTTTTCCTCTCCTTGCTACAGAGAATGATGAAAGCAATGTCTTGCACGTTCATATGCTGAACAGTGCAGTGTCTTGTCTGTCTGTCTGTATAGCTCTGCACTCTTTAAAATTTAAATGGAGTACTCTGCACACAACAGCTTTATTTCATTCTTTCTGGGAAAGTTAATATCAACCAACAATAAAAGGAAGGCCATTTCAAAAAATTTAAACACTTTTCTATTTTAAACTTTGACAAGAACAAACACATTTCCAAATGACTGGGTTCAGGAAAGCAACATTCAGCTTTATGCTTAAAAATAAAAGAAACTGCGGGCAAACATAGTACTGCCCCTCCCATATCTACATGCCAACAAATGAAAACTAACAACAGATCGGACACTGGTCAGGAAATTATTTATGTACAAACCACTTCTGATGTAATGTTTTCACACCACCATCATAATCATCATTCTTACATAATTATTATTATTACTGTACAAAAAAATGCCACCAATTGATTTCTGTTTTACAACATGATAGTTTTGTGGGATTGTGTTACATGTCCTCTCCTTACAATGCAGCACTGCTGTGCAGTTTACACTGCAAGGACACTTCTTCTTATTTTTTTGATTAAGAATAATTTCATTTAAAAAACTTACAATTAACTTTACTGGTTTCATATCCTTTACAGTGGCTGTTCAAACATTATTTAAGCTTAATTTGTAGAATATAAAACTTTAACTGTTTCTTTTCAACTTAACAGTGTAATTTCATAACTTTGTTAGTAACAAAAAGTAATGAAAACATGAATAAATTTATCATTCATCTCTTAAACAAAAAATAAATTACCAACAAGTATGATAGTTCTGTATTTTACAACTCAATATATATTTCATAGCTTTAAACTGAAGCTCCAGAATCTGCCAACTGCAACTATTTTTTCTTGTTCAGGAAACCATATCCATCTGGAAACATGCACAGACACAATCCAAAAAACACATGGCATAAGCTTCTTCTGGAAACAAGCATCTCAAATTAAAATCTTACTAAATGTGACCTTCCTTGTTCCCTCTCATTCAACTAATGGGCGATCAGGTCTTCTCTGAAGTCACTCTTAGCTGCTGTCTATCACTTCATATCTTATGTTCAATTTCACATTACAATGATGTTAAAAACAGACATAGTCTTGTGTAATTGTCATTGTATAAACATATCCGCATATATTCTTTCTAACACACTTAGAAATATTCTAAGTTGTAGTTTGTAAGTTTCACTTTAATACATTTTTTATTTATTATATCTATAATGTTCACATCTTTTGACTTAGGATGGCAGAGTTTTGTAGCTGTTCATTTGTTTATAACATCCATCTGAGATGCCATAGTAATCATCAACTGACACGGCAGTTTCTCTTCTTGCACTTTGTGATCTCTCCTGTATCTGAAGTGATGCTCATGTTGCAACACTTCATGCACCCACTCTGTTATTCCCACCTTTATTCCTATACCACAATCCGGTGCCTCCTTGGGCTGTATTCTGTTGACTGGATGTAAAAGTCTTTAAAAATGTCCACCTCAGAAACGAACTCTTGTTTTAACACATTCTCATATGCAACCACTTCTAACTAGGTGCTCCTTTCAGAAACTCAAAAAATCTGTTGAAAGTTGTCTTAAAAGCAGCATTTACATGTCCTGAAAAAATTATTAACTAATGCCTTAATAAGTAAAAGATTTACATTTCATCAAGAGGGTAAAATCTGATTTTTAACAACAAATTATTCATGGCAACACACATATCCTTACAAACTGTAATTTTTTTGTTCAAGAAACCAAGAAGTAATTTGTCAAGAATAGCAAGTGAATATAATTAAAATTAACACTGACACTAAGGAAATTTCTAAGCAAATCTGATAAACCAAAGCAATCATTAAACCTACACCCAATGTGTGCTACAAACGATGTATCACACTTGCACATCTGTGTGATACAAACAAATTAATCAATAATCTTTTGTTTGGATGGAAAGAATCTCCTCACAACAAGCCAACAATTACCTAAAGTCAATACAAATTTTCAAGTTTAACTTGTTAGAACTTTTAAGATAATACAATTCTTGTATCTTACTTGCATACCTCCTCTAAATCAGCCCCATAAAAGCAAACCAGAAGTAAACATTTCATACATGCATTCATGCACACAAGTACACACACAACATACATACAAACACAAACAACTGCAAATGTTCACCAACAATTTCTACTAAACAGAGCACACATGGCTTTCCAACTGATTTCTAGAATTCAAGAGCAATCATATTTCCAACACTGTTTTCTTTACAAAAGAAGGAAAGCATGTGAGGCAAGTTAATGTCCCACAAATTCATGTTTACAAATGTTAATGACAGTATGCCGTAGCTATCTTCAGGATTGGAGGAGCATCCAAATCAACAGTTGCCTTCCATTTGCGTTGCAGCATATTTTTCTGTTCTCCGAAATGAAAGAATAATTCCATTAACCAATATCCTCGATAACCCCCATTCTAGTCTTAAAACTTTTATCCATTACCTTATTAATTTTCCTTAAAAACTCCTCAAAGTTATACTTAAAATTTTTTATGTCCTTGGATGGAAAAATCTCTTGTTTCAAATGTCTCAGGGTTTTAAATCTTTTAACCTTTTATGGTTTATGATTATTTGAATATTTCTGTTATATTTTATTTAATGTCCTAATGGTTGGCTAACCCTCACTTTGCACTAGGCCCACCATCAGAGCCACCACCTACTGACACTTTCTCGCCTCCTTCCTTCATCTTTTCACAGTAATCTGCAAAGATGTCACGGAAACGAGCCCATGACTTTTCTGGAACAGTGATGGCTGTCCGGAAGTTGGTCTTCACCTGCCACAAAGCCAATGAGAGAGAGAGAAAACATTATGAATGCAAAACATCTCGGTAAAAAAAACTGCCATCTCCAGTACTGGATCACAAAATTACATTTTACTGAAGCATAATGACAAGCACATCACACAACAAATCCATCAACTCTTTATCACTGAAATGAAACCTGCGAAAAATTTTACCACTGTCACTAAACAGCATCATTTCACAACAAATCACAATGCCAGCTAATACAATCACCTTGAATGTCAATACAATTTTCTAACCCTATACAGCTTGATGTGTTGGTGACGAATAAAGTTTTTGCATCCTATGTCAACTACTTTCAAAGTTACTGCATTTTTAAGTTACAAGTTGTCACTAAATTCTCCTTGTATTCTGATCTGCTAATGTGCTTATAATGAGCTCATCCAGATACCAACTAGAAGCTCTTAAAGGTGGACTTTCATCCAGTATGTCACATTTCTGGGCACTCTAACATTTTGACCTCAACTTCATACCTTAATTCATGAAAAAATAACCAGCCTGATTTAATAGTTCCCCCCCCCCCCCCTAGCATTTTAGGAACCTCTATGTACATTTTTGAAGAACTTCATGCTGGCACAGGAATGGGTTGACACACACACACACACACACACAAATATGGTTGTTGGCACTTGAATTCAAGATGACAGTAAACTACATGAGCAATACAGAATTAAAAAGAAAGTCAAAAAGAACCCTGGCCGGTCTATGTATTAAGATAATGAACTCAGTTCTCAGTTAAGTAAGAAGTGTTATCTATAAGAGTAGCTATTTAGTCTGCAAAGCTGGTTTCTAGTTTCTTAGTGGTGTAACTGGATTTATTTTCACTAATAATAAACACTGGATGTTCATGCAACTGCCTAACTCAGGAGATACATAAAAAAAATTTAAGATGTGTGTTTGTTTCATACAGAGGCAAAAAAAAAAATCAATTCGGTTTCACACAGACTAAAAATGCATATTTTGACATTAATTCCCATTTTAGCACTTTGTTGCCTGTAACTGCCTGTTTTCATAGTCTGTCTTCATTGCAATGTGTATTAAATAATGATATTTAAGTTCTGGAAACAATTATTTAATGGAGCATCCACTATACATGAATGCCAGTCAGACTGTTCAAGGTTGGCACTGCAACCATGTTCAAGCATCTGTTCCATTTGTTGGTTATTATACACAGAGTGAAATTATGGGGCACAAATCAAATTATTTAAAACATGTTACTGTAGATGTGCCTTTGTTTCAAACTAGGCAGCCTTTTTCTCTTACGAACTGAAAATCTGACTAAGATCCACTATTTTTTCTGAGAGTGTGGCCTTACAGTATAAAACTGGGAGATGCTTCAGAAACCTTTGTTTTCATAAACACGGCTGTAACATTTACACTGTGTTGGCACTGGACAATACACCATGGAAGACGTATAGGTGATGGGTTTGGGCACACCATAAAATGGTTAGCAAGAATGGCAAATGTCCAAAATCCTCATGAGGTACAGGGGTACAGGTCATGACACTGACACAACTCTAAGAGTGGGCTTTCATAATGATTCCATGTCACCTATGTGTACTGTACTTCCGAAGATCACAACAGAGAAATGATAATGCTGAAAAGGTGAGGTTCAGGAGAGCCCAAACACTTTTGTCCACTCAAAATAATACCTGCCTTAAGAAAATCAAATTCAGACAAAAGTAAAATTTCAAGTAATACATATGTGTGTGTGTGTGTGTGCGCGTGTATACGTGGTCTGTTCAAAAAGTATCGGACCTTAATTTTTCCCGCATAAACAAATCAAATACGGGAAGTGTCCATCACTGTAGATGTGGAGGGGACATTTATGCGCATGTGTGAATTTTTTCCCGCCTATAGAAAGCGTCTGTAGCCGGCAGTCGGTCGATGACTGTGTAAGTATTGTGAACGCTCGTTGGATTGTCAGTTCTTGCAAAATGACGGAACGACTCGAGCAGCGGTATTACATCAAATTTTGCCAAAAGCTTGGCGATACCCAAGTGGAAACTATTCGAAAGATTCAACAGGACTTCGGGGACGATGCCATGAGTATCACACGAATAAAAGAGTGGTACAACCGCTTCAAAGATGGCAGCACATCAGTGGACAGCGAAACACATCACGGTAGGCCCTCAACTAGCCGAAATGACAATGTCATCAATCAAGTCCAGACTTTGGTCATGCAGGACCATCGTAACACTGTCCGAGAACTGGCAGACGAGGTAGGGGTAAGCATTGGATCGGTACATACCATTTTGACTGCGGATTTGGGCTTGAGGAGAGTGTCCGCGAAATTCGTGCCGAAGCTGCTAACGATGGA
>Ga0123355_10012176_pt1 | contig 13313 bp, 6 predicted proteins | sample TergutEmb28metaG_3_FD_89872 | JGI IMG/M metagenome (GOLD analysis project Ga0123355, IMG submission 89872) | Embiratermes neotenicus P1 segment gut microbial communities from Petit-Saut dam, French Guiana - Emb289 P1 | ecosystem: Host-associated > Arthropoda: Insects > Digestive system > Gut ...
AATTTTCTCACAGAGGCACAGAGTCCACAGAGGAATTGAAGTCGTTTTGTTGTCTCTGTATGGTATAGTGTTTCAAGAATGGGGGTATCGTTGTGTAATTTATCAAATTAGATTCACGTGAGACGCTCATTGTCTTTAATGCGAAGGTTTCCCGTCCCATGTTACTATATTTGGTCAGGTGTAAAAAATCTCTCAAATTACTATGGCTTTCATGTCGATTCTTTTTAATATTAATTTTTACGTTTTATGGATTTAATCTGTCAAATTGCACAATTTCCTACAGGCATCGTAACCTTTTTCAACCACTTCTGCTCATCTTCCGACAACCGCGGAGACAAGGTTTCATACACTTTTTTGTGATACGAATTAATAAATTCAATTTCACCACATGTCAAAAGCGAAACATCTACCGCGCGCATATCATAAGGGGTGTAGGTAAGATTTTCAAAATTTAAGAACGCACCATGCGTATTTTTACATAATTTTTGCACAGCTAAGATATTTTCAATACGTATGCCGTAACGCCCTGGTTCGTATATTCCCGGTTCATTTGACAATATCATGCCGGGTACTAAGGCCACATCTACATTGCGTGCGGCTACACTTTGCGGACCTTCGTGCACACCAAGGCAGTATCCTATGCCATGACCTGTGCCATGGTTATAATTTTTCAAACCCGCAAGAACCGGTTGGCGCGCAAGCATATCCAATGCATGGCCGGTAGTGTTCTCCAAAAATATTGCCTGGGAAAAGGCTATATGTCCCTTCAAAACCAAGGTAAAATCACGACGCATTTCATCTGTTATAGAGCCGACAACAACTGTGCGTGTAGTGTCTGTCGTACCATCTAAGTATTGACCGCCTGCATCTATCAACAAAAAACCCTCCGGTTTTATTGTCGCGCCATCGCCTGTATGCTTGTAATGTGGCAACGCAGCATTTTCGCCATAGGCAGCAATAGTGTCAAAGCTGTCCCGCAGATAATATTCTTGCTCTTTACGAAAGACTTTCAGGATCGTTTCTACATCATTTTCACAAAATTCTTTGTTTGCAGAAATGTTATCATCTACCCATTTCAAAAGTTTGACCATTGCTACGCCTTCTTTTATATAGGCGTTTCTTATGTTTTTGAGTTCTATTTCGGATTTTACACCTTTTAGATGGGTTATTATGTCTTTCGAATTCTTGTCGGGTTTGTTTGGAATTTCCAAAGCCAGCGACACATTGGTTTTGCCTTGGTTGTAATAAATATTGATATCTCTTGGCAATGTGCTTAGCTTCTCCGCTACGGCGTCGTAGTTTTCTAATGTAAAACCCTGGGAAGTAAGTTTGCCAGAAATATCTGCAACCTTGTTACTGTCGATAAAAACAAAGGCGTCTTTGTTTGTAATAAGGGCATAGGAATACACAACAGGGGTGTTGTCTATATCATTACCACGGATGTTTAAAAGCCAAGCAATATTGTCTAGTGCGGTTACAAGATATGCGTCAATTTTATTTTCTATCATTTTTGCACGCACATTTTGCAATTTTTCTGCCGCAGAGAGCCCCGCAAAATTTGGCAGATGCTCAAAAGCAGGGGCAGATGATAAGGGCGGACGATTAGTCCATATCATACCAACCAAATCTTCGTGATAGTGGAAGGTTTTGTCTCTTAGTTTTTCTTTTAGCGTATCAAATGCTGCGGCAGACATTGTCCTGCCATCGAAGCCTAGTTTGCCATTCTTAGGCAATTTATCAAGAACAAAATCCTCATATTTGGGAACGCCCGGCTCACCTTCTTTATATAGGGTAATTCCACTCCCGGCAAGCTCTTGTTCGGCTTGCACAAAATACCTGCCGTCTGTCCATACACCCGCTTCTGAAGCAGTTACCACCACTGTACCAGCAGAGCCAGTAAAACCGGAAAACCATGCACGAGCTCGCCAATAATCAGCCATACGATCATTGATATGGGCATCGCCACCTGTAATTACATATGCGTCAATACCACGTTCTAGCATCAAGCCGCGCAAAGATGCTAGTTTAGCTGAAGTATCCATTAATTTGCCACCATTTCTATGGCCTCGCCGGAGACTACTTTGCTATTGCGCTTGGTTCGTTTTTGCGGCGGATCGACAGAAGCCAGAGATATTGTTTCGCCTTTGGAATTATCAAAGTTGTGCAAAAACTCTTCAAATTCTGTACTTACTTTTCCCAGTTCGGCTTGCAGGGTTTTGACTTGTTCTGTTAAGGATACAACTTCCTTTTCCAGATGGAAATTTTCCTGGGTTAACTTTTTATTTTCTACATCCTGGGCGGTGTATCGGTCTTTTATTTTAAAATAATCGTCTGCCAGATTCATGGCAATAAAAAGAGAACGTCTGCGCTCGTCTACCGATGCAGAAAGGTTTTTGGCTTTAAGATCTGCAATTTTTTGGTCTACATACGAAGCTAGTTTTTGCAGATATTCCGGGCTTTCGTCCGACCTAAGTGTTACGCGGTTGTTGCTCATAAAAACATCAACTTTTTTCATTATGTACCTCCTGATAATTTTTATTTTTGGTGGAATAATATTTTTAGTATGATTTTAAATATTATTTGTGTATAAAAGGTGATTTTATGAAAATCTTGCTAGTGCTATGCATTTTGCTATTATGTGGGTTTTCGTACACAGGCCCGGAAACAGAGTTAATTGAAATTATTAACAAAGAACGTGCGGCAAACGGAACCGCACCACTTACAGTAGACTGGAAGCTTGCCCGCCTGGCGCGTTACAAGACCGAAGAAATGATTAAGCTTGGGTATGTTGGGCATGATTCACCAGCGTATGGCAGCCCAAGGGATATGCTTAACAGATTTGGCATAGAAGCGGCTACAGTTGGCGTAAACGTTGCCAAAGGCCAGGAAAATGCCGACTGTGTTGCAGATGCGTGGTTTAGTTCACCATGCCACAAGCGAATATTGCTTGACAAAAACTTTACCCATATAGGCGTAGGGTACGATACCAACGAATTCGCATATTGGACAATAATACTAACTCCGTAAGCTGCGTACACTTCCTCCTATCTAATAATAGACATAAAATAAGAAAATGTCAAATATTTTTAACATTTTCGCAACAAACACTTCACTCAATGTATTAGGCTACAAAAACAAAAACACGTGGATCTAATTTGGGGGTTCACCCCAAACCCCACCCGTTTTTTGAAAAAAGCGGGACAAAAGCCTTAATATTGCGCTCAGGTTGATACAAGCGCAAACTCTGAAACGCGCGTACACCCGTTTCGAAATTAAAGTTTGCAGGGTGTGGGATACAGCCCCACGGTTTGTGTAACAATTAAATTCACGTAGAAACAAAAATTGTCACTATTGTAATACAACTGTAAAAGTGTATAATATTCAAGTATGAATATCTTGGAGGGTATAAGAATGATCAATGACAGACAAAAAAATTAGAAGCATTTTTAAAAGACCTTAATTTTTTTTAGAAATGAGTGATTAGTATGTATCTGATATTTTTTGGGGTTGGCGTAGGTTTTATAGCAATTTCGCTGCTTATTGGCGCAATTGCAGATACCGAAGCGGGCCCTTTTGCGTTTTTGCAGCCAAAAATTATCGCGCTGTTTTTGGCTGTGACCGGGGGTTTTGGGCTAATCCTATCCCCACGGCTTGCCGATATATGGGGCGGCGGAATTGTGCTTGTGATAAGCGTTGTGGCAGGTGCAATTGTGGCGGGTTTGGTTAACCGCTTTGTTGTGATGCCGCTATATAGGGCACAAAACACATCGGCATTCGACAAACAGGCAATAATTGGCCAAACGGCCAGGGTAATATCCCCAATCCTTGAAGGCGGATATGGGAAAATAAAATACAACGCAAGTGGCTCTGTGGTAACAGGGGCTGCCAAATGCGAAGACGGGGGGGCTGCTAAAAATGGCGAAGATGTAGATATTATCTACATCGAAGGCGGTACTTATTATGTTAGGCGCAAAAAAATACAGTAAAAACCTTGGGGTACTTAATATGCCTACCGTTTCAAACATAAAAAAACAACGCGCAACAAAGGAATCCCAGCAGAACTAATAGAATGGATTCGAATATCTAAATAAAAGGAGAGATTTGTTATGCCCGAGCAATTAATTGTAATTACCATTGTTGCAGCTATTTTTGCGGTTATCTTCCTGATTTTTTGTTTATGGAAGCGCATACCCCAAAACAAAGCGGCGGTAATCACTGGCCTGCGCAAGAAAATTATATCAGGCGGCGGTGGGATGGTTTTCCCACTTTTAGAGAGATACGACGTTATTTCTCTTGAGAACATCAAAATTCCGCTGGATATTGAAAATGCTATTTCCAGCCAAGGCGTGCCTGTAATTGTAAAGGGCGTTGCCGTTGTAAAAGTTAAATCTGACAAGGAATCCATCTATTCCGCTGTGGAACAGTTTTTCCGCGGGAATACCGACAAAACATCGGCAGAAATTGCTACCCAATCCAGCTATGTTTTAGTTGGTAAGCTACGTGAAATTATTGCGAAAATGACAGTTGAAGAAATTTATCAGGACAAAGATAAATTTTCCAGCGAAGTACAAGAAAACGCCGCAATTGCCCTCGCGGAAATGGGTCTTGAAATTAAGGCCTTCACCGTAATGAGCATCGACGACGTAAACGGCTACCTTGTAGCCCTAGGCCGTAAGCGAATAGCCGAAGTTAAGCGCGACGCGCAAATTGCCGAAGCAAATGCCGAGCGTGAAACCATAGTTAAAACCGCCGAGGCTAACCGCCTCGGTGCCGAAGCAAAACTTCTTGCCGACACCCAAATTGCGGAAGCCTCAAAGGAAAAAGAACTAAAAGTCCAGGCCTATCGTAAAGAGCAGGAAACCGCAAAGGCCGTTGCCGACAACGCGTATTTAATTGAAGAAAACAAAGTTAAAAAAGAAGTTACTGAGACCGAACTTCAAGTTGAACTTCTTCGTCGTCAGCGTGAGACCGAGCTTGCCGAGCAGGAAGCTAAACGCAAGGAAAAAGAGCTTGACGCAACCGTAAATAAACAAGCTAACGCCGAAAGATATCGCCAAGAGCAGTTAGCAGATGCAAAACGCTACGAGCACGTAGCAAAAGCACAAGCAGATGCGGAAGCCGTTAAGCTTGAAGGTAACGCAAGAGCAGAAGCCGTTCGTGTACAAGGTCAGGCGGAAGCGGAGGCTATTCAAGCAAAAGGTTTGGCAGAAGCGGAAGCCATGATGAAAAAAGCCGAAGCGTTTAAGCAGTACAACGACGCCGCTGTTATCCAAATGATGATTGAGCGTTTACCTGAAATTGCGAAAAATGTTGCCGACCCAATTTCCCGTACAGAAAAAATTGTGGTTATTGACCAAGGCGGCGGGGGCAATGGCAAGCCCGCCGGTGCGTCAAAGGTTGCCGGATATGTAACGGATATTATTGCCCAATTGCCGGAAACTGTAGAGGCTTTGACCGGTGTAAATCTTATTGATGTTTTGAAAAATGCAACGAGTGGTGCAGGTAAGGATATTCCGATTGCGGATGTTTTAGCTAAGACCATGGAAGCAGAGCAATAGAAAATCGTATAAACAGAACCCATGTGGGGCTTATGGCTGTCTTTGGGTTCTGTTTTTTTGTATGCTTATACGCATGGATTTACAACACCGCCTTGACGAGGCGTTTTTTGCAATTTTACTTTACAACTCCGTCGTCAGCTCCACAATTTGTGTAAAACTAGACTCGCATGAACCAAAAAATATTTGTATTGCCATTTCTATTTTATACCCGTATAATTACGGGAAAAACATGAAAAACGAGCAGTTTCAGAATCAACTACAAATAGTCTTATGAAAGTGAGGTGCAATTGTTTGAACTGAACCATAAAATTACAAAAGTACTTATGTGTTGTCAAAAATGAGAGGAGCATAAAAATGCGAAACGTAAAGTCAAGATTTTTAGCTGCAATTTTAGTACTTATCCTAAGCTTTGGACTTGTAACCCAACCTATCATGGGTGCAATAGACACAACAGTCCAATATGCCGAGGAAATCACATTTGAACATATCGATATGCCGTATACGCCTGTTGACTTTAGCAACATGTCTATACTGTGCGAAGATGATATGTTCTTTGACCCCATGGCGCAGGAAATGCTGGAAAGTATGCTTATGGGCGATACTTTTAGCCACATTGAACTGGCCACGCTAACGTTTACACTAGGAACGCCTTTAGGGGCGGTGGGTTTTGAAGATGTTGACTTATCAAACCCTAATTCTCTTGTAGATATTACTGTTGAGTTTGTAACACCATCTGCCGTGGCATTAAGGCTTATGCAGGAGCGTGGCATACTACCTGTTCCATTTATGAGTGTATCACATAGCGAAATGGCATTAACAGCTCATGCAGACTTTAGCGAGCAATTAGCCGGCATAACAGGCCTTGCAAGACATGGCATACAAATTTTAGACGAGCATTATCACTTGTTTAACGGTGCGTTCCTTAGGGTTCCCGCATGGATGATTAGCGAAATTGCCGCCCTGCCGGAGGTTTTTTTGGTCTCCCCTATTACCGAATTTGAAACTTTAAACCTACCACCATGGGACACAAACGTAGTAAGCGACGCCTTTATGCGCGAAACTCTTGACTTGTTTGATATTGAATATATCAGAGATGAAATGGATTTATGGGGCAGAGGTATTAGAGTAGCTGTTTTGGATACAGGCATTGACTATAACCACCCTGTTTTTTTACCTTTCAACTACCCAACGCCAGGTTACTTCCGCGGATGGGACTTTGTAGACAACAGACAAAGCCCAATGGAAGCCACTTTTAACCAATGGTATAACATGCCTAATCGCCCTGCTTCACCAAACGCAGCCGGCAGGGATTTTTGGACTACTCATGGTACCCACGTTGCAGGCTCTATTGTGGCCATAGCACCGGGGATAGAAATGTCTCATTATCGTGTGCTTGGGCCTTTTGGCACGGGTTCTGCTCTTACAACATCAAGTGCATTAACACGTGTGCACCAAGCCGGATACGATATAGTAAACATGAGCCTTGGTGGCACAGCCAGTAGACAACCTTGGGCACCAGACGTAAGAATGGTAAACCTGATGGTAATGGACGGTATTACCATGGTTATTGCAGGCGGCAACCATGTGCATCTTGGAGATTTTTCCATCCTAAATCCTGGTCTTGCTCCCCTTGCAATTACTGTTGGGGCCGGTCATAGGGGCGGTTTGCTTTCTCCTTGGTATGTAGCCGATATTGATGGTAATACAATTCTTGCCGAAGTTCATGGGTGGCATCCAGACCATACATTTGCCAATAACTTGCACGGAATCGACGGCCTTAGTCCAAATTATGACGGTTCGTTCAACTTTATATACTTTGGTCTTTCCCCATCTGTGGCAAATATTCCATCCGAAGGGTTAGAAAACACTGTGGCCGTTTTCCGGCGCGGTGAAACAACATTTGCTGATATGCGTATCTTTGCTACAACCCATAACGCAGGTGCTGTGCTAATAGTAAACAATCAAGGAGATGTTGTCAGGTTCAGCTCTGCCCTTGGGGGTATTCAAGAAGCAAATGCAATGCCTATTTTGTTAGCTTCACAAAACCAGGGCACAATTTTTACAACGGTAGGGCAAACTGGCATCATAAATTTTGGCAATGCAAACCACACCCAAATGCCTGAAACCGATACCGTAACAAGTTTCTCATCCATCGGGCCTATAGCACACACATTCCATATAAAACCCGACATTATTGCTCCTGGCTTCATGGTAAACTCCACATATCCAGCATTTGCAATACCCCCTAACTATATCAACGACGACTGGGAAAATGCCTACTCATTTGAAAGCGGAACATCTATGGCCGCCCCAATTATTGCAGGTGTTGCCGCGCTAATTCTAGAGCAAAATCCAAATGCAACGCCGCTTGAAATTAAATCCAGAATCATGAACACTGCCGAGCACATGCATGCAGGCAACAATAGCGTGTTTGCGGTGGGCGCAGGTTTTGTAGATCCTGTTGCTGCTTTAAGGCAGGATGCTTTCGCCACCGTTATCCATAATGTTTATGGGTTACATGATGGGGACACAATGGCAAACCCTAACCCACTTCCTACAGGAATGGCCTCACTTTCGTTTGGCATTTTTAGAGGCGAAACGTTAAGCAGAGACATCGAGGTTATTGTAAACAACGCAAATGGTCCGTGGTCGTATAATATTACTTATATTATTCCCGGCTTAGTGGGCTCTCTTAGCGTTATTGACTCCAACTTCAACTCTGCAGAAAACACATATACGATGACGTTACGCATGGCCTTTAACGACAATATGGAACGTGGCCTTCATCAAGGTCATATAGAATTTACAAGATCAGGTGAAAGAATTACCATGCCTTTTGCAGGTAACTTCATGGGCGAATTAGTAATTACGCCAAGGCCTGAAAGCGGTATTCTTCGCCCAATAATAGCTCTTAACGCAGTAGCCGACGAATTTGGCGACCCTAGAACCAACACTGGCGTATCACAAGCATCTTGGGTTACAGTTGGTTTTAACGATACTTGGGGAATGAATCGCGCTGCGGACTTTTTCTCTAGACGGGTAGATACTGATACTTGGGAATCTTATGGGTCAGCAATTTATCACGTTTCACAAAACAATATTCCATCTAATACAGACCATCTGTTAACATCAACCCTTAGTACCGCTGCCGCACAAGTACAAGGGCTGCTTTCACCAGGTATTTACAGGTTTTATATGCATGTGCGTGTTGACGGCGCACCTTGGGGCGATTATTTTGCCATAGGCGAATATATAATAACCGATACCCGACCAATCTTGCAGTTAGATGACGACTTGTTTGAATTTGAACCTAGCCAAACGTCCGTACCAATTACGGGACAAATTATAAGCTGGGGGCATGATCTAGCAATAGAACACGGCATTACCACCATAGCTTATGAAGACGCATACGGTAATAATCCCGTATTTGGCTACAGCTTTGTACGTTACCATTTTGGTGTTAACCCACCAACCAACGCTAACTTTAATAATAACCCTAATTTTGGTTCTACTCCAAATGCCGACGGCACCTTCTCCTTTAATGTTAATACAGGCACAGCTACAATACGCAACCCTATAGTGCTTACAGGGCATGCAAGAGAAGCCAACGTAGTACAGGAACAAACCATTTTAGTTATAACACTTACCACTTTGGCAGGAACTTTACGCTCCCCAGATACTCAAATTCGCTTAACGCCGCCGTGGCCTGTTATCGAGGATTTAAACTGGTATGATAACGAGCTGTTCATTGCCTTTGAAGACGACAATACGCCGGTAAACTTGCTTGTTTCCGCAGACTTCGCATTTGAATACTATGTAGACGATCCTAATAACCGAGCCCAAATTGACGCCACAAGCTTTAGGCACATTACAGGTGAGAGGGAAGTAGCATTTACTTTCGACCAGCTACAAAGTATCTTGTCGTCACAAACTAGTGATGTTATTACTGCCTTTAGCGACATAACAATTACGCTAATTGTCATTTACAGAAACGAAGAGCATCGTATACAAATTACTATTGCAGACAACAACTATATAACCATAACCCCTTCAGCTGCAACTGTAATACAGGGCAATACACAGCAATTTAATACAGAAATTTTTGTCCTAACAGCTCCAAATATTAGCCAAGATGTAATATGGTCACTTTATGGAAACGTCTCTGCGGCAACGAATATTAGCGCAGCCGGCCTCCTTACCGTTGGAGCAGACGAGCCACGTGACACTACTTTTGATGTAATTGCAACCTCTGTCGCTGATTCTAGTCTAGTTGCTACAGCCGTTGTAACAGTGCAACACAGGCCATCCAATGATGCCACCCTTGGCGATTTATCTGTGCTTGGGCGCACTTTGTCACCAGAATTTAGCCCCGCTGTTCTGCAATACCGCGTAACCGTACCGTATGAGACGTACAGCGTTACAATAAACTACACAACAAACCAGTATATGGCCACAGCGACAGGTGCAGGTATGCGAAATCTTGTTTTAGGCTACAACACATTCCAAATTTTAGTTACGGCAGAAAACGGAACTACAATCACGTACACAATTGTAGTATACAGACAACAATCTGTAGAAATTCCGCCCATGTTACCAGAAATAAGAGGGGATAACTTTATTATTTGGGAATCCTTTGGCGGCGAACGTGGTACATTCCCATTCATGCGGCCTTCTAGGTTAACAGGGGGTGTTGCGGCACTTGCACAAACACCTGCCCAAACTAATATTTCTGTATTGGACTTTAACGAATCCAACACCTACGATTCTACCGCATTCATGGGTGAAACATCTCTAAGATGGGAAATTGATTTTAGCCAAATTTCGGCACCTAACGTGCACTCTGCCGGTCTTGGTGTTGTGCAAGCTAATGAGGAATACAGGCGTATCCCGCAACTTGAAATTGCTGGTGCATACAGAAACCCAACCAGTATAGGTATGTGGATACGGACCGAAGGCTCTGACTTAGTAGACATTCGCGGATTATTTATTGGCATAGGAGTCACTGCTCCAGATTCAGCAGGCTTAAATAACTGGCGCGGTTTTACACCAACAAATCAACCTCTTGCAGTAGCAGCAAACCAAGCACCAATGAGAACAATATACGCAAACGACGATTGGACATTTGTAGAATTTTTCCTTGATACAGCCGCAAACCACTCTATGCTGTCAGCATTGGGTGCAAGTTCAATTTCTGCCGCCCAACATGCAGGTCCAATGTGGTTCCCGCAGACTAATAATGCCATTGGTAATGCTGCAGACTCTTTTATTGGTCTTTTCCACGGTACTGCACCCGGCACAGGCGGTGCACATCTTCAAAACCCAAACAGGCCAAACCAACCAGTTGCAATGTTCATAGATGGTCTCACATTCTTCTACAATTATGACGAAAACGGCGTAGCGATATTTGAGAGCACCGGTCTATTCGACGAAATTTCCCGTCCGGAAATTAGTTTTGACCACGTAGGTAATTATGTAATAGTTACCGTCTATGACAGTGTATTTGGTATTGATATGGACAGCTTAAGCCTTCTTTTGGGCGGCGAAGAACTTGCAGGCACAGAAAATGTGACCATTGCAGGTAACACCATAACAATTAGTACTGCGGGCATGGAGATTGGGATTAATGATCTTAGGATAGAAATCTCCAACCAACTTAGGTTCCGCACTATTGAAAACACTACAATTGAGGTAACAAGTGGTGATGTTCAGCCTATCACAGGTGACAACTTTATAATTTGGAGTAATCTTGAAGCTACACGGGGTACACCTCCATTCTTCCAACCATCACGCCTAGCAGGGCCTGCGATAGCTAATGCTGCCACCCCTGCTCAAACCTCTATCGCTCAAATTGGTACAAATGAATCTAACACCGAAGATTCTACAACTTTCATGGGCATACAGGCTTTGCAATGGGATATTGACTTTAGCCAAATTGCTTCACCCCTTGTGCATTCTGCCGGTATTGGTCCAGGATACAGCGGAACAAGGATACCACAGCTAAACGACAGAAACCCAACCAGCATAGGTATGTGGGTAAGGGTCGAAGGCTCTGACCTGGTAGATCTAAACAGGATGTTTGTAGGTGTTTCCTCTAATCCAGCCCCTACAGCCATGCAGGCTTTAAGTGCATGGCGCGGGTTTACACTTACAAACACACTTATTTCCCCACCAAAAACATTGTCTCAAGACGACGGCTGGGTTTATATCGAATTTTTCCTTAATACTGCTGCAAACCATGCAATTGTTAATGGCTTTGGTGGTATGGCAACATTTACACCTGCCCAGCAAGCGGGGCCGCTTTATTTTCCGTTTATGCCAGCAGCAATAGCAAGCAACACTTCAAGTGTTGACTCTTTCTTTGGCTTTAGCCACGGCGTAGCAATGGGAAGTACCCCGCAAACAGGTCAATTTGCAAACCCATACAGACCAAACCAACCGGTTACAATGTTTATAGACGGTCTCACATTCTTCTATAACTATGACGAAGGTGGCGCACCACTATTTGAAAGCACAGGTCTATTTGACAATGTATCCCGCCCAGAAATTGAAATTGCAGAACAGGATAGTATTATAACTATTACCATCACAGGTGGCGACGAACATTTTGCCATAGATCCTGCCAGCCTTGGTTTGACGCTGAATGGCGAATGTATTGTATATGCAAGCTTTGTAACAATCGCAGGAGATGTAATTTCCATAGACGACAATGCCGTAGACGAAGGTGACATAATTCGCATAGAAGTAGCAAACAATCTTGGGTTCCGCACCATTACGATCCATACAATTGAAGCACCTGTCGATTACCCGAATCTTTATGGTTTTACCGTTCTTGGCGTAGATGCAGTTGAAGGTGAATACGATCATTGGTCTGCAGAACTTCCATACGGAACCATACTTGCAGATATAACTGTTGCCGACTTTGTTGTTACAGTAGCACAGGACGACACCTATATTGTTAACTACGTTAATGTAGGGGAAGGTACTTGGACAATAACTGTCACCAACGATGCAGGAAATTATGTTGTATTTAGTGTTACCCTAACAGTAGCACCTCCGACACCTGTTGCCCCAACTATTACAGGGCCACTAACTATGAGCCTTACAGTTGGCTACGAAGCAACTTATAGCGAACCATTTACCATAACCGGATTCCCTGTGCCAGAGATCTCTCTTGATATTTCCGGAGATGGCAATTATGACGCTCTATTTATATGGGATGCAATTGCTAATAGACTTGACATTTTGCCAAGTTTAGCAAGAGGAACCTACACAATTATCATAACTGCAACCAATGCCGAAGGTTACGCTACGCATACCTTTATTTTGACAATTGAATGCCCGGATTACTGCGACTGCCCAATATGTGAGCCGGGTTGCCCACCATACTGCGACTGTCTAATATGTGAGCCGGGTTGCCCACCATACTGTGACTGCCAGATATGTGAGCCGGGTTGCCCACCATACTGCGACTGTCCAATATGTGAGCCGGGTTGCCCACCATATTGCGACTGCCCAATATGTGAGCCAGGTTGCCCACCATACTGCGACTGCCCAATTTGTGAGCCAGGTTGCCCACCATATTGCGACTGCCCAATTTGTGAGCCGGGTTGCCCACCATACTGCGACTGTCCGATATGTGAGCCAGGTTGCCCACCATACTGCGACTGCCCAATATGTGAGCCAGCCTGCCCGCCATATTGCGACTGCCCAGCTTGCGCATATCTTGCATGGCGTGAGGAAATTAGGTTAGCTCAA
>Ga0123355_10012177_pt1 | contig 13313 bp, 5 predicted proteins | sample TergutEmb28metaG_3_FD_89872 | JGI IMG/M metagenome (GOLD analysis project Ga0123355, IMG submission 89872) | Embiratermes neotenicus P1 segment gut microbial communities from Petit-Saut dam, French Guiana - Emb289 P1 | ecosystem: Host-associated > Arthropoda: Insects > Digestive system > Gut ...
ATCATCAGCTATTTTGTCTTCTATTCGTACTTCATTTCCTTCTTTATCTATGCCAATTACATCTTGTAAATGGATATCTCCACTTCGTTTTTTCCCAGCACGAATATACATAAGAATTTCATTCGCTATAGTTAATAAAAGGTAGCATGATTTTACCATCAGATGAATTTGTCAGGAGCTGTTCAAATGCTTCCCCACCTGTCCTATTCACCCAATAGAAAAATATGTGCTTGCTCTCCATCCCATATTATACGCTCTATGGTTGATTTTAGTAATTCACGTTTTTCAACAGCAGTGGCAGTTAGTATGGTGTCTTTTAATTTTTTTAAGGTATCCGCTACTGCTTGTGTCTGACTTTTATAGTCATTGTAGATTGTGTTGTTGAGGGCGGTCTTTTGAATTTCATTTTCCAACTGCTTGCACTGTTCGCCCAGCTCGTTCACCTTCTGCCGTGTTAGTTCAAAAAAGGTGTCTTGCGTGTCGTTTTCGCCAAGTGCGTTGATTAGCTTGTCTATCTGCTTCTTTTTTGTTTCAAGCTCAGATTCAAGAAAACCCAGTTTATTACTTTCAGATTCTTTTTTATTTGCTAGATGTTCTTTTAATTCAATCAAGCTCTTGTGTACAGACGAATCTTCACGCTCGTAATTCATAAGCTCATCCACAACCACTTTGTCAAGAATCGCCCCATTGGCGTTGCACATATCACAACGAACTTTAGATGATCGCTCCTTTAGTTCGCATATATAGTAGTAAGGAATAATACCCTCTGCATTTTTGCGGTTGGTGTGAATATGTGGGCGCATAGCACTTTTACATTGCCCGCAAATCAAAAGCCCAGACAAAAGAGCCTCTGATTTATATGGCGTTCTTACTATGGATTTACTTTTTGCTCGTTTTGCGTCCAGAATCTTTTGAATCTTTACCCATGCATCAGGTTGGATAACGCCATCATGCTTGCCAACTGCTATTAACCATTCGCTAATGTCGTTTCTAAGTTGCTGGTCTTTACCACTACTGGTACGGTTGTAAGGCATGAAACCCCGCTTGTTATCCAAATCGCTTTCTTCAAAGCAAATATCAGTACCTTTTGAGCGGAAATAATCCCCTGCTTCCTGTCCTGCAATGCAGTATACAGGGTTACGCAAAATTTCCTTAACAGAGAGATTCGTAAAATCGTTTCCGTTCTTTGTGTGGATGTTATGTTGAACCAAGTAACGCATTGTTCCTGATACTGATTGGAGTTCCGCAAATTTCTTATATATAAATTCAACAAGTTCCATTTCTTTTTTAATAGGTACGAGCTTAAATGAAGAGCGAAGTTTTCCGTCTATGTCGATTTGTTCTTCTTTGGAGGATTGGAAACCAGTGGGGGTATGACCGCCCAGCCATCGCCCAGACCGTGCCAATAGATGCATATTATCCCTAATTCTTTCGGCAGTAACTTCCCGCTCCATTTGCGCGAAAACTGAAACCATGCCCATCATGGCACGCCCCGCAGGTGTACTGGTATCGTATGTTTCACCTGCACATAGAAAGTCTACCCTGTGTTTATCAAAGGTTTCATATGTTTGGGCAAAGTCTCCTACATTCCGACTTATGCGGTCGAGTTTGTAACAGATAACGCAATTAATTTCATTTGCCTTTACAGCTATCAACATCTTTTGAAATTCTGGACGAGCGGTATTTTTGCCAGAGAATCCTTCATCTTCGTATACCAGTATTTTGACTTCCGATTCTTGTATATTCTTTGCAGTCATATATTGTTGCGCTCTTTGTCTACATAACTCTATCTGGTTGGCAATACTATCGCCTTTTCCTGTGAATTTTGATTTGCGACTGTATATTGCTATGGTCATTTAATCCGTATCCTTTTAATCAAGTAATTTTTGGAAGTATTACACCCCGCATACACAACAAGAGAAAAACTTGACACTATATCTTAAAATAAGCTACTAACTGCTGGAGCATTTCGGCTTGTGAATTTAATTCTTGTGATGCCGCCGCCGTTTCTTCAGAAGTAGCAGAATTATTTTGCACCACTTTTGATATTTGTGCAAGCCCTTCACTGATTTGTGAAATTGCTTTCGCTTGCTCCTTTGATGCAATCGCAATTTTGTTGATAATCTCTGACACCTCACCAGCATTTATAACAATGGTCTCTAAGGCTTCTGATGTGGAAATTGCAATACTTGAACCAGATTCTACACGGCTAATAGAATCACTGATAAGGCTGGTTGTTTCTGTTGTGGCTGTTTGACTGCGTCCTGCAAGGTTACGAACTTCTTCTGCCACTACACCAAAACCCTTGCCTTGTTCGCCTGCCCGTGCCGCCTCTACTGCTGCATTAAGTGAGAGCAAGTTAGTTTGGAATGTAATGTCCTGAATGGTTTTAATAATTTTCGAGATATTGCCCGACGATTCCTTTATTTGTTCCATTGCTGTCAACATTTGCTTCATGGATTCATTACCTTCTTTAGCATTGATGGTTGACTTATTTGATAGCTCGTTTGCCTCGAAAGCGCTATCGGCGTTTCGTTGGGTTTGCTGGTTGATTACATCAATGGTGGCGTTAAGTTCTTCAATAGAACTGGCTTGTTCTTGTGCGCCGTTTGCTAAATCAGCTGCACTTGTGGAAATTTGTTTTGCACCTGACAGCACCTGTGTAGCCGCCACAGAAATATCCACCATGGTTTTATTAAGAGTGGCAGATATATTGTTGAGAGATTCCTTAATCACGCTAAAATTACCCACATATTCGCGGTTAATTGAGTGAGTCAAATCCCCCTGTGATATATTCAACAGAGAATTTGTAATTTCCGTTATATATCCCAACAGTATTTCCATCATATTGTTGACAGCGTTTTTTATTTGCAAGAAATCGCCTTTGTAATCCCCTGATACTTTACTGGAAAAATCGCCATGCGCAAGGTTGTTCATCACACTCATTATTTCAACTACAGGCTTATCAACAGCTTCGGCTATACTATCCAAACCCAACATTATTTCACGCCAACCACCCTTAAATTTGGTTTCATCAATACGATAATGAAGGTCACCCAAAACTGCCGCTGCATGTATCATGCCGTTTATTTCACCTGTAACAGAATTAATATTTTTAATCACAGCACGAATGGCTTCTTGTTGGGCATTAAAATCGCCCACCAATTCTCTTATCTCAACATTAAAATCACCATCACCAAGCCGTTTAAGTACGTTGATTATTTCTTTAACGTTATTTTCTTCACAATCCATTATATAAAACACACTATCAATCAAATCCTTGAAGGAGTTTTGGTATTTGTCTGTATCAACCTTAAAGTTCCAGTCACCTAGAACATAAATATTTTGGCGAATATCGGCTAAATCATCCATTAGGCTTTTTATGACATCCACAAGACCACAAACATCCGAAGTGAGCATACCTATTTCATCAGTAGTGATTTTTGAACGGTCTATATCTAGATTCATGTTCCCCATCGCCACGTTTTTAATATTTTTTGTAAGCGCACCAAGGGGTTTTAATGATTTGTGAATCAGAAAATACATAATTGTAGAAACAATGGAAACGCCCCACACCGCAATCAAACATACCCTACGAAGTTGTGTAGCAATCATGGTTAGGGTGTATTCTCGCGAAACACCAATAAAAAGCATAGCATTTTGATTACCATTCTCATCAGTTAGTGGAAAATAGTATGCCATATAAGGAATGCCTAATAAATCCATTCTAAGCATCCTATGCTCTCCATTTCCCATAACCGTTTGAATTATTGCTCTTGGTGCTTGTGTTCGGGAGATAAACCCACCAAGTTCTGGATGAATAATCGTTGAAGCAACCGAATAACCATCACGATTATAAATAGTGACATCAATACTGAATATATCACCAAGCCTAATTAATTCTGTGTTATCACCTGTTGAAGAGATTTCATTATATAAAATCAGCTCATTTGAGTTGATATAAGCCTGGATTGCACGAGCAGTCGTAATCATACTATTTTCCTCAATATCTTCCATGTTAAGCCTTGTAGTTCTGGCTATATAGAAGATAAATACAAGCAACATCATGAACATCGCACCAAGAACAGGAAAAGTTATACTGCTTTTTAAAGTGTTAAGCATACGAAATGTAAAGCTATACTTATCTTCAGTTAGTGCCATGTGCATAAATATAAGTGCTATAGCCGCACCCATAGAAGTTAAGTTTACATAGATAGGCAATATGCCAGACATATATACAACACTACCAGATAGCATTATAGTCAGCGCAACAACAAACTGTGTACCTGCAGCACGCTCTTTAGAGTTTGATGATTTACTAATCTTATACACCAACACAATTGCACTGGTAATTGCCAACAAAAATGAATAAGCAGTGTGAACATAAAACCAAGCCCCCAACGAATACTCAATAGTGCGAGGCCAAACAGTAAGACTTTCAACATTCCGCATAAGTGAATGGAGTGGCGAGGTAAACACTACCAAGGAAGTTAAAGCAGGAATAATCAAAAGCAGAAGAATTGTTTTTTTTGGGATATTACGATTTTTTTGGCTATACTGGTACAAAACCAATAGGAACGCAAGGGGGGCTAACGCCGCAAACAATACCCCCAAATTCCAGACATAAGCATTTAATCCAATATCCATGACAAACAATATTGCTATATCGGAAACCAACCAGCCAAGTATACAAACACATAGGAACAAAAACATAGAGTTTTTTTTCGTTCGCACGTAATTTATACGTGTGGCGATTAAGATTGCAATTACAACTAAAATCAATATTGAATAAATAGCAGTGGCTATCATATTAATCATAAATACCGCCTCCTAGTTTAATACGCATCCAGCACAAGTAACATATTTCTAAGACGAGTACACAATGTTTCAACTATAGAATACGCAACATCTGGCTTGCTACTCATAAAGTCGTACATATCACGCTCTCCCAGTTCCATTACAGTAACTGGTTCGTTTGCCACAACTGAAGCCGTTCGTGACTCTTTCAGGAACAAGGACATTTCGCCAAAAAGGTCTCCAGGTTTTAATGTTGCCAACAATACTTCGTTTGCTTTTCCATAGGCTTTGTATACGCCCACACTTCCGTTTAGCACAAAGTACATGCTTTCTGCGTTGGTTTCCCCTTCGCTGATAATTGTATCACCTTTGCTATAACTTTTTTTATTGCTGGACACGCTTTTAAGAATTTCCAGTTTTGGCGTAGTAACACTTGCGCCTTTCCATATTGTAGTGATTTTTGGCATTGCCAACCTTGTTTGAAAAAATGCTAATTTCTCATTTAATATAGATATTTGTGCGTCTAATTCTTCCGCTGCTGCCGCTGTTTCTTCGCTGGTTGCCGCATCATTTTGAATTAGATTATTTACTTGCCCCAATCCTTCTGAAACTTTGCCAATCGCTTGGGTTTGCCATAAGGATGCCTCATATATGTCCCCTACCACGTTGGAAACCTCTGCTACACTGTCAACTATTTTATTCAAGCTACTGGCAGTATCATTTGCTCGTGTTTTACCTCGATTTATGCTGTCTATAGTTTCTTGCATTAATTCAGAGGCTTGTTTTGCGGCATCACTGGTTCTACCTGCTAAAACACGTACTTCATCGGCTACTACAGCAAAGCCCCTACCATTTTCGCCAGCTCGTGCCGCCTCTACAGATGCATTAAGAGCTAACAGGTTTGTCTGAAAGGCAATACCATCAATGGTTTTGTTTATTTCAGAAAGTTTACCAACGGATTTTGCAATAATTTCCATGGAATTTAGCAACCGTTTCATTTCTTCATTTCCTGTTTCGGCATCTTCTTTGGATGATTTCGCCCAGTCCGCCGCTTTTTGTGCGCTTATAGCATTTTCATTTGATTGTTTATCAACTTCTTTTATTCCTATGGAAAGCTCATCCAAAGAGAGAGTTTGCTCTGAAATTCCTGTAGACAATGATATTGAACTTTCCGCAAGCATTGCCGCCCCTCCTGATACGCCTGTTGCCACCATTTCAATATCTTCCATTGTAATGTTTAAGTGCGTTATAATGCTGTTGACTGAACGCTTAATTAAGTCAAACGAACCTACATAGTCCCGCTCTATTCTGCGTTGTAAGTTGCCCTCTGCCATGCCTGCTAATATGTCTTGAATCTCGTGTACATAGGATGAAATTTCATCAATTGTCGTATTCAAGGTATCTGCCATATCCTTAAATACACCTTTATATTCATTTTCAATGCGATGGCGAAAGTCTCCTTCTTGCAATCCATGCATAATGCTTGTTATTTCGGCAAATGGATTTGCCACAGCATGTTCTATATCATCCAAACTTACAATAAGGTCTGCCCAGCTTCCCTTAAATTTATTTGGTTCTAATGGTATATCAAAACGCCCCAAAGTGGCATTTAGGGCAACATGGTCTATTGTTTTGTGTATATCTTTTATATTGGCAATTACTGCACGGAGTATTTGTGGCATAACTTCTTTTTTACCAGGCATATCCCTAATGGAAACGTCGAAATTTCCATCACTGATTGCCTGAATAATGTTAAGCAACTCCAATATATCAACCATTTGATCTTCTATTGTACCATGTACAGCCTCAATCATTTCTCTGAAAGAGTTTTGATATTTGCTTGTGTCAACTCTATGTTCAAAATTACCAACTACAGTAAATTCGTGTTTCATTGTGGTAAAATCATCTACCATGCCCTTCATAACGTTTGCAAGATTGTATACATTAAGCATTAAATCTCCAATTTCGTCATGAGGAATCTCTTCTTTGTTTATGTTAGTATTCATATTTCCATTGGAAACGTCGGTTACTAAATTTTGTAATCGTTTTATAGGCTTGATCATTTTTCCTGTAATCAAAAACTGTATAAATATAGTGAGTATAGTCCCTGCAAAAGCAAATAAGATAATTTGCCTTCTCAGAGCGTTTCTTTCTGCAATAACATAATCATTGTTAAGCCCCAAAAAAAGCTGTCCAATCACTGCACCATTAGAACCCACCAACGGCATAAAAAACGCACTGAATGTTTCGCCGTACAATTCATAAGTAGTGAACCATTCCTGCTGATTTCTTATTACTACATCAGCAACTTCCCGTGACATTTCAGTGCCGATTATACGCGAGCCGTCAGGTGCCCTAAATGTGGACGCAATACTCACCCCATCCACAAAAGCAATAACTTCTGCATCAAATGCTTTTTGTATTTGGTCAACAAAAATATCGGTGTCCAAAGAAATAGCGGCAACTATACCCCCAATAATTTCTCCTTGATAGCTAATCGGCACACTGGAGCGAACAGTGGCGAGAAAGTTCCCTTGTGGTCCATAGGCGGTGTGGATGATTCCTTGTGTTGCCTCTCTCAACGACTGCGTGCCAATAAGTTCTCCGTAATTATACGGGTGATGAGTTCTAGCTAAGGCTATTGCATCCGCATTCATAATTGAAACATATGCGAAGTTGTGTTGAGTCACCAGTTCTTGACCTACTCTAAGTAATTCAGGCGTATCTTCATTTAGCACCCCTGCAATGATTCGTGGGTCACTGCCAATTTGAAGCCCAACATCTATAGTTAGCCGTCGGTGGTCTTCAATAACATTTCTTATACCGCTGGCGGCGGCTTCTATACGTACTTTCATAAGTTCGTTGGCAAAGTTATTAAACCGCATAATCGAAAATGCTATAATTATAGAAAGCAGTAAAACAAATAATACTGCTGTTGGTAATATAATTTTGCCTTTGAATTTTAATCCTCTTGTTTGATTCATTTGATTCTTGCTCCTTTAAAGTGTTCTATATTTCATCCAATGAGTTTTAAAAAAGTGGCTATTACAAATAAAAACGGCTACTTTTTGACAAAGGATAACCGTTTTTATCTGTCCCCCGTTATATTCACTAACTCTAAACCCCTAAAATCTTACAGTTTAAAATAGGTCACCAATCGCCCAAGGATTTCAGCCTGAGAGCTGAGTTCCTGCGAAGCAGCCGCCGTTTCCTCAGAAACAGCAGCGTTACTTTGTACGACCTTTGAAACTTGTAAAAGCCCATCACAAATTTGTGAAATTGATTCTGCCTGTTCATTTGAGGATATGGATATGTTGTTGATAATTTCTGATACTTCGTCAATATCATTAACAATAGTATCTAAGGATTGTGATGTGGAGTCTGCAATGTTTACCCCACTATTTACCTTGGTAATAGACCCTTCAATAAGGGTAGTGGTTTCAACAGTGGCACTCTGGCTACGAATTGCAAGACTACGTACTTCTTCTGCAACAACGTTAAAACCCTTTCCTTGTTCACCCGCACGGGCTGCCTCAACTGCCGCATTCAAGGAAAGCAAATTAGTCTGAAAAGCAATATCTTGGACAGTTTTATTGATTTTAGAAATATGGCTTGACGATTCTTTAATTTGCTTCATGGCATCAAGCATCTGTTTCATGGATTCGTTTCCAGTTTGCGCATGTTTACGTGATTTATTGGAAAGGTCGCTTGCTATAGAAGCATTGCTGGCGTTTTGTTGTGTCTGGTGATTAATAACATCAACCGTAGCGTTAAGTTCCTGTATAGAGCTGGCTTGCTCTTGTGCGCCATTTGCCAGATCTTGTGAACTGAGTGACATTTGCCTAGCTCCTGACAATACTTGCTCGGAAGCGCAAGAAATTTCTGTCATGGTTTTGTTCAACGTGTAACAAATATCGTTTAGCGAATCCTTGATTTCACTGAAACTTCCAATATATTCTCGGTCAATAGTTACAGTCAAGTCACCCGATGCCATTTTTAAAAGTGTGTCTTTAATTTCGTTAATGTAATCTTGAAGCGTTTCGATTGTGATATTAACGGCATTTTTGATTTGCAAGAAGTCACCCTTGTAATTTCCAGTAACTTTGCTGGAAAAATTGCCACGAGCAAGGTTGTTCATGACATTCATGGTTTCTACAATTGGTGCATCAACTGCTTCTGCAATCTGATTAAGCCCTACCATAAGCTCCCGCCAGTCGCCCTTATACTTGTCTGCATCTATGTGGAAATGTAAATCACCCTTAACAGAAGCCGCATCAATCATAAGATTAACTTCGTTGTTCACATTTCTCACAGTTTTTACAAGATTGTAGACATCTTTGGTCATTTGCCCTATTTCATCAGATGAAACTTGGGCTTTTGTGTTAATATTGAAATTACCTTCCGAAATACTGTTGATTACACCAACTACTTCAACAATAGGTCTGGTAATTGCATGTGCAACAAACAACGCCAAAATTATGGCAATAAAAACAACCACAACACAGATTATAATAAGTATTGTAATTGAGGCGTTTGCATACGCGATAGCGGCATTACTGCTTCTGACCATTGCTTCACCAGACATTTCACGAAGGTAATCTGATGCTTCAATGAGTCGATTAATAATAGCCCCTCCACCTGCGGCAAGTGTGAGTATGCCGTCGTGGTCACCCGCTAATGCAAGTTCCTTTGCAGGAACAGCCAATTCGTTTACATATCTTGCCATTAACGCCCGAACTTCACGTGAAATGTCAAGCCTGTAATCCTTTTCTGTACGGTTAAGTAATGGGTCGTTGTTTACAGAGTAGTCGTAATTATCAAGTGCCACATGCACACGGGCGTAAAAATAGCGCATTTCAGTGTACAGATTGTTGATTGCCACAGCGTTTGCAGTGGGTGCCATCATGCCCGTTTGTGTTAATGTGCGCCTCATAGCCCTAATGTATGACTGCGCTTCAAGTGAGGTGCTGCCTCTTTCAACCGCACCTGCAAGCAGATATTGATAATCGTTGTTGACTCCGTTTACTTGCACAATTGCATATACTGCCATAATAATGGCAAGCAAAATTACTGTACCAAACCCTACAATCATCTTGGAACGGATTTTGATATTATTAAACCATTGCATTACACATCCTCCTTAACACTGAAACACACCCTATTCATATTAACTATGATAATGTAGCATAATAAAAGATTTTCTTATTGACATATCAGAGGAGTGTTTTGCAATTTATTTTTTGTAATTAGCCATTTAAAAGTTACCTGTAATTGTCGTTAAATAGCTGAAACCCGCTAAAACACTGGATTTATATAAAAAAAGCAGCTATGCCGCTTTCCGTTATTTCATGTATTTGATATTCTATTCCAACAGTTTTGATGCATTTATTTTTGCCACTGCATCCGCTACATTCGACACCCCAAGTTTATTATATACAGATTCGATATGATAACGGAGGGTGGTCTGTTTTATCCCCATAGCTTCCGCAATTTCCTTTTGCCTTTTACCTTGACAAAGCATAGTTATCACAATTTTCTGCTTATCTGTAAATTTTATTTCCTCTTGTTCATCTACCAACGTGCCATTTGAGATGCTACGAGTTTTCATATACAGCATTCTAATAAAGGCAAGATATTCGTTGTTCCCATTTTTGCGCTGTTCAACGCTCCTTTGCAATTTATATAATATACTGGAAAGAGTAGCACCTTCGGCAATAAACATTTGACTATAGCCATATGGGTATGCCACCAGCGTAGCTTCTTCTAAATGCTTTAGAGCTTCATTTTGAAGTCCCCGCTTCTTTTTCCAACATGCTATTGCCAATAATATTCTAACATCAATTATATCCAGTGTTCTGTTAAATGATTGTACCATTTCCAGAATCGTCTTTAATAAAATAATGGCAGGGTCATATTGCCCCATAGTTATAAATGCCCTTGCCGTTGTAATGTCAGCAAATATTCTATATATTGTCGTGGCGCTAGATGTTAGGGTTGCAAGCCAACTTGCAGCGGTTTCTCTATCACCAGCGGAAATTGCACGACGCACAACAAACGCCTTGAAATTATTTAAGAATTGAAATGACTTAGTTTCCTCAATCATTCCCGATATTGACTGTATAACTGAATCTGCCATGCCTGAATCGTTTTCGTCATTAGCATCCAGCACACAAACCATAATCGCCATAGCACAAAATTTCAACTCAGATTGACAATCGCTTTTTATGCCAGCCAATGCCTTTGTGGCATATTGGTGAGCTTGACTTAACTGTCCTTGTTCATATAATAACCCTGCGATTAAGGTTGAAGTATATAAGGGCGCATTCTCGCCAATCATCCAACCAGTCTCTTCTCCATGTTCAACACAGTTTTGAACAACATCACCAATAGCTAACTCTGAGTAATCCCTAATTGAGCGATGGAACATAGGCATATGCATTGTTGCTGTCCAATTTGTAGCGGGACGGTTTGATATATCGGGGGCTTCTTTAGGTAACTCTGATACTCGACTTAATGGCACACGAAAATCACAAAAAAGCGTGAAAGCAATTGTATATGCCATATCAGGATATAGTGCCACATGCGCGGGATGTTTTTTGTAATACTCATCCAAGAAGTTAAGCATATCCGCCACACGCCCTTCGGCAAATGCACAAAAGGCTGTCAAGAATAACATAAAGGGATATTGTTTGGCGGCTACAACAAATTCGGGGTGTTTTGCAATTGGCAAAATTCTTGTTAATGTGAAATCCTTGCGGTTAGTACCCACAATCGAACCGTAACATATTGCTATGCCTCTATGGTTTTTGCCTTGGAGAAAACAATCAAAGGTGCTGTAAAAATCCTGCTTGGATAAATGCCATTCACCTTCTTTATCCAAGAGGGACTGTAAAAACTCCTCGCCACGCTCTGATGTCATGCGTTTAAGAAATTGCTGGAATAAATGATGGTAATGGTAAATGCCTTTTTGTTTTTGCATAATAAATACACCTTTTTGGACAAGTTCTTCCAAAAATTGAGAGCAATTGCTTATGCCTGTCATATGGGTACATAAACAAGGGGTAAGTTCACGCAAATTTGAGGTGCGAAGCATAAAATCACGAGTATCATCATCCCACTTACCCCACAAGTTGGCTTGCAAAAAATCACCAATATAATCGTACTCTACATCAAATGAATCTTTTCCCGAAAGCAAAAATGCATTTATGCCCATCGCCCAACCGTGAGTTTGCTGGTTAATTTCATTTGCCTGTTCGCTAGTGATTTTGTTGCCACGCATGTTATACAAAGCCTTTATTTCATCATTACTAAAAATAAAGTATTTGGTATCAATGCTGGCAAGCTGTCCCCGCAACCGCAACTCTGAAAAAACTGGTGGTAAATCGTAACGGCTAATCAAAATGATTTGAAAATTTTTCGGAAGCCGTTTAATAGAAACCAACAGAAGATGTAAAATAGTGCAATCATGAATCAAATGTAAATCGTCTATAACAAGTACCGTTTGTTTCCTGCTAGAGAGAGTACCAACAGCTCGGAGGGTAAATTCATCAGGTGCGTTTTGAAAAGACGGGTGGGAAACAATCTCACTAAGAGTTTGGTTTCGGGGCTGACAAGTAAGAAGGGCAACACAGAAGCGTTCACAAAAACCAGAAAGGAGGTTGTCATACTCATCCAAAGAAAAAATAGCCTTAACTCGAGTGTCTTTTGCAAGCCACTCAGTTACGGCTACGGTCTTGCCATAACCCGCTGGTGCGCATACCGCAATAATCCGATGATTCTTAAACTTATTAAAAGTTTGGCTTAACCCTCGTCTTTCCAACATGATGTTGGCATTCATTACATTCACTTCCTTAATCTTTATGCTCCATGTTTGTTGATAATGGTTACACTTGCCCTGTTAGAATCTGTTTAATTTTTTGAAGGGCGCATGATGAATTAACACTCATATAAGTGTAGGGCATGAATGTGGGACTTGTCAATATTTTCGGCATAATTCGTATTTTGATGAACATTTTGATTCAAAATATGTGTCTTATGACTTCATAATAGATAATAGGAAGTCATAAGACATACCCATTTCTCAATAGGCTTATACAGCCGTGGGAGGAGTGATGGGTTTCGTGGGACGACAAAAAAAGGAAATAAGAGCAATTTTAGTTCTACCTAAGAGTGAGAATGCTTTACGTCAGTTTGAAAAAAAGATATGCGATTTCTATGTCACTCAAGTTGAGCGAAGACTCCAATCCTTGCCGAAAGAAAAGAAGTTAGAGGTTTTAGACATGATACTTTCAAGTTATAGTAATTAGTCCAACTGTGTAAACCCTAAACAGGTTGTCATATATCAATAGACCTCAAGCAAATTATATAAAATGTTACCTTTATATTGGTATAGTATTTTCAATACATCGTGCAGCATAGGTGGCAAGACGAGTTCCCTTATCAGGCTTGTACGACGCAACAGCTTTTATCAGTCCAATAGTACCTACTGATATCAAGTCCTCACTATCCTTGGCATG
>Ga0123355_10012178_pt1 | contig 13313 bp, 8 predicted proteins | sample TergutEmb28metaG_3_FD_89872 | JGI IMG/M metagenome (GOLD analysis project Ga0123355, IMG submission 89872) | Embiratermes neotenicus P1 segment gut microbial communities from Petit-Saut dam, French Guiana - Emb289 P1 | ecosystem: Host-associated > Arthropoda: Insects > Digestive system > Gut ...
CCAAATCATCATTCACCAAAGATGGACGCCCACTTCGCGCCTCATCGTGCACGTTCTCTCGCCCTTCATTGAACATCCGAACCCATTTCCTAACCATGCCATCACTCATCGCATTGTCACCATGCACTTGACAGATCTGGTGATGACTTTCACGTGGTAGCACATTCCTAGCGTTCAAAAAACGAATTACAGAACGTATTTCACAGTCGGTGGCCCCTTCAATTGTCTTAAACACGTTTAACGCACAGGAACAAACATAAACGTAACACGAATCTCACGAAATGGCATCTATGGCTTCTCAATTGATAGAGGAAGTCACTGTACATGCGCAGAGTGACAGTCTCGAGGATGCGCGAGAGATATGCGCAGACGGTACTTACTTTCGAATAACCTACGTACATCACAATTCTGTAAATTGTCGGCTGTGACTTTTTCTATAAAACTGTCTTTCAAACTCTAAAGTTGCACTGTAGTTTCACTATCGTTTATAGTTCTTTTAGGCCGGTAAGTTCGGTAGCTTGCCTCTTATGTTTTTGTACCGTGGTGACGTGATACAGCTTCTCTGTCTCCCGACTGATATTTTATTTTATTTCGCCAAATTACAGATAGACTTCATGCCGTTAGCCGACGGTGTGTGTCTGTAGAAGTCAGGGTTCGGTCCCCGGCCAGTCCATTGAACATTCGGTTAGGGTACTGTGGCACTGGGACGAGCTTTTATTTTTTCTCCGAGTGTTTCCGTCCCCCGTCCCCCCCCGGCCAGATTTCCCACTAAGGCGTCATACTCATTCATCCATCTCTCACCGATAGTATACCAGCATAATCTTAGCTACTGGCAGCGTCTTTAATAACACGATTTAAAAACAGAAGAGTTTTAATTATCCATTGGTGTAGGCTGTGTGTCGAACAGCACTGACGTGGGTAGGGAATTGAATTTTATCACCGCACTTTTTTCCTTTATATGCATAAAACCGAGAAAGACTACGGACAGAACGCACAATACTACGAAGAAAGAAGGGGATGAACAGGAATGATACAATCCTGCTTCCTGAAAAACAATGAAAGTTATAAAGAAGAGAAACTCTTGTAACGAAAAACTGACGTGAAGAATGTTACAAGCCATTTTTTGTTATGGTGGTATCAGCTCGTCCTTTCCAATGTGCAACTTGTGTTACGTACGTATACTGAGTTTTCTCGTGCCCATTCCATTCAACTGAATTATCACTCGTAACGCTTTTACAACCTATCAGGGACCAATAAAACTGACTTTAAGTGCCCTTGATAAGTGCTGCTTCTCATGACCCCCACTGCATTACATCTCTTCCCACTGCAAATCGTTCTTACAGTTTCTCGGCTATTCTTTAAGGCCGGGGAACTGAATAAAAAGGCGCTATGCCAGATAAACCTTCCCATTTGTCTAACGACTGTCTTATTTCCTTTTTCTCTTCGTTCAAACTCTTGCCACTTTTCTCTCATCTTCATGTCATTTTTTGCTTAGCTGCCCTCCCTCTGCTGCTCGGTTCAGTCCGTATTGAAGTTTTATGAATGCTGTAATATCTGTGCCTTGAAGCCTTATACAAGCAATATAAGAACTCTGCCAGTGGCCTACACAGTCACTGCTGACTGTACTTTGAGAATTATGAGATTTGAGGTTATCACAGCAGTGCTACTGAGGATTCAGGATCCATGATTGGCTGATTTTTCAGGAGAAAATTAGCGCATTCGTCTTCCATTGTGCAGCAGTAAAAGAAAACCTTGCAGGTGAAACCATCGCAATCCCCAGAACGTCGGGAACGTAATTCTGCGGCACTGTGAGTCTGCGCAGGCTGCGTGTTGCACATAGCCTATTGAGATTCCTGACCTGAACAAGTTATGCAAAAAATGTAGCCACTATTGGACAGTACAGTGTCACTGTTGCGTCTGTTGTTGCATGCATTTACTTGTGACGTCACAGCAGAAGTTTCGACTCTGCTAATGTCACAAAATAATATTCAGGTCTCTTCACTCTCTGTCGCTCGCTCCACCCACGTACCTACGAGCGTCTCTCCCTCGTCTCTTTCTCAACCGTGTTTCGGATAAACTCGGCGCTGAAAATGTTTCCCTAACACCACAAACTATAGACAGTATATAGAAGATATTCACACATTCGGACAAAATGTATTAATTGCGTCAATATTTTTAATTCTCTTTCCGATTTATTCTTAACATTTCCTTGTGCACTTTTATCTTTTATTCGTATTTAAACCTTCTGATAGCTCAAAGTGTCTTTCGTTCTTACTGTCCTTTGTTTTGCACTTCACACTGTGCATAAGGAAACCCGCTGTCTTATCTCATGAACATAACTTTTCACACACACAGTTTGTCATAACTCCGAACTGTTTCCGTCTATCTTGATCATCCTCAGGGAGTTACTGAACATCAATAAAGCATATAAAAAACACAGATGGCTTTCTGCGCATTTTGATAAACCAATTGGAGGTGTTTGTTGTATGTAGCGTGTCCTTTATGTGTTTATAGAGGTGTATATCGTTTGCTGTTGGGCATTACCAGGCTTGATGTAATTAATGTCCGTGCATTAATAAACAGTTCACACAATAAAACCAACAGATGCACTATTTTAAAATTTTATATATGTTTCATTTTTATATATGCTTTACTGATGCTCAGTAACTGCCTGAGGATGATCAAGATAGATCGAAAAATGTTGAGTTATGACAAACTGTGTGTAAAAAATATAACTTTAGCATTAGTGCATTTGTTGGTTTTACTGTGTGAACAGTCATTTTGCGGTTTGACGTACACAAAATGGCAGTGCAGCCTTTCGACAAGCCCAAACATAACGTAGCAGATTAGCTATACTGCTGTCGTATCGGACGGCATATCTCGGTGACTGTAATTTGTAACGAATGTACGTTAAGTTCCGGTTCAAAACAACGTCACGGTCTTCCGAGTGAGCTAATTAGTAAACAAACATAGAACCTTTGAGTAAGACTTGTTTTAAAAAAGTTTTGCTTAGTTTCCTGGTCACATGTACCTATAATAAATTATTTCGCAGAGTAAGTGAGAGCCCGTCGTAACAAGTCAAACAGCGTTTCACAAAGTAAATGTTCTCGTCCCCACTACGGCTTCCCTCGACTCAAAACCACTCATTCCCTTTTCCTTCCTGCAGACGACCAAACGTTTGAATAGCAGCACACTTGGACAATCATAAAACTGAAAAGAGAAAGGAAAATATTATACAAGTATCTAATTACAAGTTTGTTTGGCTACTATTATGTACCGAAAACCTTTCATTTTAAGACTCTTTATATGTTAAAAAGCTCTTTATTTATTTCAATTTGGTTCAATGTTTTTAATAAGTCGGGCGTTGAATCCCAGCTTGAGTTCGGAGGGAATTTGCTCTTTTCTGCAGTAAAATTGGCCTTAATTGTTGTTCACTCCAAGCGTTTCTGTATAGCTTTTAAACTCCGTTTTCTGCTTATAGAGTCCGAGCGAATAAAGGCTACTGAAGCTTTTGAAAAGCGAGGTAAAGTTCGCCATAATAGTGCTTTAGAGAAGACCACATGTGCTGCAGGGCACAACATAATTGCGGGCTGGCCATAGCGCGTGAAATGTTCAATTTAACAGTTTCCTCTGCACGCGTGTGAATTTGAAAGGGGCAGCAAAACAAGAAACCACGTTCGTGACAAACTGCTCCTTGTGCGGTTTTTGAGTCCGGTATTTCACGACACTGGCAAATACTAAGATTCTATACCGCCAGCGATAGTTCAGTGAATGAATATGGAACATTGGTGGAATGATTTTGACTGGGGAAATGAGAGAAGTGCTCGGAAAACGTCTGTCAGAGTGGCCAAGGTTTGAAGCTGGATCTCATGGGAGAGAGTCCGGCGACTGACTGGCACGTCCCTTCTTGTGTGATAGTGAAGTGCACACTGCAGTGGGTCTCATTTCAAGGGTTTTAAGTGCTTTTTGTGTGAAAATGAAGTTCAAAAACTTTTTATAAAGACAATTGTGCATCACCTTATTACTGTTTCTTTCATCCCGAGCTGCCGACAGCAAACAGTGAGTGCATCACGTAGCGTGTTGAAAGTGACAACGTTAATATATAATTTTATTCTTGGGAATAAATGTGATTTGCACTGTTGCACTTCCCCCGACACTCTAAACTTTATTTAATCTACAATAAAATCTTCACAATATTTGTATATCGATTCCATAAGTTATTTATAATTACATTGTGATCACGAAACATTTTCTTCGGTTTCTGTGCAGATGTTAACTGCTATCACTACTGCTGCTGCTGCTTCTTTGCATATTCCCTTTCCGCAGTATACAGTCAGTGTTGCACAACGGAACGTGTAGTCTTGCTGCTATACAGCAGCAGCCAGCACGGTCCGAGATAGAAATAGTGTGAAGGTGAGCCGTCGTTTAGTGTTGTCCATTGTACACTGTTTTACTGTTGCCACTTTTGCGAGTTACTGTGTGTGTGTGTTCTGATTATGGAGTTTGTATGGCCAGCCAGTTAAAGTAATGCATAATTTAATATGTATGTCTGTACGTCACATTTTGAATCAAACGGATCAGTCCATGTGTTGTGTTCACCCTTCATATCTAATTGTACGTAATTCAGATTTCCGTTTGTGTTGGCCATCCTGGCGTGTTTATTTCTCCATTCGACTGATGTCCGTTCATTCTCTACTGACCGGTCATTCCATCTGTTGATATAATTCTCTAACATTTATCGTACGGTTGTGTATATTTTTTACAAATAAGCTCCAATTATCTGTACGTATCCATTTTCAGTAGATTTCAGTAAATCTGCTCTGCTTTAGCCAAGCGGCTCGTTTCCTTCTGATGTCGAGAAGCTGCTCGGAGGCTGTGTACGTTATTGGCTTCGCTCAGTACGGCCAGGCCGCTCTGCTCTCAGATGTAACAAAGAGCTGGATCCTACAGGAGCAGTGCACATCTTTCATAACGACATTCAACAGGCTGCACCTAGGCCTACAGGGTATCACAGCTGAACGCAGTTTATTGGTTGTTATGCGATATCCGACAACAACAGACGAAAGGAGCAATTAGGTGCAAGCAGTCTTCAGTTTTCTATAACTCATTGTGAGCACAACCTCCGTCAGTAGTAATTAAGAGATGATTAATTTCGCGCGATGCTCTCTGTAATTCCGTTCAGAACTTTTTCTCTTCGCGTCTCCCTTCTTGATGCATAAAACATTACAATATGCGGATTTTTGGTCCCGAAAGGACGTAGTCTTACTTGTGGGCACCTGAATTTTGGAAGAGCTTTAAACCTCCATCTTCAGATTTGAAATTATTGGGATCGGGTTACGTAGGGTAGTGGTCATTCAGACCCACGGGAGGGGAGGGGTTAAGACGGAACCCAACTCCAGCCAATAGACTGTCATATGTCATAAATGGGAGATATCAGCGCGGCTGCGAGTAGGACATGGGACTATGATTATTGTCTATTTTGTTTTATGTGGGTGCAAAACCTGGCCTTTCAACCTAAGAAAAAAGTATAAATTGACTCAGAATACGATAATGAATAAATATTACTACGTGACAGAGAGGACAGAGTAGGAGACAAGAAAACTAAATAATGAGAGCTTGGAAGGCCTTACTCTTCACATAATATTATTAGCGGTGTGAAATGGAGGAGGATGTGAGTGGGCGGTGCATGTAGCACGAGTGGCAGACAGGGGAAACGAACAGAAAATCCTGTCGTTAAGTCTAAAGGAAAGTGACAATTTGAGAGACCTGGGTGTAGAATGCCATATGTGGCTGCAACGTAACTCAGGACATGGAACAGTGACAGGATTTTGTGAACACGATAATGAAATTTCGGGTTCCTTGAAGCCCGAGAGTTTTTTCACCCGTTCAGTTGTTGCTGGATTCTGAAGAAGGAATCTCACTAAAATTGATGCTTACTAGACTTTGTAGAATAGGATTCCTTATACAAGTGTACAGTCCGTACCGCGCAGTAAACACTCTCCGTCTCGGTTACAAAATTCTATCAGTCAGTTAATGTTGTATAAGGAAATAATCGCTGTTTGTTCTGAGATCCACACAAAACACAAATACATTGTGTGGGCAGAACCTACAGTTTTTGAATGTTAAACCCGGCGGTACATATAGAAACCACCAGGCAACACGCCAATCTTCACACGCAATACTCAGTACCGTGTGCAGTGAACCCCTCATCGCTGCTATCTGTCTGATCATTTCGTATCTTTTTTGCCTCCTCCTCACAAAATATGTCGCCACCAGATTCTAAACTATGGGATGCAAGGCATCGTTCCCCCTCCTTTTTTTGCACCACCTGCGCATTCTTACACCATGTCTCCGCTGTTTTCCAACTCTTCTTCTCCTTTTTTTGTACCTAGCCTTAATTAAATCTTTCTTCTCCCTCGCTCTCACTGTTTCCTGGCGCCTGTCGCTACCAACGAGATACAGTTGACGTCATGCGGTTCGTGATATGAAAATTACTGCGTGTTCCACCGCTGTACGGTTTCTTGTAAGATGAGATAAGATACGCCTGTTTCTTTTCCAGTTATCACTATTCTGAATAAATTGTTTCAGTTCTTGTGTGTGCGCGCGCGTGCGTGTTATTCTGTATTTCTACTGCTGTCCTTGTTGCTGCAGTGTGATGGGCAGGGCACTCAGATTGCGAGTTAAAGAGACGGTTTGCAGATGAGGTTAGCAGTGAGCAGTTAAGCGGACCGCCGACAGCAGGTGGTCCAACATCCTGGGCGTTGGGCGCAGGGCTAACAACTCCTTACGTAAGATGTGAACATGTTATTTGTTACGCAGTGCTTACTGTGAAAATGACAAGGCGTGGATTACGCTGTTGTGAATGCGGTAATGAACCTTTATGTTCCATAAATACGGACAGTCTGTAATCCACTTGAAGAGCTTTTCGAAAAGGTATCTGCTGGACAGTTGTATTGATGTCACGGTGAATTAGTTTCACTGACTGAATCATCAGTGTTTAACGCTCCGGCGTGCAAACCACGACGCGTCCAACTCATTCTGCTTGAATTCGAATTCCGCATTATGACGTAAAAAAGCGACATTTTTGTGTCCGTGACGTTATTTGGCGCTGTCCTGGTCAGACGCCCTCTGCACTGTACCAAAATTACGCAACCGCCGTTATCGCAGTGGATACAGGGCTGCCAACATGTTGCGTTGTATTATTGGTGTTTCCCGACGTTTCGAAGGAGCCTGTTTGTTTTTAAGACGAATGCAGCACGATCCACTGCCCCATATACAACCTGTCACGTGGCTACCCGCCATGTTGGCGAATGTTCAACGTAACGTCTTGTCTCCACGCTAAGGTCGCCGTAACGCTGTGGTCGCTGTGTGCACCGTAGTCTCAGTATTCTTTAACAAAACTACTTCTTTTGACATTTGACGGCCTGCCGCCGGTGATTGTGACGTCCTAAGTTAAGTAGGTGCATGTCGACGTTTCGGATGGAACATGCTGCCTGTACCTTCAGGGTACAGTCTGCGGTTAACAGCAGCAGCTAGTGTATCAACACGTGCAGTACAGTCCTCTGACGACTCTCATTTTATCGGGAAGGAGACGGTTATACGCTGTTTGAAGGTTTTTTATGCATATATGTGGAGTAACTGAGGAAAATTATGGTAACTGGTTGGCAGTATATTGTGTGTCCAATCGTAGAATCGGGCCCTGGACCTTGCGAAGATGAAATAGGTCAACAGAATAGATTATAAAGTGTCATATTGTGATCTGTACCGATTGCAGTGTGTTTGAATGTCTGTTAGCTGTTTGTGGCAGAGAGCTCTCTGAATATGGCGCTAGTGTAACTTTCAGAAACTTTATAATCTGCCCACACAGTGTGTTGTGTGTGGATCTGAGAACAAACAGCGTTCATTGCTCTACAGAGTAGTAATAAGTTCAGTTTGCCGCGCGGAAGCAGTAAGTTTGTATCAGATAGAAACGAACATCTTAAGTAATTTTTACGTGAATATTGTGTTGCAGGGAACTAACAGAACGCTTCTTGACGATCCTGTATTGTGACAAATAAACTTAATTAAATGACCGCTTAAATGTCACTTTGTTTTAATTAGACTTTATATTCTTCCCCCTTTAATAACACTGGAATATCGGATTTGTATCAGCTCTACCTGTTGATTATATCGATAATAATAAAAATGAACTGTAATTAATGAATCCAGCATCGGACATTAAATTAAGCAGTTAGAGGCAGGGGTGGTATAAATCCCATTTGAGTCTTAAATAAACTCATCTTCAAAAAACTCCCTGGTCTTTTTGTGCGTTAAAGGTTTTTATTTTTCCTGCTGCTCTCAGGCACGATCCATTGCCCTTCCCTCTTCTTTTCATGGCTCTCTTTTTTTTTCTCACCACTCTTCTCGTATAAAGAGAGACGTGAGGGGTGGAATCTGATTCAAAAGGGTGTCAAGTGCACAAACACTTGACACTTACCCTGCTACGAAGAGAATATAAAAAACGTCTAGATAAGAATAGAAGTCAACCCTACAGCTGTTCATCGCTTTTGACTCCCAAGTGGAAAGTACGAGATAATAAGACAAATATTTAACCGTTTTTTCCCTTGTAATCGTATTGTAATGTCAACACACCAAGTTATTTACATTTATCGCACTTCTACGTTAAACTGACAAATATATTAATTTGAGGCAAGTTACCGTTTTGTGATTATGTACCGCTTTGCTTTGTTGTTTGCAGTTTGACACCCACCTGTAAGAGTTGTGTGTGCATCTCACACAATACCGTACCAGATGAACTGTGAATTATGTATAAGGCGAAACTCCAGTATATAATGTTTGAAAACCGCTTTTCTTCCAGAAAATTGGGTCGTGAAGAAAGCGGTTGAATTTTTTCTACAGAAAGGGCTTTGATTACTGCGAAATTCAAGCAAACCACACATATATGTGCTGAGACGAAATTTTGTGCTGAAGATTTGTCTTCTGGGTTATGACTCAGCATATTTGGGCCAGTAATTCGAAAGGCCCCTGATACCTTCGAAATGTCGGGAATTATAGCGCATTGACAGCGTCACATCTGAGAAGGTTTACCTCAGCAACAGCGCTGTGAGAAAGTCGAATCTCGTATGTCTATATATGCGGATACATTTTGGTTTTGAAACCCCCCTGAAAGCGAAAGCACGGATGACCGACACTGAATTTTGCAGAATATGCGAGTCACTTGATGGGACGTGTTATTGAAAGTCGGCCACAGTCGGCCGTGTACCGGTATGTTGTGTGTGGCATCCTTTGGATGTGTTAGCAGAGAGTTACTGCGTGAGGTATGGACAGCACGTTGAAGGAACTGGATGTAACTGTCAGTTTTACGCTAACATAATTCGTCAGAGCTGTGGGCGTGTTTTTACTGACACTGTGCATTTACCGACATATGACTGCTATCTAATTTTTCCGTTCACATCTCCAGTGTCAGCACTGGTGATTGCTTTTATTCACTACATAAACGTACTTCTTACAGCGTTCCGGTAACACGTCTAAATTAACATGTAGTAACGTCAGAAGTTGAAGGAAAAGAGTTATTGGCCCCGTGTAATAGTTCTTATTCACGTCTGTCTGCTAGATACGGGATTCGCTTCGCGTCTTCTTTCACTCCCTCTCCTATTTACATTCACCTCAGCCCCTTGGCAGGATCCCGGATCGGATAATTAAAACTCGGGAGAGGTTCTTTCGAGGGACTCAAAAGGGACTCGGCTGGGTGTTTAAAAACTGAGTATCGGTGACAGGTCACAACGAACTACGTGTCAGTGACAGGTCACAACGAACTGCGTGTCATTGGCAGGTCACAACGAACTGCGTGTCAGTGACAGGTCACACGAACTCTCAGTGACAGGTCACAACGAACTGAGTGTCAGCGAGAAGTTACAAAAAACCTATTTCTGCACTCTTGGAGAGGATAAAACCTCAATAAAACTGGTTCCTCTCTCAGAGTAGTGTCACAGCGGTCATCCTGTTAGCATACATTTTCCGAGCTGTCAGCCGCGGACATTAATAAGAGCAGGAACCACCTTTTTAGGCTGTTTTTGTGGAAGAATTCTTGCCCTAAAGGAGTGAAGTCCTTCGGGATGTTACGGTGTACCGTTGGGCGAGTAGTTTCCGACGTTTTGAACCACCCTAGTTCCTTCCTCTTCAAGGCTCAAGTAATCCTATCTGTGGCTGCTTCGTCCTGAAGATGAAGGCACTAGGATCCTTCGAAACGCCGGAAACCACTCGCCCAACGAGAAAGCGTAATATCCCAGAAGGCTTGGGTCTTAAAGAACGCCGATAGAGGATCCTCAAGCCTGCAGTGTGTGCCTCTTTTTATCGGCCTTTATTAAGGAAAGTAGAAAAGGATATGGCGACTGCGCGGTGTAGAGTTAAGTTGTTGATACACCGTTGTTTGGCGTGGGAAATGCGTGTGTTGTCTGTCACACTGTGGGAAGGGTTTCTTGCGCAGTAGCTGAATTGCGTCCAGGTATGGCGTGGTAGACACTGTTCTTTAACAGATAATGAGACCCCTAATTTAAATGCAGTATGTTGCGTTGATCGTGTCTCTGAGTTCGGCTGCTGTAATTGGAAGTCCGTATGATGCACTCCTGCGCAGTAAAGCCACCGTGCTCAAAGGCACCATACAAGAAACACCCTGTATGTAAATATGTGAATAATAATAAAGGCAGTTAAACGTATTCTCCACGAGTATGTAAGCATTTAATAGGCTCTGATTAATATTTAATGAAGACTGCTCATTCAACAAACACTCAGTAAAACTGAGTACAGAACAGCATTATGTGCAGACACAGTTGCTCTCTGATACAGAAGTTGTTGGCGAGGCCGTGTGTCTGACCTTCCGTGGTGTCGTGCGCTCTGGTGGACATTTCGTTGCAGCGACAGTACACCACATTATGCAGACCGTTAATAAGATGATGTCCAGAATTGTTGTAACGGAAATATTCTTCGTTTCGGCATTTGTATCAGAGTGGAATTGATTGTGCAGCATCTGACTTCGCTGTTCTCAAATCCTGTTGGTTTTAATCCACCGAAATTCTAAACGATAACTCACTGGCAGTTCCTGCTTGTACACTCGGTCGTCTGACGCACACGTGACCAATCAGATATCTAGTCCGTATCCTTCCAAGCTGTAAGAAATTGCCACAGAATCAACCCGAAACAGCAGTGTACAAAAGAGAGCCTCCGTAGCGTGCAGTGCATTATCAGTTAAGTCATCCATATCTTGTGATTGGGGTGGTGTCGGTCATCGATCTCAGAGTCACTTCGAAATAGTGCTGACGATGGTGAGTCTAATGCAGATATCAGAAATCTAGTCTAGTTGTAACAGGGAACTGGGAGCAGCCGTATGACTGGTCTCTACCTTTCTTAATATTATGGCGTAGTGTGAAATCATTTCTTATGTGTTATCGCAAAACTAATGAAATAATTTAGACCAAATTTGGCATTGCTATCTACGTGCATCTTTGGGAGTATTATCTCGTGTGATCTTATAACGGAATTTTTCTCTCATTTATATCGTGTTTTTCCTCGGGTAGTGCATGTTTAGTCCGCCTGTATTCTCTACTGAATGCTGTAACGGTACGGAATGTAGCAGTTCCTACAGAATTCCCTCGTTTCGACCACCATGAAGTTATGTTATCGGCTCCTTATTGTGAACTGCCTGGCTGAAAATGTGTTATCTCTAAATCCCGCTGGAAAACATTGCATTACATGTAATTTGTTCTTGTGGTCATGTAAGAGATGAAGTATCCCATAATTCCAGATGACCTCTGAATTCCCCATGAAGTGGAAACGAAAGATCACACCAGTCAACTTCATCCCGCTCTGCGCGAAGGGGTGATCTTATGAAGATACCAACATTTACATTTCCACCACCTGTAGATTTAATGTTTTATCGAGCGAAACAAGGTGGGGGAATTGTTTCTAAGCCACTTGCTACCGCGGGACCTAGGCACATGGCGCATGGCGTCAGCCATTCGTGATAACTAGCTGGCCGCTGAAGTAACCGGCAGTAGACGAGCGGCTTAAAAATGAGTTACAAGTGTTTCCCGCTCCTGCTGAAATAACGACACCCAAGTAATACTTCCAAATGTCCAGCTCCAGATAAAGGAATTACAAAGAACTGTGACAAAAACGAAAGAGGCCATTTCACAGACGAAGGTTTAGATGGGTGTATAATGTTTAATATTAATAAAGGAGATGTGGAAATGAGGACGCGGTACATTGTGTCAGTATAGAGGGCAGTGGCAGCTGTCCGAAACGTTCGGCTTACCTACGAATGTCTTGCTTATGTCAACGGCTCTTAATTTAGCAAGAAGAATTCTGCTCCATGGAGCGGACTGCGAAGGAAATGTTACGCGTATTGTTGAGCAGATCTGTACCTGGCTAGTTACATCTGTACAGTAGACTGTAACATGTCTTATTTATAGGTATATGTATTCAATAAAAATTGTGCACAATACAGCAAATTCTGAGGGTACTAGTTGCGGCCAACCTAGCCTTATAAGTCGCTAAATGTGTTGTGCATGGCTGTCTAGTGTATAAATATGTCTATTGATCGGAGCACAACAGGGACATATCACTCAAACATTAAACGTTGCCAGTTACTTGTGCAGTGTAAACCATTGAAATACCAGTTACATCTACACGGTAAACTATTACATGACTAGTTACACCTGCACATCAGACTGTTACATGGCTGGTTACATGTGCACAAAATAATATTACATATCTAGTTACATCTGCACAATAGATTAGTACCTGTGTAGTTACATCTGCACATTAGACTATTACATGGCTAGTTACATCCGCACAGTAGACTTACATGACTAGTTACATCTGCACGTTAGACTATTACATGACTAGTTACATCTGCACAGACTATTACATGACTAGTTACATCTGCACAAAAAACTATTACATGGCTAGTTACATCTGCACAGTAGACTATTACATGGCTAGTTACATCTTCACAGTAGATTATTACATGACTAGTTACATCTGCACATTAGACTGTTACATGGCTAGTTACATCTGCACAGTAGACTATTACATTATAGTTACATCTGCACATTAGACTATTACACTAGTTACATCTTCACAATAGACTATTAAATAGCTAGTTACATCTGCACATTAGACTATTACATGACTAGTTACATCTGCACATTAGACTATTACATGGCTAGTTACATCTGCACAATGGACTATTACATGACTAGTTACATCTGCACAATAGACGGTTACATGAATAGTTACATCTGCACATTAGACTA
>Ga0123355_10012179_pt1 | contig 13313 bp, 9 predicted proteins | sample TergutEmb28metaG_3_FD_89872 | JGI IMG/M metagenome (GOLD analysis project Ga0123355, IMG submission 89872) | Embiratermes neotenicus P1 segment gut microbial communities from Petit-Saut dam, French Guiana - Emb289 P1 | ecosystem: Host-associated > Arthropoda: Insects > Digestive system > Gut ...
CCCGGGGTGAAGCGCACGTCGAACGTCAGGCCGGCGAGCTCGAGCGCCTCGCCACCGGCAAGGTCGTGCTCCGCGTCGTAGCTCTCGAACGGGCCGAAGCCCGGGAAGCGGACGTAATCGTTGATGTTGGCCAGCACCTCGCGCTCGCGTGCCGGGACATAGACGGGCGCGCCGGTCGCGTCGTGCAGCGCCTTCACGGCGCCGACGTGGTCGAAGTGGGTGTGGGTGAGCAGGATCGCCTCGACGTTGCGGATGCCGAGTGCATCCGCGGCCTCGATCAGTCGCTGCGCTTCATCGCCGGGATCGACGACCACCGCCGTGTCCGCGTCCGGCTGCCGGACGAAGTAGCAGTTCTCCTGCACCGGCCCGACCGTGAACATGCGGACGTCAATCATCGTTTCGCGGCGGCCGCCTGCTTCTTGGCCATGCGCCGCTTCCAGAGCTGCATCTCCAGCCAGTAGCCGAGCACGATGTACAGCAGCATCGCGAAGAACGCATAGAGGATTGCGGTGACGATCCGGTTGCCGTTCTTGGTCGGCGCCGCGATCAGCAGGAACACGAACATGAAGGCTCCCGCCAGCAGCGCGCGCTGCATCGAGCTCTTCCAGGTCGGCTTGCGGTTCAGGCGCTCCTCGCGCCTGTTGACGCGCTCGGTGCGCTTCTTCTCCTCGGCGCTCGGGGGGCGGCCGGTGCGGCCACGCGCCTCGATGACCCCGGCGGCGTTGCCGCGGTGCTTGGTCTGGCGTTTGCGCTTGGTCTGAGCCATCTTCCTGAGGGGAGCTTAGTCGCTATGAGCCCGCTGGCTCATAGCGACTTTCAGAGCGTCCTCGAGGGAGCGCCGGTTCGCCACGGGCAGATCATCCGGAAAGCCCTCGAACGCCGCCCGCGGCGGCACGCCGACGACCTCGGCCCGGAGCGGCGTGGCGTGCTTTGCGATCGCCGCGATCAGGCTTGCCAGACTGGTCAGCCGGTAGTCCTCGACGTTGGTGGAGACCTGTGCGACGCCGGCGCGATGCGGGAGCGTGAGGCCGATCGCCCGGACGCCCGGGAGTCCCTCGGGCCCGCCCGCACGGATCAGCGCGGCGATCTGCTTGGCGGTTTGCAGGGTCGCCGGCGGTGCGAGCTCCACGTTGAAGGCGATCAGCGGCGGGCGGGCACTGACGAGGACCGCGCCGGCGCGCGGGTGCAGGCGGTTCGGGCCGAAGTCGGGTGTCAGCTCGCCGGCGTCGATCCGGCGCTGCAGTTCTGTCGGCCCGCCCCGTCTGATCTCCGCACGCGTTACGCGGTGGTCCGTGAGCAGGCCGTAGAGGAAGGTCGGGATCCCGAGGTCATGGCCGAGCCGGTCCGCGAGCGTGAGCGCCTGGGCGCAGGCGGGCCCGCGCTCGCTCTCATCCATGTAGACGATCGGGGCGACGTCGAGCAGTCCCGTCCGTGGGTGCGAGCCTTCTTGCTCGTGGATGTCCATCAGCCCGATCGCCTTCGCCGCCCCCGATGTGATCGCATCGGCGAGATTCGCCGACGGCGCGGCGCCCAGGTCGGCGAGCGTATAGACCGTGCGGTTGTGATCGGGGTCGCTGTGGACATCAAGCTGGCTGACGTGCTCAGTGCTCGTGAGCGCCTGCCCGAGCGCGGCGATCCGGCCTGCGTCGCGGCCCTCTGAGAAGTTCGGTATGGCCAGGAGCACGGGCGTATTCCTCGCAAGCTTGTATCCTCGACAGGCTCCTGCCGGAGTAGCTCAGTCGGTTAGAGCAGCGGAATCATAATCCGCGTGTCGGGGGTTCGAGTCCCTCCTCCGGCATCCGCCGCATCCCCGGGCCCCGGGGGCCGAGCTGCTGGCATTAGGATGCCCGGACGATGAGGGTGCGGACCGGGGACGGCCGGTTTAGGGGGCTGCGGTTTGTGGTCGGCCTCGTCGCGGTCGGTGTCGGAACGGCCCTGACGTTGCGGCCGTTCAGCTCACTTGATGCGCTGACGTTCTTTGCCGCCGCGGGCCTGATCCTGGCTGGTCTAGGCGAGCTGGCTGGGAGCGCCGAGTTGGGCTCCGCGCGGTCGGATCGGGTGGCGGGTTGGCTACTGCTTGCCACCGGCCTTGTTGCGGCTGTGGCGCCGGGTCTCACGGTGCGCGGAGTAGCGATCGTCGTTGGGGTCGGGATGTTGCTCAGCGGTGGCGCTCGTGTGAGCGGCGGCTGGCGAGGCGAGGCCGACGAACGCTATGCGGCGACCGTGGGTGGACTGGCCGGTGTTGTGTTCGGCGTCCTCGCGCTCGCGTGGCCGGATGTGACGGTCCTGGTTGTTGGGCTGTTCGTTGGCCCGGTGGTGGTCGTAGGTGGCGCCCGGGAGATGCTCCGTGCTGCGCGAGGTTTCAGGTCCGGGAAGGCCCCGCCGAGGAGCCGGCCCCGGATTTGGTTGCGAGGCGCGCGGGCAACGGGCGCGCTCCTGTTCGCGCTCGTGCTGGTGCTGATCAGCGCGCTTGTGCACCAGGCCTCACCGAGTGTTCCATCGTTCTACACGTGGTCGGGCGGCCTTCCTGCCAAGCCTGGGGTGCTGTTGCGCGAGCAGCCCACGACGTCGGGCATGCCGGAAGGGTCGCGCGCGGTTCGCATCCTGTACACGACGACGGGACTCGACGGGAAGATCACCCCGGCGAGCGGGCTTGTGGTTGTCTCCGCGACCGCCCCTCCCGAGCCGCGGCCCGTCGTCCTCTGGGAGCATGGGACCACCGGCGTCGCGCAGAAGTGCGCCCCCTCGATCCTCAAGGACCCGTTCACCGCTGGCGCGATGTTCGTCCAACAGCAGGTACTCTCCCGCGGCTGGGTGCTCGTCGCACCCGACTACCTCGGCCTCGGTGCCTCACCGCCGCATCCTTATCTCGTCGGTGTCCCGGCGGCGCGGTCGGCGCTCGATGCGGTCCGAGCTGCGCGCCAGCTCCACTCGGTCAAGCTGAGCGACCAAACCGTTGTGTGGGGACACTCACAGGGCGGCGGCGCAGCCCTGTGGACGGGGATCGAGGCGCCGAGCTACGCGCCTGACGTGCCGCTCAGCGGAGTCGCCGCACTGGCGCCCGCTGCAAGTCTCCCCTCGCTGGCCAAGGAGCTTGAGACAAGCAAAGTCGGGATGCTCTTGTCGAGCTTCATGGTCGCTGGCTACAGCAACGCCTACGCCGACGTTGCCTTCGACCACTACATCCGGGCGAGCGCGCGTACCGTTGTCCGCGCCGTTGTTAGGCGCTGCCTGACCGAACCGGCGACTCTCCTGTCCCTACCGGCGGTGCTCACCGGTGAGCGGATCTTCAGCCGTCACCTGGACGATGGCCCGCTCGGCAGTCGGCTGGAAGAGAATGTGCCCGACCGCATCACCCATACGCCGACGCTGATCGCCCAGGGCCTGGCCGATTCGCTGATCCTGCCATCCGTTCAGGGCGCATTCGTCCGCGAGCTCTGCAATGCAGGCCAGAGACTGGAGTACCGAACCTACCGTGGTCTCGGGCACGTCCCGCTCGTTGAGCCCCACTCAGCACTGCTCCCTTACCTGCTGAGCTGGACCGAGGCACGATTCCAACACGCAACCGCGCCCAGCAACTGCCCGAGATAGTCCGTCCGCCGGGAACTCGGCCTGATCTGACTCGGCTGCATGTGGCCCTTTCGGGTCACGTGCAGATGGCCGAGACGGGCGAAGCGTGAACGACTCCGCCGCGATGGACTTCGCGGCATGACAAGCAGGCATTCAGTCGCCGAGATCCGAGGACCAAGCGCTATGACACTCCGTATCGACGCAGCCTATGAGTTCTGCGAAGACATCGTCCGCGTCCACGCGCGGAATTTTGCGTACGGCATTGCCGCGCTGCCGGAGGATCAACGACGCGCGCTGAGCGCCATTTACGCCTACGCGCGTCGCGTCGACGACATTGCCGACGGAGATCTGCCGCGGGAGCAGAAGCTCGAGCTGCTCGCACAGGCCTGGCACGCACTTCCTCACAAGCGGGCAGCCGCTTCCCAGGATCCCGTGCTCGTGGCGCTGGACGACGTGAACCGACGGTTCGAGCTTCCGCTCGAAGCCTTCGACGACCTCATCAGTGGAGTCGAGGCGGACGCCGCAGGGGCTGTCGCCTACGACACGTTCGAGCAGCTGGTCACATACTGCCGTCAGGTGGCCGGTTCGATCGGACGCCTCTCGGTGGCCGTGTTCGGGGCGCGTGACGTCGAGGTTGCGATGCTCAAGGCCGACGACCTCGGCGTCGCGCTGCAGCTGACAAACATCCTGCGCGACGTGGTCGAGGATCGCCAGCGAGGCCGCGTATACCTGCCGCGCGAGGATCTCCGCCGGTTCGGGTGCGGCCCGGACACCCTTGACGGATCAGCGGTCGCGCTGACCGGCTTGATCCGCTACTCCGCAGACCGCAACCGCGCATGGTACGCCCGGGCGGCGGGGCTGACGGACCTGCTGGATCCCCGAGCGGCCGCCTGCGTGACCGCGATGACCAGCGTCTACGAGCGCATCCTGGATCGCATCGAACGCTCACCGCACGAGGTGCTGAGTGGACGGATCACACTCACCGCCGCCGCCAAGTCCGAGATCGCAAGGGCGGCGATCGCGGCCATCGAAGCAGCCCGCGACCTGGTATGACTCGCCCTGCCAACACCACAGGGTCGATGGCCGCAACGCCGCCTTCTGGTTCCGGCGGTTACGTGCTCGGTACCGACCCGTCCGAGCAGGCCCGGCTGAGGCGTCAGTCCGCCGAGCTGGCCGACCAGGGTAGGGCGCTGCTGGAGCGCATACCGCTGGGCGCCGGCCAGCGCGCGATCGATCTCGGTTGTGGACCGAGCGGTCTCCTCGAGCTGCTGTCCGATCGAGTCGGTTCGAACGGTCTGGTATTCGGAGTCGATTGTGATCCCAGCAACGTCAACGCCGCGCGAAACCTGGCTCGGGACCGCGGGCTCGCGAACGCTCGAATTCTCGTAGGCGACGCCCGGAGCACCGGCCTTCCGTCGGACGTGTTTGACCTCGTGCACGCTCGCTTTCTGCTGCTCAACATCCCGCGCCCGGAGGAGGTGATCTGCGAGATGACACGGCTGGCGAAGCCGGGCGGTTGGGTTGCCAGTCAGGAACCCGACGTCCTGTTGTTGTGCGAGCCGCCGCACCGAGACTGGCAGCGCCTGGTCGCGTTGTTCGAGGCGACATACCTGCGGGACGGTGCCGACCCGAGAATCGGGCGGCGCCTGCCCGAGCTGTTTCGCGATGCCGGGCTCGAGGACGTCCGAGTCGCGCTGCACGCTGACCACCACACCGACGGCGACACCCGCCACAGTGTGTTTCCCGACGTGGTCAAAAGCCTGCGCGCCAAGCTGATCGAGCGCCGGCTGGCCGGCGAGACGGAACTGGACACGTTGGACGAATCCGTCCGCGCCCACCTGCGCGCTCCAGGCACGATGACCGTCCCGCATCTGCTGTTCTCGGTCTGGGGCCGCAAGCCGTGCTAGCAGCAACCGCGCACTAGGAGGGCTCCCGTTCGTGTTCGGCGACCAGTCGCGCGAGCTGAACGCGCGAGCGGATCCCCAGCTTCGCGAAGGCGTGGCGCAGGTGCGTGTTGATCGTGTCGAGGGATAGAAACAACTCACTCGCCGCCTCGCGGCTGGTCATCCCACGGGCCACGAGGTCGACGACGACCGCCTCGGACTTGGTCAGGCTCCCCCAGCCACGCTCGGGCCTCGCGCCGGTCGTCCGCCGCTTGCGTACGCCGAGCGAACGCAGCGCGGCGCGGACTCGGGCGGTGTCGCGGTGCGCGCCGGCGCGGATGTACGTCTGGTACGCCGCCTCGAGCTGCTCCACCGCTTCGTCCCTCGCCTCAGCCGCGGTTAGCGCCGCAGCGAGATCCTCCTGAGCCGCGGCGGTGGCGAGCGGCCGCTCGCCCTGGCCGAACAGCGCTGCTGCCTGACGCAGCAACGACGCGTCCGTGGCCATGAGGCCACGGGTGTGAATTGCGGCTGCCGTGATCCACGGCACGGACGGGTTGCGTCTGTCCAGCTCAGCGGCCGCGGTTGACGCGACCTCACCGAGATCGTGATCCCCGGACCGCAGCGCGAGCGCGACGATCATCGGCAGCCGCGACGGGTACCATACCGCCGCCACAAACCGATGCGCGGCAAGGCGCTCGACCAGCGGCGTGAGTGCCGCCCGGGTCGCATCGCCGTGACCCGCCGCATCCGCGCACAGCGCCGCCGCCCAGGCGGCGTCCCCCGTCGGTTCACGTGGTGCGCGTGCCACAAGGCGATCGGCGGCGGCGGACGCCTGACGCACATCCCCGGCACGCAACGCGGATTCCGCGACTGTGGCCAGCGCCTGGCCCAGGTAGTAGTCGAAGCGGAGGGTGTCCGCGAGCTCGGCCGCAGCTTCCGCTTCGGCCCGGGCGTCCTCGATTCGACCCAACTCGAGCAACACCGTGGCTCTGATGCTCTGGGCGCGGGAGACGATGATTGGATGTCCGGTGGAGGACGCCGACAAATGCGCACGCTCGAGCGCCCTCAGCGCCTCCCGATCCCGGCCGAGCGTGGAGAGGCAGCTGGCGATCGTGCTGTCCTGGATCCCGGTGGCACGGGCACTCGGGGTCTCGGACTCGGCGATCGGCACCCGCGCCAGGGCAAGTGCCTGGAGGAGATGTCCCTGCTCCTGCTCTGCGCTGACCCGGATGCTCTGCACGACCGCGGCAGCCGTGCGATCGGGATCGCGGGCCACCAGCTCCCAGGCAGGCTCGAGCAATCGCGCCGCCTCGGCAGCCGATCGTTCCATCATCGCCCCGTTCTGGTCGAACGCGATCAGGCCAGCGCGGACGGCGGGGGCCACATTCTCGTCGACGACCAGTCGCTCGCGGAGCGGCCTGGGATACGACGAACCGGTCCGAGTCGCCCAGGCGCGGCGCATCCCGAGCTCGATCTCCGCCTCGATGGCGGCCGGAAGCTCGTTGTCGGCTACATACGCCTCGCCGAGCGCACGAGCTTCCTCGAGCCGACCCGACCAGCCGAGCATCTGCACCGCGGCAGCCACGAACGCCGGGCGGCGCGGATCGTCCGCTTCGATGAGCTCGAGGATCCGACGCGAAAGGTCAGCCGCCGCCGTTGGCGAGGTGGCAAACAGCTCAGCGACCGCTCGCCGGAGTGCCTCGACCGCGCGCTCGTCGCCCGGCAACGCACTGATTGCCAGGTGGGTCGCGATCCGGGGCGCGGGTGCCCCCTGGTCCAGCAGCGCCGCGGCCGCGTCCCTGTGCAACGCGAGCCGGAGCGATTCCGGAAGATCGCCGTATACCGCCTGACGGAACAGGTCGTGACGAAACGCCAACTGAGAGTCGTCCTCGGCGAGCACTCCAGCCGCGAGCGCCTCTTCCAGCGCGACGACCATCTCGCTCGCGGCCCGTCCCGTGATCGATGAAAGCTCCGCCACCGAGAACGTCGGTCCGAACACAGACGCGACCCTGATGAGGCTTCGCGCCGGCTCCGATAGCGAGCGAAGGTGGTCGACCACGGCCGATGACAGTGACTGTGTCACGCGCGCGTCGCTCGGCGGTGACTCTGATTGGTCGTTCATGCGCCATCTGTCAGGGTCTCGCAGAATTTCGACCAGATAGAGCGGATTCCCCTCGGTCAAGGCGACCAGTTGCTCCACGTTCCCCGCAGGACGCCGGCCCAGCAAGTCGGTCGCGAGTTCGGTGGTCGCGTCGGGCGCCAGCGGACCCAGTGACAGGTGCACCACCCCTTGGGCGTCCAGTCGGTCGAGCAATGCACGCAGCCGGGCCGAGACGGGAAACGGCCTCCGGCCGAACAGCCACACGATCGGGTAAGCGAACAGTTGGCCGGTGAGCGAGCCAACGGCCAGCAAGGTGGAAGGATCCGCCCACTGGAGGTCATCGATCACGATCAGCAGAGGACCCTCCCCGGCTGCCCGCTCCAGGGCGGATCGAATTCGCTCGAGTACCTCCAGACGTCCGTCCACAAGTCCCCCCAAGGACAACAGCTCGTCCCGGCTGACGATGGCCGGGTCACTCGACGAGAGGGCGGCGAGCAGCGATCCCCAGGGGGTAATCTGATCCAACTCGTCAGTCGTCCCGGCGGCAACCGTCAGCCCGCGCGCGGACGCGAGCCGGCAGACCTCCTGGAGCAACCGGCTCTTACCGATTCCGGGGGGGCCGCCCACGAGCGCGGCACCGCCCTCCCCTGTCTCTGCCGATACCACGAGCTGCTCCAGGGCCGCCAGCTCGGCATCCCGTCCCCTCAACGATTTCACCCGCGAAGTGTCCCAAGCGCTCGCTAAGAGTTCACCAATTCTTGTGATGAAACGTGCATCCGGTCCTTGCCATGCTTGGCGGGCTGAAATGCACACGAGTGCCGATCCACCAGGCCAGAGGACTGATCACAGCGGCTCGCGGCCCTGACATCCAGGCGGCCGTTAGATGGGGGGCGAGATAGAAATGCGCCAGCAGATCGCGTTCGTCAACGTCGCGGGCGCGCGGGTCGCATACGCGACGATGGGTGCGGGCCGTCCGCTCGTGTTTCCTCCGCCGTCGTTCGGGCACCTGGGAGTCGAGCTGGAGAGCGAACCGGTCCGGGAGTTCTTCGAGGTGCTCGCTTCGCAGTTCACCCTGATCCGCTACGACCGGCTGGGGACGGGACTGTCCGACCGCGTTCGTCCGCCCGAGTCGCTGACGCTCGATTTCGAGGTCGACGTTCTTGAGGCGCTGATCGACGAGCTGGAGATTGGTCGCACAAGCCTGTTTGGCTTCTCGTACGGAGGCGTGGTCGCGGCTGCGTTGGCGGCACGGCGACCCGAGCGGGTGCGGCGGCTGCTTCTGTACGGGTCCTACGCCGACGGCGCGACCATCACCTCGGCCGCGCTGCTGCGGTCCGTCACCGGGGTGCTGCGCAACGACTGGGATCTGGGGTCACGATTGCTCGCCGAGGCATTCGCCCCCGAGTCCGATGAGGAAAGCGCGGCCCACTTCGTCCGCCTGCGGCGCGAGTCCTGCGATGGGGACATGGCAGCCTCGCTTCTGGAACTTTGGTGGCGCACGGATCTGCGTGACGTGCTCGGCCAGATCAGCGCTCCGACGCTGGTGCTGCATCGAAGTGAGGATCACGTCGTACCGATAGCACTGGGTCGCGCGCTTGCAGCGCTGATACCGGCAGCGCACTTCCAGGTACTCGAGGGTCGCTTTCACCTACCGTGGCTCGGTGACCGAGACGAGGTGCTGCGGTCGGCGGGGGCATTCCTGGGCTTTGCCCCGCCGCCTCCGACGGGACCGGAGCGGAGAGCCGAGCAGCCAATCACGCTTACCGCCAGAGAGACCGAGGTGTTGCGGCTGGTGGCGGAAGGACTCAACGACAGTGGGATTGCAGAGCGTCTGGTGCTCAGCTCCCACACGGTTCACCGTCACGTCGCCAATATCCGCGCCCGCTTGGGAGCGCCCTCACGCGCCGCGGCTGCGGCCTACGCGGCCCGCCAGGGCCTGATCTGACACCGCCGCTCTGGACCTAGCTGACGGTGCGGATGGCCGCTACCGGCCATCCGCAGATGGCCGGTACCGGCGAAGCGCAAGTGAGCCGGCCGCGATGGACTGCTCCATATGGGAACGGGCACGTCCACCATCCCCCAAGTCAGTGCGCGCTCGGACCGCAGCCGAGAGCTGCGGGCTGTCGTGCTCGTCCTCCTGTCGGCCGCCGGGTTCGGCTCGTTGGCCGTGCTCGCGCAGCTCGCCTACGGCACCGGCGTGTCGGTCCTTGGCCTGCTGTCCGGCCGATTCGTCGTCGCCGCGGCGGTGCTGTGGGTGATCACGATCGTGCAGGGCAGGCCGCTGCCGCGGCGGCGCGGTGTTTTGGTTGGCATCTCCCTGGGCGCGGGCTACAGCTCGATGGCGTTGTGCTTCGCTGCCGCGCTGCGCCACATCGAGGCGAACCTGGCCGATCTGTTGCTGTTCGCATACCCGGTGCTGGTCTCGATCGGCGCCGTCGCGTTACGGCGGGATCGATGGAGTCCACGGGTCACCGCAGCCGTGGCGGTAACTGGCACCGGAATTGCGCTTGCAGTGGTTGGCGGCGGCGTGGGGATCGATCCGCTCGGCGTGACGCTCGCCCTCGGTGCCGCCGCAATCTACGCGGCGTACGTACTGACATCCGCCTTCCTCCTAGCTGAAACCGACCCATTCGTGCTCGCGGCGTTGGTCGCGACCGGCGCGGGGCTCGTTTTCTGTCTTGACGCGGGCGCCGCCGGCCAACTGCTGCCGCGCGGCGGGCTTCCCGGGATCGCGCTCGTGCTCGCGGTGGCCCTCTCGTCGTCGGTGCTCGGGACCAGCGCGTTTTTGACGGGCGTCCGGAGCCTCGGCGCCTCGCGCGCGAGCATCGTGTCGAGCGCCGAACCCGCGCTCACCGCCATCTTCGCCTTCGCCGCGCTTGGCGAGCGCTTCGGGGCAGTGCAGCTTCTCGGCGCGGGTCTGGTGCTCGCCTCCGTGCCGATTCTCGAGGTCAAGCGCCGCGATACAGCGGCTCAACGAAAGAAGGGAGTTCCACATGGGCATCCGCACCAAGAGGTCATCTCCGAGAAACGATCGCCACGATCAGCATCGAGCGGACGCGCGTCGCGTGGGCGCGCTTGACACGCACCCGGCGACTTCACCGCCCGACGCCCCAGGCCGTTCCGGGCGCCTCGTAGGACGCTGGGTACCGGGCGCTAACGGACGCCTGCGTCTCCAGTGGTCGTTGCGAGAAGATCCCGCCCCTGCGGTGAGCAACTGCGCTTGCCAACCTAGGCTGGACCAACCCGTAGTTGTTGCGCCACCGGGGTGAATCACCGAGAGTTTTGTAGGGCGGACGGCCCCACCCATGGGTGGGGCCGTCCGCGCGTAGGCTCGGCTCCGTTCCGTCTGCTCGGCTCCGTTCCGCCAAGCATCGAGGAGAAGGAGACAGGTGACAGCTGGGCTCGAGGCCCTGAATGTCCGGGAGCGCCGGCGGCCGTAGATGCTCAACGAGATCGGCCCGGACCTGGAGCAGCAGATCGTCGCGTTCAGCCGGCGCATCCCAGGCTCAGGCCCAGAAGGATCAGCGCCAAGCTGGTGTGCGAGAAGCCGGCCTGCGGATCTCAGACCACTGCCTGTGGCGGGTGCTCTGCCGCGTCGGGCAGACTCGCAGCGTCCAACCAAGGCGACATGACTCGCTTCTGGACCAACCGGCCCGCCGGGCTCGGCGTCTTCCGCGCGGCGGCAACGCCTTGTCCGCGAAGCCAAGCCAACACAGAGGTTTTCAGCGCCGTCATCGGCTGCAGCTCGTGACCAGGCACGTGCTCGCCGGGATCGCTGCGGCGGTTACCTTTCCTCCGGGGCGACTGCGGCGCGAGGTTGGTGTTCGCGACCCGGTTCCCTCTGGTCGGCATTGCCCGGCAGAAGCGTCGCCATCAGGACTCCGGCCAGCATGCTCGCTGCGCCGAGCATGAAAGCTCGGTCGTAGCCGATCCCGAGGGCGTTGGTCGTCGCTGGTAGGTGGTGGCGCGTCGCCGCCTGGGCCACGGCGGCCATCGCCGCCAGACCGAAAGCGCCGCCGATCTGGCGCGCGCTCGTTATCAGCCCCGACGCCAGACCGGCCTGCTCCGGGGGCACGCGTGCCGTCGCGCTCGTCGTCAGGGGCACGTACGAGAGCCCGAATCCGAGTCCTGCGAGGGCTGACGGCACCAAGATGTCGCCGAGGTAGGTCGCGTGCCCCCCCAGCCGGCTCAGCCAAAACAGCCCGATCACGGGCAACAGCAGTGCGAGTGCGAGTTGCCGGCGCGGGCCAAGCCGAGCGATTACCGCTGCGCCGAGCAGCGAGCCCGTCATCGTCGCGACCCCGGCTGGGAGGACGGCCAGGCCGCTCTGCAGGGGGCTGTATCCGAGCACCCGCTGCAGGTACAGCGAAAGGAAGACGTAGGTGCCGAACTGGGCGACTCCGACCGTGATCGCAGTCGCGTTGGCGGCGTTCAGGCCTCGCTGCCGGAAGAGATTCAGCGGTACCAGTGGATGCTCGGCGACGAAGCCCTCGATTGCGACGAACGCGGCCAGTACGACGGCTCCCGAGGCGAGCGTGACGATCGTCGCCGCCGATCCCCAGCCTCGCCTGTCAGCCTCCAGCGTGCCGTATACGAGAATCGCTAGACCCAGGGTGGCCGTGACCGCCCCGAGAAGGTCGAGCCGGCGCCGGTCGAGCGGGGCGGCCGGTTCCGCCAGAGCGATCGTCGCGACGGCCAGGAGGGCCGCGCCGATCGGGACGTTGACGAACAGCACCCAGCGCCAGCCGAGAAGGTCGGTAACGATGCCGCCGACCAGCACGCCGACGGCGACGCCGCTGGCTGCCGTCGCCGACCAGGCGCCGACAGCCCGCCGCCGCTGCGCCGGGTCGACGAACGTCGTCGTCAACAGCGCGAGTGTGGCCGGCGCGAGGAATGCTGCGCCGATCCCCTGGGCCCCCCTGGCGGCGACCAGCCACCCTCCGGTTTGCGCCAGTCCACCGATCAGGCTGCTCGCTGTGAATATGCCGAGGCCGGCCAGGAACACCGGTCGGCGGCCGAGCAGGTCAGCCGCGCGGCCGCCCAGCAGCAGCAAGCCGGCGAAGGTCAGCGTGTAGGCGTTGACGACCCACTGGATGCTGGTGCCCGACATGTGAAGGCCGCCACGCATCGCGGGGAGCGCGACCGTCACGATCGAAACGTCGAGCTGGAGCATGAACTGCGCGACGCAGCACACCGCCAGCACGATCCACGACGGCCGCCGCATCGGGGCTCAGCCGTCGAGGTGTGCGATCAGCAGGTTGGGGTCGATGCCTGTGAAGTACGCGCCGTTGGCCACATACAGGGTGCGATGCGCAAGCGCGACGTCAGTGGGGTTCGACAGGCCGTCGGCCGCCGTCAGCAGCACCCGCGGCTGCCCGCCAGGGCGCATCAGGACGACTTGGCTTGATCGTGTCAACGCGGCGATGATGGTGTCGTCCCGTCCGATCACTGTGAACCCGCCGATGTCACCGGCAAACCCGGAGGCGACGGTCCGAATCGGACCGGACGTTCCGTCGCCACGGATCGGTATCTCGGCGATCGTGCCCTGGTCGGTGTTGCTGACCCAGACGGCATCGTCGTGGACCGTGACACCGTTGGCCCCGAACAGCGAGACCTTCTGGAGCGCCGGACCCGACGCCCAGATGGTGGCCTTCCCACCGGTCGCCGGGATCCTCCACAAGACCCCGAGCGAAGAATCGGCGACGTACAGGTCACCGTTCGACTGGTCCAGCGCGATGCCGTGGGGAACCGAGGCGTTA
>Ga0123355_10012180_pt1 | contig 13312 bp, 7 predicted proteins | sample TergutEmb28metaG_3_FD_89872 | JGI IMG/M metagenome (GOLD analysis project Ga0123355, IMG submission 89872) | Embiratermes neotenicus P1 segment gut microbial communities from Petit-Saut dam, French Guiana - Emb289 P1 | ecosystem: Host-associated > Arthropoda: Insects > Digestive system > Gut ...
ATGTTAAACTGGTGGTACATATAGTGCCCGCTGGGCTGTAAAGGGTTAAATCTGTTATAAAAACCGATCAGTTTATGCAGTAAGTGGCACAAGTCGCTGTTTGTTCTCAGATAAATACAAAACACATAAATACAGTGTGGGCAGAGCGTACAGTTGTTGAATGTTAAACTGTTGGTGCATCACGTAAACAGTAGGCTTTAATACGTAGGCTAAGTAAGTGCAGAAAATGCATTTAATAATAAATCATTTTTTTGCAGTTGAAAAGGCGTTTATTAATATGAGATAGCGCGGCGCAACGGAATACTTCAGTGTGAAAGTAGTATTGTTTATTGTGGAGGAAATGTGCCGGAGGTGGGGAGGTTCCTGATGCGTCGATCATCAGGGAGGCGGATGGACTAAAATACCTGCGTACTTAATCAGGGAATACGGCGTCACATCCCGTGAAGACGGCGGTCTTTACAGTAACATGGTTAACGTGTTGACGTAGCAGTGTTCAATTAGCGTCACATGAAACATGAATCAGCAATTAACAATGACTGATAGCTAAGAAAAGGGAATTTTCCATCGGTGCCTTCATAGTGGCAGTGTTTGTAACAACAGCATCTGAGTTTCCGCTTTCATATTTCACCAGTCAGCAGGGAATAAAGTACAGTACTTTACATTTTTGGCACATACTTCGCAATGGGAAGTCGGTTAAATGATTTAATTATCTTCGCCTGGTCTGGCTGACCTCCGTTATTTATATTTCAAATGTAAAAGTCCCTAACTACTAAAATTTCCTCCTCCCTCCCTCTGACCCTTAAATTGAAGAATAATGGACACTGCACAGTGTTTAGGCGCGTTCACAAAATTGCGAAAAGCGACTGTTAGCTCTTAATGTCCGTCTGTCCGTCCGCCCGCATGGAACAACTTGGCTTCCACTGGACGGACTTTTTATGAAATTTTATACTTTCAGAATTTTCGAAAATTTGTCGAGAAAATTCACGTTTCATTTTAATGTGACAAGAATAACGGACACATTACGTAAACACACACACACACACACACATATATATATATATATATATATATGTGTGTGTGTGTGCAAAAGTTAAAGATCAGTTGATTCCGTTACAGACTCGGTGTGGCCCGGAAGGTGGGTACTTTATGGCTCTACTCTTCCATGACCGCGGCACTAGAAAGGGGTGAGTGGTCAGTAGCACGCCCTGGCCGCATTTTATCCCCGGGAAAGAACCGGTACCCATTTTACAGGAGGCTGGGTGGGCCAAGGGGTCGGTCTGGACGGGCGGAAAATCTCGTCCCACCGGGATTCGATCACCGGACCGTCCAGCCCGTAGCTCAGTCGCTATGCCGACTGAGCCACCCGGCCCATATATATCCACACACACACACACACACACACACACATACATTAAAGATATATCGCTGAATTCTTCTTAGAACGAGATATATTTTGGGTGAAAGTTGTGGAGAAAATCGCTTACGTTTTGTATTCAACGAATTGTTCTCGAAATCCGTGCCTTATGTTGGGTAATGTAGTAAAGACACCACAATGCATCGAAGAGAAGCGCTGGCTTTTGCAGTGTGACAGCGCGTAGTCTGCCAACTTTCAGGTGGATGTATTGCCTACTGCCTACATCTTCAGAGGTGCTGGGACAGTGGCTTATTTTCTGTTCCAGAACTTCATGTGTTCTTGCTGAGTCATGCTACATGTTCTGTTTGGTCTGAAAGCGCAGGTGCATGCACCAGTTGGAGTCGTGATGGAACTTTACATTCTGTTGATCTGAAACGTGTAGTGATACCTCGGCTAACGAAGACAATTCGTTCCGGGATCGCATTCGTTAGCCGAAACACACTTGTAGACGGAAAAGGTAAGCTCCTGGAATGGCCCGACCGTTCATGTTTACTGCTTTATGTTAGCGCGCGCATCCACTAAAACATTCGATAGCCGAATCCATATTCGTTAGTCGAGTCCGAAAAACAGCGGAAAAAATCTTCGTTAGCCGAAAAATTCGTTAGCAGGGTCACTCGTTAGCCTAGGTATCACTGTATTCATGTACCGTTATTGTTATGTCGTAGGCTGAGCTGCTGTACTTTCGGGGTGAATCTTGTAACTGCGCCCCTTGGTCTCAGATTGCACCAGCACTTACCGGTACCTCCTGGTCTCTGAATTCACCTGCACTTACTGGCATCGCTTGGCTGGTATCCCTGGGTCTCTGCGTGAAAATGTCACTGGCGGCTTAATTTTTATTGTTTTTAATTTTAAAATTATCTCTCGTCGTGTTGAACTGTAAAATAAAGAACAAACAAACAACCATCGAATACAACTTTATATAAAGTTTACAGCGTCATGTATCGACCCTTTGGGGTTATCATAAGGCTGGCTTTTTGTTAGGACGTATTAAAAGAAACCCATTGCATTGTGGAAATAAGATCTCGCTTCTTACAAATACATTTACAATTCTTTATTTCTTTCATACATTCAGTTCGTGATTAAAATAAAGTGATAAACTGTTAAAATCTTTGAAAAATCTTTTAAAAAGTGGCAGATGGCGGCGGAGGAAGATGGTTGATTTTTTGCATGATGCCTTATTGAATTTCGGGTACCTTGTGCAATAGGGACGAAATGTTAGAAATATTGTGATTGATTTCATAGTTACAAAACTGGTTGTCGTCCGGTACTCTCATGTGACGTGATGTGTTATGGTGACAAAGTCTTCGGTCGCCTAAGCGATGTTTGTTCTGGTCCGATCGCGACTTACGGCCCCCTGATTCCCCCCCCCCACCCCACCCCACCCCACCCCCCACCCGGCAGCGAATCTTGTAGTCCCGATGCCGTGTCATCTATTGGAAGTCATGTTTTACCATTAAGTCAGATATTTTGCTTTCGGTGATGGTACCAATTTACACGTCGTTCTCATATTTTTTATGTATATGGTGTGATTGATAATGTTTTGCAAAGTTGTGCTCGATGGTCATTGGCTATCCTTTATTTTACTTTGTGCTTCACACTGCGTTTTGTGTATTACAAACACAGCAAGATACAATTTCATTCAGATTATGGGGTATGAAGATGGGTGAAAGGCTTCTTCTACGTGTGTTCCACGTTGTTTGATTTATATCACAAGTGCGTCGGCTCAGTGGCATCGCAGTGGTGAGGAATGCGAGGCATTGCGTCTGTGGGACCGCAGGATCCATTCTGCCTGCCATTTGGTCTGAAGCTGCTTGGAATAGATGTGCGACCTTGGAAGGGATTCGGCAGGCAGCTTTTTTGAAACCGACCTAGATATATAGTCACCACCTCTGATACATGACCCAACCTTATAACCAGTTTTCAAGAGCAAGGTCACGGGACGGAGGTATGCCGATTACGGACGTTTCGAGTTACCGTGTGCTGCTCCATTGCTGCAAATTGACTTGATTGCGTGATATGGACACGTTCAATTGTCTGTTATTAGTAAAGGAAGTATTGGCCGTAGTGATGACGTGGGATCCTTGCGTGCTGCGTTTATCCTTCACCTCTTGAATTTTTAACTACTTCTTTTGAAACGCCACCATGTTGTGTACCTTGGCCTCCTATACAGTCTTCCTGCATTCCCTACTGTCTCTGACCATTGTCTTCCTCTTGTTTATGCTCGTTATTATTTAAGTTAGTTCAGTCTCGTCTGTCCATCTTTTAAGTGGTCTATCTCGCTTCCTTGCTCGTTCCAATGTGGCTGTTGCACTTTTGGCATTCTTTGATGTAACAAAATCTTTTAGCATTTCCATACCACCTCATTCGGAACGATTTTATAAATGTTACAATATCATTCGCCTGTAATGTCTTTTACCTTCCTGTTTGTTCCTAGTCTCCGGCGTTCTGCTTCTTTTACGAGTTTTTATATTTTCCCTGCAATCCCCCATTTCGATCTTAGTGCGTTTGTTTCTTCCCTGGTAACAAGTTCGTAACTTCTCGACCGATTTTCGTGAAACATTTTACGATCGCTGTGCTGTGGACTCGCTGCAGTGCTACAGTGTTTAACGTCGTGCTGCAACGAGTAATAAAAATGTATCGGCCGAGCGAATTTACGATGTGGGACTAACGATAGCGATGACACGTGATCACTGTTGGACAGATATTCGGGTTTTGCTGTAATACTATTGTGTGTGTGATGAGAAATATGAACGTGGCATCCGAGCGAGAATTTCCCTTTCGGTTTGATGGAGACCGATGGACCTACACGAGCGAAATTCGGTTCTGTGATGGATTATGATTATACTTACACATTATGTGAAACTTTGAGGTTATGTCTGACAAGTTTTACGCAATCAGAATACATACTTGCGTGCGTGCGTGCGTGTGTGTGTATATATATATATATATATATATATATATATATATATATCTAGAGAGTGTGCTGCAGGAATGCTGGTTTTACATTTTTGCTTTGCAGTGGCTTTTACACGTATTTTTACGGGCTATGGAGACATGTGCTGAGGAAAAATTTTTCGTCTGCTGTGAATTAAGAACAGTTTGTAGAGGAGTGCACAGCAAAGGCTTCTCCATACGAGCCATGTGGTTCCAGCAGCATCATGGCTGAAGTTCCGAGTGTCACGAGATGTTACACCGTGGTGATTGGTGAAAAGCTACCGGCGTTTCGTAGGGTCTCAGTTCTACCATCTGCAGGGTTATACGAAGGACAACATGCCGTAAGGTCCCCGTATACTTGAATCTTCCGTTGGCCCTGTAATGTGTACTTTTGGCTGGACTGTGGTGTGGATTTGTGTTCGTGCTTCAAGGTCAGAGCGTGAGGCAGAAAACATGACAGTCACTTCTTATGGGGCGGGGCTGAGAAAGCCCGTAGAAATATGCAAGTTTGCCGTTGTGTCGGTGGAGACTGGAGACCGATTACTTGCGAAACACATCGCCACTGTTACTTTTTGTGATCACGTGCAGATGCGTACAACCACGCGCGTGCACCACGCACACACACGAACGCGAACACACTTGATGTACGCGGTGGCACGGTTGGTCGGGACACTGCGCTAAAAGCGGGAGGTCGCGGGTCTTTGAGATTTCTCATTGATTTAAACCTTCGGCCGCACCGTGGCCTTGGGGTCGACTCAGCCTCTAACAGAAATGAGTATCACGGATCCCTCCTGGGGCTAACAATCATGCTGAGTGTCGAAAAATTCTCGAAGCCTCTGGCTCCTCGTACGAAGCCCCGAGGGGCCTCTCCAGGCCTTTAATGGGATAGCTTTACCTTTTTCCTACAACTTAACTCAGAAGCTGCAAGGCAGGATGTAAAGTCTAGCTGCCTGAGACTTGCAGTTGGCTTTCAGTTCGTAAAGCCTGCAGTCCGCTGCTAACCGGCTGTCATCGTGTTTTATTCAACCGCACCGTCGCTTTGTTTTTCTCAGTTACAAGGGATTAAGACCATTTGCAATTTTAAGATTTCATTCATATAAGTGTTCTACATTTTTCATCATACTATCAAAAACATTTCTTCCAAATGCAACAAATGTAGAGCAATATCTTTTGCATTTACTCAGGCATGTCCGTCCGCATGTATCATTTCGGCTGCCAATGCAAATGTTTACGTGAAATTTATCATTGGACTTTTTTTTTTTAATTTTCGCGGAAAGGCCAAATGTTTGTTTGTAGATGCTAATTGTGGGCTCATTCCCACTACGCTTGTCCCACCTATAGCCACTTTCATATTACACTTAACGAATCTTGGCCGACTGTCCGTACAGCTTTCCGCTTCCTGCCTTCGCGTTATTCCATGGACCGTGGCGGGGGGATAACGTAAAGGAAGTTCTTAATGTAACCCAGAAAACGATAATAATAATAATAATAATAGTATATTTATTAACTCCAATTGTGTTGTCACCCGGTGGCAGTGGTTATTTTACATGTATACAAAATATGTGGTAGCACAGTGGTTAAGGCGCTGTGCTACAAATCGGAAGGTCGTTGGTTCGATCCCAGCTGGTGTGGCTTTTTCATTGACGTAACAATTCTTCCGATCGCACTATGGCCCTGGGGTCGACTCAGTCTCTAACAGAAATGAGTACCAGGAGCATTTCCTAGGGGTAAAGGCGGCCGGTGCGTAAGGCTGACAACCTTACCACCATCCTGAGCCGTTGTCACGAAATCTGGGAACCTTAACTTCGTGGAATCCTCTGGGCACCTCGGGCCTGTAATGGGACTGCTTTACCTTTACAAAATTGGTTACTACTAAATTTAAGTCTGGAGGGCTATATGAGAAGCATGTAGTGGCAACTTGGAGTCTTGGGAACCATCTCAGCATTTGCTTATAGGCACAGGGAAACCAAGAAAAACCTGTGTCGAGGTGGCCGGTCGCAGGACCTTCCGAATACTGACTTCTAGCCAGCAGTCCGGCATCTAAATTGATGTGATGTCCGCTGAACGAGCAGGCCAGTGTATACTGTGTTCATTTCGGCCTACCCGCTAAGGAAACGTACTGCAGAGGAATTGTTTCTCTTACCCACAGGTGGTAATGCGAAGTAACGCGTTTCTGCCAGAAAATGGGTTCTGAAGAGGCCGGGGACCACAGAAATGCTATAGTGTGTCTAAGTGGTACTGCCAGTCTCCATTGTTTCTATAAAGAGAATGGTTGGTGCCTAATCGTCGGAACTACTGTAGCTATTGCAGGGTAACCTTCACATTCAGCAACTGTTTTGGGGCGTTTTTTGGCCTTGACACTCGGCATTGCTTTCGGTTGCTTTGTGGCGTAGACACTCTGGCAGCTGCTCTATTTTTTTTTTTTTTGTTGCGTCGACACTCCGCACCTTTCCTCGGTCTTTTGTGGCGCGACACTCAGCACCTTCCCTCGGTCTTTTTTGACGTTGACACCTGTAACTGTGCGCTAGCGTTTTGTGGCATTGACACTCAGTAAGTGCTCACGCGAGGTCAGTGACGTTTACAGTGTACAGCTGCTTTCGGGCGCTTTCGTGGCGTCGACACTCAAGCATTTTCTCTCAGGCGTTTTCTGGCGCTGACACTGTACAGCTTACTTCGGTCTTCTATGGAACTACCACCCAGCAACTGCTCTCGGGCGTTCTGTTTCCCAGATGTGGCCATTACGTCTGTTAACTGTGCCATTATGAAGTGTGGCTTTATTACTGAAAGTGAAGTTGTCCAGAAAGTTGTCATCTCGGTCCCTGCCATGTACTACCATTGCAACGCCATTTTTTCTCACCTTGCAGCTGCTGAATATTATGCACCATGAACTCTGTCCGTGGATTCGTAGCTCACGACGCGCGCTGCATGTTGGCTGCGACAGCTGTGTGTGATTGCATGCCGCTGCACTTCCATCACGCGTCCTGGAAGAGGTATTCGGCCATGGAGAGGATTCTTAGGGACGCACACCCCGTCCCGATAAACTGCTTAATGTCATCTGAACAGTTCAGACCAGCTGGGTGGGTCCATTCCATACTTCGCTCTGAAACAACGTGTCCCCGCTGTAATAGCTGTACGGGGTCAACACATTCGCCCTCGTGGTTACAGTACAGTTGAAAGTACAAAGTGTTCGGTGTACTCATAACTATTTTTATAATTTTTGTATGATTTTATTGATGTGGCTGCATGTAGATGTATGTTTTGTGTGTTATATAACATTGTATTGTTAGGTTTCGAGATGTGAAACCCACGCAGCTGTGAGATTTTCCTTTATGTTTTCGTAAACAGCCTGATGATTTTAGTCGAAACATACAGAAGTCAAACTGGCCACATGCAGTAAGATTGAACAACAACAGGATGCCAAAGCTAATGCTGAATTATAGAGCAGATGGATGAAGACGACATGGCAGACTTTCGAAGAGTCTATTAGACGAGGCTGAAACGGGTCTACTGAGGCCTAACTGGTGACCGATGATGATGATGATGATGATGATGATGTAGCGATTTTACTTCAGAAATAGTTTTGTTTGGACCGAATATTTTGTGTTTTTAATTTAGGAGATGTTCCATCTACGGAACAGCAGGACGAATGTTTACTTACCCGCCGTTATTGTTCGATCGTCTCGCCTCTAGCGGAGATATAACGAACTAACACTTACGGCGCTGCGCGGTTCGGGTGGTGGACACTTCAGTAAGGGGAGACTCCGTTGTAAAGCGATGTCCCAATGTTTTCGGAATATCACAGGTCCTTCAAATCGCTCGCTAATCTGCTACCGATCTATATATTTTTCTCTGTGTAAATAAGACAAATGGCTTGGTTTTTTTTTAAGTTCTATGTTGATAATTCAACTCCCACATCGTCTGCTTGACTTGGCTTCATTCCTTTTTGCCACTGCCAAGAACTGAGGCACAATTAACCTTGTGACCAGCACCATCTTGATCACGAGCAGACAACAGGCCGTTCAGGCGTCAAGGCGTTTGAGCCTTGGCCCCTGCAGCGCCAGTGATGTTTCTTGTTGTTTTCTTCAGATTTCCCAATTTACTGGGTTAGTGGAAATGGGCCACAGTCCCTTGCTTTACAGTTGTCCCAGCGCTGACTTCTTGATGCGCTGAAATTAAAAAGCCCTCAAACCAAAAACCTGTCCTCCCTTAGTATGATGGTTCATAACTACGTACACAAAACTGATAATTATGTGTACCGCCTGCCTTAGCATTAAAGATCTTAGCATTTTCCCAGGTGTGGTTTCTTTAAACAACGTAGCCTAGGTCTTTATACTCTAGACGGAGTGTTTTTTGTGAGGTACGAACTGAATTTTGATGTATTGTTCCTATGAATTTATTTAATCGGCGGTTTAAACCAACTTGCTGGGAAAAATGAAGATTTTACTTGATGTCTGAATATTCTCCTCTGATGCCGGTAAAGATGGAAAGTTTACCCTATAACCTGCCATGGAGACACAGAAGGGAATACAGCCGCAGCTCGACTCTTTCTTTAAGCTCGACTGTGGTAGTTGTGGGTGATCAACGCCACGCCCCAGCTGCTTTACCCCCGGGTAATAGACCCGTTTCCATTGTACAGGAGACAGTGCCGGTCTGGACGTGTGTGGAAAATCTCGTGTGACCTAAGTTGCTGCACCATGAAGTCTTGAAAATTCCGACGCCAGATTTGAGATCAATGTTCATGAGTAAAACGTTTCGATGGAAGCTGCTGTCTCCTTCACTGTAGAGGTAATTTCTTACCACGACAGTAGATTCTGTGGTCTGAATTGTCAGAGCTACGAAGATATCGAATGTCATATCAGCTATGTGGTGTGTGCTAAAGCCCAAAATACAGAGACTTTTGCAATATTTTTGTTATGGAACAGGAAGGCGCGCGTCATTGTTTATCAGTACTTTATTTTAAAACCTTGTGGTCACGTTCGCCGAATCCACCTGCAATCATTTATCTTTTGACAGTGCTTGGTGAAGTGCTGTCATTCACAAATGATAATCGGTAGCGTCTTAATCTGCAAAGAGGATATAAGTGTAATTTAAATATTTGTAAGTAACGTAAGTAAAGTGATCCCGTTACAGCCTCGGTGTGGCTCAGAGGGTGGGTAGAGGTATAGCTCTACTCTTCCATGACCGCGGCACAAGAAGGGGTGAGTGGTCAGCAGCACGCCCCGACCGCACTTTACCCCCGGGAAAGACCCGGTACCCATTTTACAGGAGGCTGGGTGGGCCCCAGGGCCCGTCTGGACGGACGGAAAATCTCATCCCCACCGGGATTCGAGAAATATTTGGTTAGTGTTAATTATAAAGTAAACCGTGTCACATGTCACATTGTTAGCTTAGGATGAGCCGTACGTAAAAGCAATACACTTCGCAAGCTTTTATTAATTTAAGCGCTTTATTAATTGGGTGTTCCATCTCGTGAAATATGGAAATTTATATGGCGATTAATTTTGTGGATTAAATTTACATCGAAATTATTCCATTACGAAGGGACTCTGTTGTTACATTTACGGCTTGAATTATAATATCCATTGATGCGGATAGGGACCTAGTGGATGCGAATGCGGACCTTGGTGACGCGGATAGGAATATTGCGGATGCGGATACTACTTTATTATCCACACATGTTTCTGCTGAGAGGGAGGAAAAGACAGGAGATTTGAGGAAATTGCATAATAAAAAGTCTGTAGTCTTTCACGAGGACGAAATGGGTGGGGCGTGTTGCGTGAACGAGAGAGATCAGACATGCATATATGCATAGTCTGTAAAGTTGTGGTTGGAACATCTGAAAGGAAGAGACGGCTTGATGTGATGATGGATGCTAACCAGACAGAACGGCTTTTTTCGGTTCCGGATACGCACCAAGTGGTTTATTACATATAAGTAAGTAATACAAGTGGTGGGATTCCGGCGTGTCACTGGTACCAATAAAATGATGTTTGATTTCAGGCTTCCGCCGCGAGGTAGCTGAGGACCGCACTCTTCTGGATCATTACGCAGCGTGTAGTGGTAATTTGTAACCACTACTCGCTGAGTTTTGTGGGCCCGGTAGCCCAGTCGGTATAGCGACTGGGCTACGGGATGGAGGGTCCGGGATCGAATCCCGGTGGGGACGAGATTTTCCGCCTCCTGTAAAATGGGTACCCGGTCTTTCCCAGGGGTAAAGTGCGGCCGGGGCGTGCTGCTGACCTCTCACCCCCTTCTAGTGCCGCGGTCATGGAAGAGTAGGGCTATACCTCTACCCACCCTCTGGGCCACACCGGGCCTGTAACGGGATCACTTTACCTTTTACTCTCTGAGTTTTAACCCAATCGAACGCAGTTCTCAATAAATTGATGCGATGTTAACAGAGTCACTCTTCTTGGAGTGCCTGGCAGTCCTTTAAATCGCAGTTCGGTTGCAACATTCACACAGCTGTAAGGCTGTGCAGGGGTGCTGATAAGTCCTTAGCTCGACCACGAAGGAAACAGCTACATTCCCCGCATTTTATGCAACTTGGAGGTTCATTACCACATTCACAACAGTCCACCACCTGTCCCTACCCCCGCCAATTCAGTCCATTCCTCTGCCCATCACACTTTTGACAGGCGCAGCTTGTTTCCTTTCTGGTCGGGCTGAGGACTTATCAGCACCCCGGTATGTTGCAGTGGATTGCCCTTGTTTTTACTTCTTGAATGTTGTGCTTTGCGGTTCTGAAAACGCGTAGACGGTGATCTACATATCATTGTCAGAGTCCACTTCCCGCTTCACAGTAATTGCACTGCGTGCCATTGACAAACCCAGCCACTTAATATTTTTGAAGGGACTATCGCTCTGTTTGTGACAGTCCTGTGCAGCACGGTACGGTGCACAACACGAGCTATTTTAATATTAGAACATGTACTTATAGTTGTCATTTTGTATTAATGTGTTAATTAGACGTAATGGGGTTTGTGTAGTAAGTAAAAAACCGCTGGTATTTATTTTGTCAAAGGTCTTGCGTGGTTTGTAAGACCATAATTTATTTCATGTCGATTTGGTTTGTTTCTTGCCAAAACGGTAGCCATTATGGCTTAATGGTGAAAGAGATTTAGTGGGCCTTTTGTTGATAGCTGTGGTTTTACAGTGCAGTACGTGTAGGGAATGGCAATGTGTTACCGTTATAGGTATGACAGGTAACTGTTTGTGTTGAGCAGGGCCCGTCTTCACAAGTCACTAAGTTACTATTGAGCAGGGTTCGTATTTAGAAGTCGCTAATTTACTCTTGGGCAGGGTCACTGTTTAGAAGTTACCAAGTTACTGTTGAGCAGGGTCCATATTTACAAGTCACTTAGTTACTATTGAGCGCGTCAGTGTTTAGAATTCGCTAAGTAACTTGAGCAGGGTCCATATTTAGAAGTAGCTAAGTAACTGTTGAGCAGGGTTGGTATTTAGAAGTCGCTTAGTAACTTGAGCAGGGTCCATATCCAGAAGTAGCTAGGCAATTATTGAGCAGGGTCCATATTTAGAAGTGGCTAAGTAATTATTGAGCAGGGTACATCTTCGGAAGCTACCAAGTAGCTGATTCTGTTGAGCAGGTTCTATCTTTACAAGTCACCAAGTAACTGACTGTATTAAGCTGGTTCCGTCTTCAGAGCACTAAGTAACCAACTGTATTGAGCAGGGCCCGTCTTCAAAACACTAAATGTATTGGGCTGGGTCCATCTTTAGAACACTTAAGGAATTGATTGTATTGAGCACGGTCCGTCTTCATAAGCTGTTATCAGTGGTAAAAAATCGTATTGCTGTCTCAGAGTCCCGTGCGGTACTCGCAGTTACGACAGGACCAGCCGCTGGGCTCTGTCCCCAGTCACTTTTAAATTTCGGTGCGTTGAATGGTAGTTGTGAATTTTTCAACGCTTCCTCGATCTTTCCGTGTAAACGGATGTAGTTAAGTTCGTCTGTCAGTAATCATTCACGCAGTAGAGGTACTCACGTCATCATCATTGCGTACGTGAAAGATTCACATGAAATCGTAGCATGTTCCCTGTCGTCAGATAAGCTTCCCCTTATCAGATAACACTAATACTCGTATTCAATACCAACGTTCGATTCCGCTCGCCAGTTTGTGCTTTGTCTTCAGGATGTCATACAGTTATGTGCTGTTTGCATCGTTATTTGTTTGCATGAAAATCGGGTAGTATTATCCGGGTGTGGGGAGTTCTACACAAGGTGAAGCGACTCACCGCTTGCTAATTAACCTGATGTTCCATGGAGTATACTAACCTCCATCTGCTTTACATGGATCTGTTCCGGAAGATCGGTGAGTGTTACAGCTCGTTAAGAGGCTGCTTGCTAAATTACGCACATGGGTGTTGGACCGAGCGCTTTGCTGTACGGTCTGAGACCCATGACTCGAAACTTCGAAGATATTGAGGAATTCAGATAGTGTGGGATGGTATTTGTTTCTGGTAGACGGCATGGGTCAGCATCTGCTACCTTTTCGAACCATTTACCGTGTCCGCGCCACGGAAATGTGTTTTCAGCTGTTCTAGTGTTTAGTGCCAGGTGCTGCCAGGACTGCTGGTACTGTTATCAGTTCCATATCCCACTGATCTTTGATTTCGTGTGTTAATCGGATATCTTTATCATCCACTTTTCAACAGCAGCAGGATACGAAAAATAAAACTGAATTGTAGACCAAATGGACGAAGACGACTTCGAAGACCTTTGAAGAGACTATATGACAAGGACGAAAGGGCTGACTGGTGACGGGTGATGATTATCGTCATCCACTTTCCTCATTTCGCAGCAGTCCAGCCGGTTCTCAAAACAGTGCAGTCTCACTGACCAAGCACTTCTTATTCACTGTTCTGCCAAAAACATCCAACTGTACGGCATGCATGCAGTATTGCTGCTTTCTGCACTGAAATATACAGAGCAGGGCGGACACTA
>Ga0123355_10012182_pt1 | contig 13311 bp, 16 predicted proteins | sample TergutEmb28metaG_3_FD_89872 | JGI IMG/M metagenome (GOLD analysis project Ga0123355, IMG submission 89872) | Embiratermes neotenicus P1 segment gut microbial communities from Petit-Saut dam, French Guiana - Emb289 P1 | ecosystem: Host-associated > Arthropoda: Insects > Digestive system > Gut ...
CCAGCCGCTTGCGGCCGGTCTTGCGTCCGGTGGTTTCCACGACCGCGTAGGTCGGCGGCCCGAGGCCGTGCGCGATCAGCGCGACCATCGCCGGGTTGACCATGCGATTGACGAACGCCCGCTCCCGGGCCGACATGCCCATCGCTGCTCCAGTTGATTGACCGCTGATGGTTGTCAGATCTCGACGGGAGTGTTCCCCTAGATCGATGTCCCGGTACTCGTAATGCCGAGCAGCGGCTCGTCAGGTGAGCGAAGGTCAGCCGTGGGCAGTCCGCCGGAGTAGAGCTTTCGCACTCTGTCGACTACCGCGGTCGCGATCTCGACGTGCTGGCGGCGGCTGGCGGCGTAGAAACCCTGCGCGTCCGCGCCGAGCTTGGGGCGAGCGTGCAGGGGCTTGTCGCTGACCGCGAGCAGCGTGGCCGTCGGAATCCGGTAGCGGAATCCATTCGCGGCGACCGTCGCGGATTCCATGTCGACTGCCAGGGCGCGGGATACCCGCAGCCGGTCCTCCACCATGGCCAGCTGCAGCTCCCAGTTCCGGTTCGCGGTGGTGAAGACGATACCCATCCGGCTGGGCAATCCGCGGGCGGTCAGCTCGCTGAGCAGCAATGTGTTCAGCGTGTGGTTGGGGATGACCGGAACGCTCAGCGGGAGCATGTCATCCAGGATGCGATCGTCGCGCATGTAGCCCGTCGCCAGCACCAGATCCCCGATCTCCTGATGATTACGCAGGCCAGCGCAGTGCCCGATCATCAGCACCAGGTCAGGGCGGAGCACCGCGAGATGATCCATCATCGTCTTGGCATTGGACGGCCCGACCCCGATGTTCACCATGGAAACGCCGGCGTGGCCGGGAAGCACGTGATGCCAGGCGGGCATCTGCCGGCCGTCATCGTCGGGGCCGACGCAATCCGGCAGGGCCGCGCGGAATTCCTCCACGTGCCAGGCGTAGTTGGTGAGCAGCACGTACCGCTGGAACATCGCCGGCTCGGTCCCGGTGTAGTGCTGGAGCCGGTCGATCGACAGGGCCATTCGCTCTGGCCCGAACAGGAACAGCTTCTTTCGCCGAAGGTCCCAGCGGGTCTCATCGACGGCCGGCCCGAGTTTCGGATCGTGCAGGTCTAGCGCCTCGCGCCCGGGACTGACCGAGATCCGGGCACCCATGGAAGCAAGCCGGCCCAGTTCGCGCTCGAGGTACCAGCGGATGGCTCCGGGCGCGGCGAACTCGCCGTCAAGGACGGGATTGTCCACGGACCATGGCCGCTCGACCGTCAGCCGAGGATAGTGACCCGCCTTGTCGGCCGCCTCCATGGCGTCATACAGCCGCTCGATCTCCGCGGCGTGCCGACCATCCGGGAGCACGGAGAAATCCACCGTCACCGCCATGCGGCCATCTTGTCATCAGAAGCCGATGGCGGCGCGCAGCAGCAGGACGGTACTACGGCCGGGGTAGGGCTCGGCGTTGAGAATGAGCAAACGGTTAGTCGCACTCGGCACTCCGTGAGCCGCCTGGGTGCGGGCGCTTTCCAGCGGCAGGGCGTGTTCTTCCAAGCGGCGCAGTGCCGTGTCCAGGTCGGGTACCACCTTCTGGGCCCCCACGATGAAGATCGCTCGCGCGGCGCCGCCGGCACAGCTGGGCAGCTGACTCCCGCTGCCCGAGGCGACCACGAGGGAGCCGGTTTCGGTGACCGCGTTCACGCTGCCCACGACCACGTCGGGGCTGGCGAGCAGCCGCCGGAAGTCATCGGCTTCAGCCACGCGGTCCATGGCCAGCGCGCGTGGTTTGACGGCTTGGTAGCGCCCGCTGGTGTTGATGTCGTCGGCGATGCCAGACAGCCGAAGGGTCTCACTGGCCGCTGTAAACACGCTTACACCTTCGGGTATGAGGTCTTTGACGCGGCTACGCGCGGCGGCGGCGTCATCGATGATTTCGACGGTGAAGCCGTGCCCGGACAGCGCGGCCGCCGCGCGCTCCAGCCGCTCCTCGGGCGCCGGGTCAGTGAACTGTGCTGCCCGAATCGGGGTGCTCATGATGCCTCCTGGTTTGGTCTCAGCAGTACGACAATGCGGCGTCGGGGAATGTGAGGCGGCGCGCCAGCGTCACATTCGGGCCCGCTGTCTTGTCGAACAGGTGAGGCAGACGCGACCAAGGGAGCCTGCACTATGACCACTCGATCCTCGCCAGCAGGCGGCGTCCCCGGTCCCGGCCTGCCCGATCCGGGTTTGGACGCGATCATGCGCGAGCGGCGGCAGCTGATCAGCCTCGCCTACCGGCTCCTCGGCTCACTGGCCGAGGCTGAAGACGCCGTCCAGGAGAGCTACGCCCGCTGGTACGCCATGTCCCGGCAGCAGCAGGAAGCAATCGAATCCCCCGGCGCCTGGCTGACGACGGTCACCAGCCGCATCTGCCTCAACCTGCTCAGCTCGGCACGGTCCCGGCGAGAGACCTACGTGGGCGAATGGATCCCCGAGCCGCTGCCCGAACGAACGGAGTAGATCACCGGGCGACCGGATGGCACGCCACCCGACCCGGCCGACCGGGTCACCCTGGATGAGTCGGTCAGCATGGCCTTTCTGGTGATGCTGGACTCGATGACCCCGGCCGAGCGTGTCGCACTCATCTTGCACGATGTCTTCCGCTATTCCTTCGCCGAGGTGGCCGAGATCGTCGGCCGTTCGCCAGCCGCGTGCCGCCAGCTGGCCTCCTCAGCCCGCCGTCGCATTCGCACGTCGCTGGCTCAGGCAACCCCGGCAGCCCACCAGGCCAGCATCGTCCGGGCGTTCAAGCTGGCGTGGGAAGCCAAGGACATCGACGCCCTGATCGGCCTGCTCGACCCAGGCGCCACTGCGATCGCTGACGGCGGTGGCCTCGCGATCACCTTCCTGCACCCGATCGAGGGCGGCGAGCAGATCGCGCGCGCCTGGGTCAATCTCGCCAGCCGGGTGCCCAGCGGCATGAGGTTCCTGGAACGTACCGTGAACGGCCAGCCAGGCCTGGTGGCTGAGCAAGATGGCGTCACGGTGACGGTGTTCGCTTTCGACGTCGAAGGCGACCGGATCAAGCACATCTGGGTTATCCGCAACCCTGAGAAGCTCCGCCCCTGGACGACCGTCTGACACGTTCGATTGCTGGGCTGGCCAGCGGTGTCGTCCATGATCGGCACTATCGGCAAGGTGACAGGGAAGCAGTCGGCGGGCCGACTGACCGCCAACCGCTTGCCCCGCCATGCTGAAGGCACCCGGTCAACGCCGGGCAGCAGACCGCCGGGAACGGAGAAGGCAATGAACTACTACCTCACCAGCCAGCTCGTGGCCGAGCGGCAGACCGCACTCGCCGCTGATGTCGCCTACCGCGCGCGGCTCAAGGACGCCCGCGCCGCACGCAAGGCTCGGCTCGCCGCCGCGAACCGGCCAGCCCGCACCCGTCGGCTGTTCCTCGGTCGGCCCGCGCACGCGGCCGTGTGAGCACCCGATAGCCGATCCTTGCAGCCTGCAAGCAGCGAGACCGTTTCGTTAGGGGACCGGTAAAACCTTGCACCTTGCAAGCATCGCCCCTGACCACGTATGATCTCATTTACAACAGCTTTGAACAGTTTTGTGCGATTTCGCACGGGCTGCGCTCTGAGTGACCTGCGGGGGTTAGCGCGCCCACATAGACGGACCCCGGGCAAGGAGGGGGTGCCCGGGGTCTTCATTCGGTCCAGTCACGCACTGGGACTGCTCTACCGTCGTCAGCTCTGCTGTTGTCGCTCAGCCAGGTCAGGTCCGGTGCGTGCTCGGACGCTGCTGCGAACGCCCGGAATGCGAGGCCCAGCTCCTTCTGCAGTTCCGGAGGGAGCGTCTGCAGATAGCCGGCGAAAGCCGCACGCCGCCGGTCCAGCACTGCCTTCACCACGGCATGGCCTTTGCCGGTAAGCGTCGCCAGGACAGACCTGCGATCCTCAGGGTCCCGGGAACGCTCCGCTAGACCGTCGTGGACCAGGCGGTTGATTACTCTCCCCGCCGTAGCCGCCGACACTCCAAGCTCGGGGGCCAGGTCGGAGGGCCGTTGCGGCCCCCGCTGGTCCAGCACAAGCAGCGCCCGGCTCACCGGCAGCGTGATGTCGGGCAATTCCATGGTCATCGCCTGGACGGCCGTTCCGACAATCGCATGACTCACGGCCATGGCCGCGTCCAGCGCCTCGCCGTCCACCGGGTACTGCTCCACGGGAACCTTTTTACCCCGGAGCGGGGCCAGACGCCCAAGTTGACGCCCCGTCCACGGTTCTCAGCAGCCGAGACCAGCAGCCGTGCCGCAAAGGTTCCGTCCACGGGTTTATCTACTCGAGGGGGATGAACCGGCGCAGTTTGCCAGTTGGCAGGCGAGCTACGGAGTCGACCTTTGTGACCGTCACTTCCGGGTCGGTCAGGCCGGCTTTCGTCAGGTCAGTGATTATCTGCTGGCGCAGTGACTCCAGGCCGCCGTCGCCGTCGGAGCGGACGGTGATGGCGGCTCCGCGAGGTGTCTGCGTCACTTGGTACTCAATGACGGTCCGGTCACGCCCGAGCGGGGAGCGGAATACCACGGGGTGCACCACGATCCCCCCGTCGTAACGGAAGAGGTCATCCTGGCGTCCGGTAATGTTGGCGATCCGGCGGTGCGCGCAGCCGCAGGGGCACGGCTCATCCAGGAGCGTCAGCTCATCTGTGATCTCGTAACGGATCAGCGGCTGGGTCAGGTTGTATAGGTTCGTAATCAGGATCTTCGCCGCTGGGACACCGGCCGGGACCGGTTTGCCGTGCTCATCAACAGGCTCGATGATGACCATGTCATCCGGCCAGTGCATAGCCCGTCCGGCGCCACACGGAATGGCGTGTATGCCTTCGGTGGCGCCCCACCAATCTTCGACTTCTACCCGCCATACCTGACCGACGCGGTCTCGGGTGTCCTCGGTTAGCACCTCGCCCGCCGTTACGACTCTCTTGGGCGAGATGCTGAGCCGACCGCCGCGTGCCTCCTCAGTCAGTACATCCAGGGCGGACGGATATCCCAGCAGCGCGGTGGGCTGCGTGGCGTTGAGGCCCGCCACTACCTCAGCTAGCGGGAGTGTAATCGGGAACGAACTTACCGGCGGCTGTGCCGGATTGGCGAGCAGCGCTGAGATAGCCCTTCCGAGGTGCGAAGCTTTCTCGGCCAGCAAGCTAGCAATGATCAGCGGTTCTGACGGTACAGAGCCGGCCGACCTGAGCCGCCACCGAACCTGCTGCTGAGCCAGCGTGATCCACTCATCCCAGCCGTACACGAACACTCCGCGCCGCCCGGTGGAACCCCCGGTGGCCAGCGCGCGGTAAGTGTCCAGCAGGTAGGCATCCGAGGTCAGCCGACCGATATGTTCGTCGGCCATAGCTAGGGTGAGCCGCGGATCGGTCACTATCGCGTCGAAGTTCGCCATCATCTCGTCTTTGGTCAATGCTGGAAGCGATGGCAGGTCGGCCTCCGTGAATATGGCAGGGTTGATTCCTGCCAGTCGTTCCCGGTAGAAAGGCGAACGCTCCTTAGCCCAGGCGAGAAGCTCGCGGAGGCTCCCTTGTCGCTTGGCGGCCAGCTCTTCGGCCGTCCATCCCAGCCGCTCCATGACCGGAGGCAAGGATGTCATCAACTGCTTCCGCTGACGCGCAATCAGCTCGTCATAGCCCATGACCCGCTCCAGGATCGTGTAAATGTCCCGGAAGCAGCCCACACAGGCGCGAGCGTTTACGAGACCCCCGCTGAATCAATGACTGGATTGAAGCACGAATTGAAGCGCGACAGGTATACATACGAAGTAGAAATTGTTTCTTGCCGGGAAATCTGTGGTCTTGAGCACTCGCTTGCTCTTTTGCGTGAATGGCGCCGTCGGCAGCATTCAGCTGAGCTGCTCACCAGTGCGCGTCTGGTGTCCGGCCCGGCAAGGGCACGTGCCGCCTGCTGGCCAGCTCCTTGGGCGGGCTCCGCCCAAGCGCGCGTGCCGCTGGCGCTGCCCGCATGGACGGCGTCAGCGGCACGTTGCGCAGTCCGCGTTACTTGTAGATGTACACCGACGTTCCCGGCGTCTTCAGCATGGTGTGGAAGAACGCCGCGATGTCCATCGGCATCCGCACGCAGCCGTGCGACACCGGGTTGACCGGGACGTAGGTGTCACCGTGCATCGCGTACGCGGTCCCGATGAAGAAGACCGAGTTGTACATCTGCCCGAGCGGCACCGTGATCCAGCCCGGCATGTACACGGTGGTCCGGAAGTGGCCGGTCGGCGTGACCGCGTGGGCCAAGCCGCCCCCGCTCCGGTACCAGTAACCGCCGCCGGTCGAGACGTGGCTGATCAGGGCGATCTTGTTGTTCTGGTACACGACGAGCACTCGTGTCGACAGGCTGACTTCCACCCGCAGCGCGCCGCCGTTCGGATAGCGCGCCTGGTAAGTCCGCGGGCTCACCAGCGCCCGCCCGGTCGCCGGCCCGACGATGCCGTCCACACCTAGGTGCTGGACCTCCTGGAATGCCCAGACCGCCTCGAGAGTGTCCGGTCCGAAGACTCCGTCCGCCGGACCCGGGTAGTACTTCAGCGCCGCGAGTCGCTGCTGCAATGCCTTGACATCGCTTCCGCGCATGCCGTCACGCAGCGTCCGCTTCGGCGCGACGTACGCCGGCGATGCCGCGCGGGCAACCGAAACGACCGGCAAATGCCCGGTCGTGGCCGGCCTCCCCGGGGCAGCCGACGCCGTTCCGGATAGCGCGCCCGCGAGCACCAGGCATGCTGTCGTAACCGCGGTGCCTGCTACGACGGCGATGCCGTGCGTGAACCTCTTCATGGGTCATCACCTTCTCCTGCCTCACCTGTTACAACTGGCGGGAGAAGATCCCCAGATAGGGTCGTAAGCCCCGAAACGGCGGCCAGGAGGCACCTCCTGGCCGCTTCAATCCGTCGAGATCGGAGCGGGTATCCGGCTAAGTGCTGGCCTCGTTGGGCCGATGTAGCCGCGCACATCCACTACTTGCCGATGACTGCCGCGTGGTGGGCGATGCTGGATTCGAACCAGCGACCCTTCCGGTGTAAGCGGAACGCTCTGCCACTGAGCTAATCACCCGCAGGCCAAAAGCATATACGCTACGCGCGGAACACATCCCAGCTCGGACGATCGTCAAGGGCCCTTCATCGCAGAAAGCGAAAGGGTGTTGTCCGGGTCGAACGGCACGTCGGGTGAACCGGCTGGACGGTCATGGTGGTCTGCAGAGGTGCTCTGCGAGACTGGCGGTATGACAGGGGCAGACGGGGCCCCGGAGCCCCGATGGGCCTGCGTTGACCGGTACAGCCAAGCCGACCGGATTTGGACCGCGGAAGCTGTGCGATTGGTCGAAGCGGACGCGAACCGCTCAGCGGACACGCACCTGGTGCCGCTGCGGCTTACGTCGGCACCTGACGTGGACGTGTACCTCAAGGACGAGTCGACGCACCCGACTGGGTCGCTGAAGCACCGCCTTGCGCGATCGCTGTTCCTGTACGCACTGTGCAACGGGCAGATCCACGAGGGCACCACGATCGTCGAGTCATCGTCCGGGTCGACCGCCATCAGCGAGGCGTACTTCGCGCGGATGCTCGGCCTGCCCTTTATCGCGGTTATCCCCGCGTCCACCAGCGAGGAGAAGATCGCGCTCATCGAACGGGAGAGTGGGCGCTGCCACCTTGTGGATGACCCGACGACCACCTCCCGTGTGGCGGCCGAGCTGGCCGCGTCGCTCGGCGGGCACTACATCGATCAGTTCACCTACGCGGAACGCGCCACCGACTGGCGCGGGAACAACAGCATCGCCGAGTCGATCTTCCAGCAAATGGCGCTCGAGCGCTTCCCGGTACCGCGGTGGATCGTCGTCGGAGCCGGCACAGGCGGCACAAGCGCCACAATAGGGCGCTACCTCCGCTATCGCCGGCACCTGACCGGGCTGGCGGTCGCGGACCCGCAGAACTCGGCATTCTTCCGGTCCTGGGTGGAGAAGGATGCGCTTATAGAGACCGGAATCGGGTCGCGTATCGAGGGGATCGGACGGCCGCGGGTGGAGCCCAGCTTCGTGCCCGGGGTGGTGGACCGGATGATCGAGGTGCCGGACGCGGCATCGATCGCTACCATGCGGGTCCTGTCGGAAGCCCTCGGGCGTCGAGTCGGCCCGTCGACCGGGACGAGCATGTGGGGAGTACTGCAGGTGGCCGAGGACATGCGGTCCCGCGGAGAGCTCGGGTCAATCGTCACGCTGCTATGCGACGGCGGAGAGCGGTACACGCACACCTACTACAACGACGACTGGGTCGCAGACCAGGGCCTCGAGTTGGCACCGTACCTAGCCGTAGCCCGCAAGATGCTGTTATCAGCGAGCGGCGTAACGTGGGTGCTCAGGCCAGGGCGAGGAAGAGCTTCTCCATCTTGGACACGTCGATGTCGCCGGGCTCGCCGTCCGCGGCGAGGCAGCGCTGCAGCCCGGTGGCGACGATCGCATAGCCGCCGCGGCTCAGCGCCTTGTTCACCGCGGCGAGCTGTGTGAGCACCGTCTCACAGTCAGAGCCATCCTCCAGCATGCGGATGACGCTGCCGAGGTGGCCGTGAGCGCGCTTCAGCCGCAGGATAACGGCCTTCATCTCCTCTGGCTGCAAGTCCATGACCCTCCGTTGTCCCTTCCATCGTCCGGGCGGGCGACAAGCCCACCTCGACAATACATCCCCCGGGGGGGATATGCTGAACACGGATATCCCCCTGGGGGGATACAACGAAAGGAGTCGCTATGCCCGTCACCACATCACCGCAGAAGGTCTCGCAGCACGGGAAGGCTGTCCTGCGCGGACTCTCCCCGCTCCACCGCGAACTGCGCCACGCGATCCCCGAGGTCTACCAGGGATTCGGCGAGCTGCACCGCGCCGCGTTCGCCGACGGCGCGCTCAGCGCGAAGACCAAGGAGCTGATGGCGCTCGCGATCGGCGTCGTCGAGGGCTGCGACGGGTGCATCGCCTCGCACGCGCAGGCTGCCGTCCTTGCAGGGGCCAGCCGTCAGGAGGCTGCGGAGGCGATCGGCGTCACGTTCCTGATGAAGGGCGGGCCAGCGACGATCTACGGCCCGCGCGCCTACGACGCCTTCTGCGAATTCGCCGCTGCCGCCGAGGCCGGCGAGCGCCCCTCCTGACGCAAGCCACGCCGCCAACTCAGCTACTCACGCACTTAAGGAGAAACAGGATTATGTGCCGACCCGTCCGCTGCAAGACCTGCGGCAAGACCACCTGGGCAGGCTGCGGCCAGCACATCGACCAGGTCAAGCGCACGGTGCCCGCCAGCCAGTGGTGCCCAGGCCACGAGACGCCGGACCCGCGTCCGGCCGGCGGAATGCTCAGCAGGCTTCTTCGCCGCTAGCCGCCCAGCTTGTTCGCCGCTGGCCGCCTAGCTTGCCCGGCTCACCCACCCGACTGGCTCCAAACCCGGGGCAGGTGATCATATCCGCGGTTGGCGGCGTGGTTCGCACAAGCTCTGCTTGTTCAAAAGTGGGTCGTGAGGAGCCGCGTGTCACTCGGCGGCGGATGCCTCGCAGCCGGCCCGGTGGCCCTCGGTGACAATCGCACCGCATTCTGGGCAGACCAGGTGTGCCCAGCAGACCGCGTCGCCGCCCTCCTCGTATTCGGCCTCCGGCTCGCGACCCGGGCCGGCCACCATCTCGAGTGGCTCGGGATGCTCAGCGTCCATCAGGTCCCTGCTCTCCTGCTCGGCGGTCGCACCGCTGATGTTCCCTTCCTCACATGTTCCCAGTTGGGCTTCTTTTATACAAGCAGTCTTGATAAAACAACTGGACGATGTCCAGGTGACGCTCGCGGCGGCAGCCGGGCGGGCCGATGCCGCAAGTGGGTGTAGCCGCCTCACAGCGGCTGGTGAGATCTGGCACCGCTGGCTGAGGCTGTTCCCTTCCTCACAGGCGCTGCCCGCACCTTCTTTTATGCAATTCTCCTTGATAAAACTATCGGTCCGGTGGGCGCCGACACCGAACTGGTCGCCGCTCATCCGGTGCGGCAGGCCTAGCCGCGCCGGGCTGAGGCTAGCCAGCCTGACATCGCCGTCCTCACCAGTCACGCCTCGAGGCGGGACCATTCACGCCTCAAGCGGGCTCCGAAGATGACGGAAGATCGCCCAGGCGCATGATGACGTGGACGATCTTCCACCCTCCTGACTGACCGTCAGAAGAGGGACAGCACTGCCTCCGGGCTCTCCAGTTGCGGCAGGTGGCCCGCTCGGGGCACCAGGCTGAACCCGGCGCCGGGGATCGCGGCCGCGAACTCCTTGCCGTACGCGGGTGTCACGATCCCATCGGCCTCGCCCCAGATGACCCGCGCCGGCACCGTGAGGCCTGCCAGCCGCGCGGCGAGGCCGGAATCCGTCATCGTCTGACCGCCGTAAACCTGGAGCGCCTCGCGGTTGCCGGCCATGATGACGCGCTGCGCGTCGCTCATCGCCGCCGGGTCGATCACGTGTCCCTCAGGATTCGCCCAGCTCAGCTTCGCGACCTGGGCGAAGTCCAGAGAGTAGAAGTCGATGACGGGGTGATCGGCGCTTGCCAGGCCGACAGCGTCGATCAGGAACAGCGAGCCGACGCGGTCTGGCGCGGCGAGGGCAAGTTCAGCGGCGATCCAGCCCCCGATGGAGTTGCCCGCGACGATGACGTCGGTCAGGTCAAGCTCATCGAGCAGGGCACGGTAGACATCCGCGAGTTTACGGATTGAATCGACCGGTGCCGGGCGCTCGGTACCACCGAATCCAGGGTGAACAGGAACAAGCACCCGGTACGAGAACCGGTCGGCGAGCTGGTCCGCGAAGCTGGCTACCGAATCCGGCCCGGCCCCGCCGTGGAGGAGAAGGACCGGACGTCCTTCCCCGCGCTCGGTGACCGTGACCTGCACTTCACCGGACCGGCTAGACAGCTTGTAGCGGGACATGGCGATCTCCTCAGAGGCGAAACGAGCGGATGCGGGACATGCGGAACAAGCGGACGACACCGGAAGCACGGCCGGAGAAGCGAACGGGCCGCGTCGCCGGTCAGCCGGCGTAGTCGTCGGCCACCTCGGTGGCGTACCTGCTCATGACCTGCGCGGTCTGCGCAGGTGCGGGAGCCCCGCCGCCCGCGATCATCTCTCGCAGGTCACGGAAGTACTGCACGTACAGGTCGGGCGTGAACGTGTTGAGCAGCACGAGCGGCTCATCGCCCGGGTTGGCGAAGGTGTGCGGCGCGCCCGGCGGGATCATCGCAAGAGTGCCCGCGGGAGCATCGTAGGTGTCGGAGCCAACGGTGAATCTGGCGGTACCGGACACGACGTAGAAGCCCTCGTCATGCCGAGCATGCCGGTGCTGTGGCGGGCCCGCGGTCTTGGGGGCGATCGTGATTTCGCCTAGGCCGAGTCGGTGCCCGGTGGTGCTCCCGTCCTCGATGATCCGCATGGTGATGGGTCCCAGGCGGATGACGTCCCCGCCCTCGGGACCGACGATCGATGCGCTGGCCATGATATCCCCTCAGGTCTTCTTGATGAGAGCCGACTCTCACGACAATAGCTTGCTCTCAACTTTCATGCAAGTACACTCTTACGAAGAGAGCTAGCTGTCGGAACGAAAGGAGCGGGGGACACGTGCCGACCACGGCAAACACCGGGCGGGCGAACCAGCGGGCCCGGACCCGCGCAGCCATCATCGACGCCTGCCGCGATCTCACCCGCTCCGGCGAAGAGGTGACAATGCCGAGGGTGGCGGAGCAGGCCATGGTTTCCGAGGCCACCGCCTACCGCTACTTCCCCGACCTGGTCTCGCTGCTGCGTGCGGCGCTCGGCGGGCTTTGGCCGGACCCGGCGGATGCGCTCGCCCCCGTCGCGGCTTCGGCGGACCCAGCCGAGCGCGTGGCATTCGCCTGCGCGTACCTGCTCCGCGGCGTGCATACGTATCAGGGCTCGGTGCGGGCGATGATCGCGGGGACGATCACGAACCCCGTGGCGCCTGGCGCGGCCCGCCCCGGGTACCGGTTCGGCCTGATCGACTATGCCCTCGCCCCCTTCGGGGACCAGCCAGCCACACCAGACCCAACCGCAACAGACCCAGCCACGACAGACCCAGCCACGACAGACCCGTCACTCCCTGCAGGTCTGCCGCGGCTGGCCCCTGACGCCATGACCAGGCTGAAGCAGGACCTGGCGATGGTGGTCAGCGCCGAGGCGTTCTTCACCCTCACTGACCTGTGCGGCCTTACCCCCGAGGACGCAATCGCCAGCGCCGTCCGGACGGCCGCCACGATCACCGCGGCGGCCTTCGCCGCGGCATGACCGCCTTCCTCCGCCGCTGTAGTCGCTGTACGGCAGTCATCGCACGGCTCGATCACGTGCGCGCGAAGCGACGGGTGCACAGCGGCACGAAGACGGCCAGCAGCAGCGCCGTCCAGGCCAGTGTTGCCAGCACCGGGTGCTCGAGCGGCCATGCGCCGTTCGCGGGCGACCCCGGATTGCCGAACAGGTCCCTGATAGCGGCCGCGAGAGCGCTGACCGGATTCCAGTCGGCGATAGCCCGCAGCCAGGCCGGCATCCCGGAGGTCGGCACGTAGACGTTGGACAGCATGGTCACCGGGAAGACCAGGATCGACGCCTGGCCCGCTGCCTGCTCGCTGCCGAGAACCAGCCCGAGGTACATGCCGATCCAGGTCGCGGCGAACTGGAAGGCCACGAGCAGGGCGAGCGCGGCAAGTGCGTAGCCAGCCCCGCGCTCGATCCGCCACCCCACCGCGAGCCCGCACAGCGCCATCAGGACGAAGCTCACCAGCCCGTAGACAGCGGTCGCGGCGGCCTGGCCGAACGGCACCGCCGTGCGAGTGATTGGCAGCGACCGGAACCGGTCCACTACGCCACGGGAACTGTCGCGCGCCATCGTGAACATCGACGGAACGATGTTCACCGCGATGGTCGCGAATAGGCCGGGGATCAGGAACCTGCGGTAGTCGCCGCCGGGCGCCGTGATGGCGCTGCCAAAGATGTAGCCGAAGAGGACCACCATGACCACTGGCGCCGCAAGGGTCAGCACGATCGCGCTCGGGTCGTGCTTCATCTTGGTGAGCAGCCGCTCGGCCGCCGCGGCCCCGTCGGTGAACGCGCCGCTCATGCCACCTGCTCCTCAGTAGACCGAGTCCGGTCCAGGAAGACCTCATCGAGGGTGGGCCGCCGGATGCTGACATCCACGGCCACCACCCCCGCGGCATCCAGCCTCCGGACGAGTTCCGGCAGGGTCACCGAGCCCGCGGCCACC
>Ga0123355_10012183_pt1 | contig 13310 bp, 2 predicted proteins | sample TergutEmb28metaG_3_FD_89872 | JGI IMG/M metagenome (GOLD analysis project Ga0123355, IMG submission 89872) | Embiratermes neotenicus P1 segment gut microbial communities from Petit-Saut dam, French Guiana - Emb289 P1 | ecosystem: Host-associated > Arthropoda: Insects > Digestive system > Gut ...
TAGACCATGCAGGATTAGATAATGCATGACCATAGAATGGGTTTGGTGTTAGCATATCGGCATTATACCAGAAAGGTGTGCTGCCTGATGTAAAGCTTAGGGCTTCTTCTGGTGTAAGGGTAATGTTGTCACCAAATCTTACATCTGATATTGTGCGCGTAATAATAGGCGCGCCACCTTGTATCGTGTAATTAATTGCTACATCAAACCTTCTTAAGTTCCACACAAATGTCACCGTATGCGCTTCGTCTATATCTATATTAAAATCGACAGTGCGGGTCGCTTCGTTAACATTAAAATCTAAGCCTTGCACCAATACTGTACCACATGCTGCTACTACTGCTACCTCATAGAGGTAGAATTGAAATAGGCCTTGATGTGGTATATTACCTTCTGACAGGGTGTAAATAAATGCATCGCCAAATAATATCGGATCCCCTGCACTAGGGCCAAAGGCATGATCTGCAAGAGTTGCAACCCACACATTGTTGCTACCTACAAGGGTTTCATAGTAATTGCGTATAGATACACCAAATGGTATAGGTTCAAACTCAACACGCACGTTAAAAGTATCGCTTTGGTGGGTTGAATTTACCTGCGGGAAAGTTAGTGTGTGACCTTGGTTGGAGAATGTAACGCCGACCAGATCTGATGCTGAAGCTCCATTTATGGTCCATCCAACAAGCTGATAGCCTACGCCCGGATCAGCCGTAAACGTAATTCTATCGCCGAAGTCAGCAGTGATTGATTCTATAGAAATGCCTGTAACAGGTGCATATGGGCCTTGGGGAATATTATCAGAATTTGCCCTTACAGCTCCGAGGCTGTGTCCTGCACCACCTATTCCACCTATTATACCAAAAGTTAAGCCTGTAGTGAGAGTTGGGTCGAAAGGCCTTGTTGGATCAAACTCAAAATCGATGACAATGTCAACATGGTCTGTAAGGAAGCCGGTGCCTAAAGAATCCAATGTCCAGCCATGGTTATCAAGCCTTGGGTCATTGTTAGCAAGCCATGACGTTCCGCCATCTAAACTCCATATAGGTGCATGGCCAACTGGCACAGCAGGTATAAGCCCAGCTGCCGCAGGATTTACGGAAATAGAGAATGTGCCATTATTTGGCAAGAGCATCTCAATATTTCTGTTAGTTGATACAAATGGATGGCCAGTAACATTGCCGGCAGGATTTGACAATAATGCTGCGTTGCCAGTAGTATCAAGCCCTGTCAGAGTACCATGTGCTGTTGCAAAACTTACATCTACTACAAAAGCAGGTCTCCATGTGGCCGTTGCGGTTACATCGTTGCTTGGCATTGCCAAAGTAGTATAAGGAAGGTCTGCATTATATCCAGTTGCTGGGTTAGCACCTTGATGTGTTACATTCCATCCATTAAACCATCTGTAAGTGTCTGGTGCAGTTTCAGCCCAAAAGAGGGTTGCACTGTCTGTTGCACGTATTGGATAGTTCTCTCCCGAATGAGCCGTTGGCCAAACATTAGCAAGCGATCCAGGGTTTGTTGCTGAAGAGTCGGCTACCGTAAGGGTTATTGTATTGTGGCCAAAACCTATACGCTCAAGATCTACAGTTATAGCTACAGGTGCGTTTATATTAGTCAGTGCTTGAACGAGGGTAGTAGCATCTGTACCAGGCACTAATGTGCCGTCAATATGCCATTCGTATGCTTCAAAGCCGCTATTTGGTGTCACAGTAGCCGTTGCATTTCCGCCGCGGTTTACCCAACCTGTTGCATTTGTAGGTGTAGCCGCTACATCTACCAAAGCAGGTGTTACAGCTATCGTACCATTAGCAAGGCCAGATACTCTTGGCAAGACGGTTGCTGATACACTGTGCTGATAAGACATTTCAAGCACCGCATTTGCAGCAGCAGTTATATTAGTTGTAGTTGCCGCAAGATGTCTTGCGGTAATATTTATAGGAAGCACATTTGTAAGGCCAGCGGATACAACATTTGGCGTTGTATTAGTGCCTGTGACTGTGCTAAATCTTGTGCCAAAGGCTGGTGCGGATGTGCTTGATGGTGTAAAGTATGCAGGTATAACATAGAAGCGCACACCATAACCGGATGGAACTTCAATCGCGCCACTTGTATGTGGTGCCCCGACCGGGCTTCCGCCAGCATCCAATACAACAACTTCTGATGTGCCGCTGCCAGCCACACTCCAAGTAACCGGTATTGCAATGCGTCTAAAGCCAACCTCTACATGGGTAGGCTCATTGATAGCAAAGCCTAAGCCATCAAATGCGCTGCCGTTACGCGTCCAAGAATTAGGTGTCACTTCCCAATGTGTAAGGCCAGGTGAAGCTGTAAACGTCGCCGTATTTCCATGTGGCACCCATATGCCTGTCGGCGAAACAGCTGGTATAAGAGGCGTTGAACTTGGCGTTAATGAGCCTTCACCTGCCGAAACACTAGTGGTTACACGATGCTGATAGGTAAAGTTAAAGTTAGCGTGGTGAGATGCCTGTGGCACAATCAATTCACCTATAAATCTAGGGGTATTTTCTTCAATATTGCTGTTGTTACTAAGTGATGGCGCGCCTACGCCCGCCGTTACCGTATAACGGGTATCTGTTAGATGCGTCCCACTTGCTGGCGCGCTATAGAAGCGCATAACGGTGCCTGGTATCCTCTCTGCTGGATTAGCAGTAATAGGAATGCCACCCGCATCAGTAGCAGTTATGATGCCACCATGACCCGTCCAGCCTACAGTCATAAAATTCCCAACAAAGTTAACACTAACCATTCTTGGTGCTTCAATAATTGCTGTTCTAAATGTGGAACCAGGGCCTGGTCCATAGAGGGTGCTGCCACCAAGACCAGCTGGGTTTGATGACCAGCTTGTTGGAGCAGTGCGCCATGTGACATCATCCGGCGTAGCTGTAAAGGTGGCTTCGTCACCATGGTTTACCCAATGGCCGCTGGTTACATGGACGGCTGCTGTACCGCCTGTAGTTTCAAGCGTACCGCTTCCGGAAGCAGAAGTAACCTCTGTTTGCACACGATGTTGATATGCAAAGCTAAATGTACCGTTTGTACCCAAGGCGCCAATTTCAAGGTTGTTGGTTACTATTTCCCAATCATCATCTTCTTGGTTGGTTGCAGCACCAAGAAGCGATGGGGGCATAGCACCCACATTTCCTGATACTGTTGCAGTATATCTTCTATCTACACCAAATCCTATAGGCCCTGGCATAGCTTCAAAACGTATTATAGTGCCTGTTTGCACTTCTGTGTTGGCTGCTATAATCTCATTTGCTGAGAAAGGAACTCCTAAATGGTTATTACCTGATATTACCCTGGCTTGGATGAGGCCAAAGTTGTTGCCGCCCGCTACATTCCAGTTAACTATGCCTGTAACCGGAGTAAAATTAACACTAACAACCCTAGGCGCCTCAATAAGGGCATTTCTGGTTGTAGTGCCAGTACCATAAAGACCGCCGCCACCAAGCCCATCAGGGCTTGATGTCCACGCACCCGCTGCTGTTTGCCAATGGGTTGCTGGTATAGCTGTAAATGTAGCTGTTGCGCCATGATTTACCCAATCCGAAGTAGCACCGGGCGCTACAGGTGTGCCTGCAAAAGTATGCGTGCCGGCCGTAGTTGTTGGGCTTCCTGGCGTAGGCGCAGTGCGCTCTGTTTCTACCAAATGTTGATGGTTAAGGCTGAAATTTACAGTGATTACAGTGTCATAAGTATCAGCAATTACGATACCAACCAAGTTTTCTTGGGTTGGTGAAAAAGCTGCCATATTTGTTATATCTGTAACTGTAGGAGAGCCTAGTGCCCAATTAACAGTAGGAGGAACCAAGAGTGGCCCGAGAGGTTGGATTCCAACATTACGCGTAACAGTATAACGTGTGCCTTGTGTTGGATTAAGCAGAGGGGAGCTGCCTACTGTGTATTGTGCGGGTATAGCATAGAAGTGAATTTCAGCACCCATATGAACTTGCTGTCCAGTGCCATTCGGAGCTAAAGCATCCATGCTAAGTTGTTGGCGTACGCCAAATTCATCATAAACAACGGCTATGATGTTTGAAGCGGTAACTCCTTGCCCAGCAGTTCCTGTTACTGTCCACCTAATGATAGGACGGATATCTGCAACTGTACCTCGGCCATCAGCAACACCATTGTTGATAGAGGTATGGTAGTTTGTAAGTATTCCGGCAAGCCTTGCGGATTCGCTGATGTATCCAGAGCCACCACCGCCGCCACCGCCGCCACCGCCGGCACCGTTCCAAGTGCCGCCGCCGCCATCGCCGCCGCCGCCGCCGCCGGCAAACCAACCGCCGCCGCCGCCGCCGCCGCCGGGAAGTACGCCAACGTTATCATTTTCGCGACCCCATCCGCCTGCACCACCTAGGCCTTGGGTGCCGGCTTCGCCGCCAGTGTCGTTAAAGGGAGGAGTTCCGCCGCCTTCGCCGGGAACCCCTGGAGGTTGTGTTATACGAGGAGCTAGGGAAAGCCAAGAATCGCCGCCGCCACCGCCGCTAGATTGTGTACCGCCGCCGCCGCCGGCTGCAAAAGGTGAGGATGGAGCAGTTTCGCCTTCCCAGTCGCCACCGGAGCGGCCAATAGCAGCATCAACGCCGCCGCCTGCACCGCCGCCGCCGCCTGCAACAAGCAATGCGCCGGCACGGGTTGCGCCTTGTAATATATTAGGAGTTGATAAATCCAGGGCAGAAGTTATAAAGGATGAACCGCCGCCGCTACCGCCGCCATTTCTGCCAACGCCGCCGCCGCCAAAGGCATCATTGGTTTCACCTGGCACGCCGTCATGCCCACGTTGACCAATAACAAAATACCATTGTTCTCCGCCGGTTGTAGTGAATACACCTGTAGAACGGCCCCGTTCTCCGCCAAGCCATCGAGAGCCAGTGTCAGTGTTAATACCAGCACCATCACCACCACTTGCGCCATAAACTGTCAATCTATAAGGTATGGCAATGCTTGATGCAGGGAAAGTAAAGTGCTGTGGTCGGCGTTGGTCGTCAAAGGTAACAACCCAAGTTGGACGACCTTCTGAATCAGGAGGACCAGGTAGGACTGGTATTGTAGTAGTAAGAGGCGAAATGCCGAAAAGCCCTCTTTGGAAGGCAGGCCCAACAGCTGTTCTTTCGATGTCAAAAACAACATCAATATCAATTGTTTGGGCAATTGCGCCGTTAACAACATCATTTAAAGTTATTGTAGAAATCCATTCAAAGCCGCCAGAAGCCTGGCCTTGCACAAAAAGTGTCGCTTCTGCACCATTAATGGAAATTTGTGTGCCAAAGCCCCAAGGTAAACCACCTTCCGTTACTTCGCGGCCTTCGACGATTGTGGTTGTTATGTTATAATCCACAACCAAATCGCCCACAAAGCCAAGGATGGTTGCATCGCTGCGCAAGAAGCTGTCAGCAAGGCCAACAACATTTATAATGTTTGTTTCATCGCCTTGCGCATCAACAAGACGCAAATTAGCTTCTACTATTTCTTCTTCTGCCGCTTCAACGGCAAACACTATCTCTCTAGCCGCATATCTAAACCCATAATCAGTAACATCAAAGAAAGTAATAGGTATTGTCATATTTAGTTCGTCGGTTGCAATACCTCTTATGGTGACAAGCATATCAACACCGAAGAGGTTTTCATAGGCTGCGACATCTGCAAAATGCATAGGAATAACATTACCAAAGATGTCTATGGGATTAATATCAAACTCAAAACCTATAGGAAGGTTTATTTGAACATCAAAGATACCTTGTACGCCTATAGCCGTAAAGGTAGTATATAAAAATTCATTTGTATAGCCCTCTATGACAGCGCCATAGGATAAGCCATTTTTGTTTAGTACGGGCAAATTACCTGCACCAAAGCTACCGCCATCACCTGGAAAATCAGGAATTTCTGGCAATGCTGGTAGCTCAGGAAAGTTAGGCAAATTGGGTTCTTGCCCTTCTTCTGAATCTAGTTGGTTATCTTCTTCGTTATCATTGTTGTTATCTTCTTCGTTATTGTCGCCGTAACCGTAGTCATTGTCGTTATAGTTATCATCACCTAAACCGTAGTCGTAGTCATCATCACCATAATCATCATCGTCATAACTGTTATCACCATAATCATAATCATCATCGTTATAACCATAATCATTGTTATCATCATCATAACCATCGTCATAATAATCATCTTCATAGGTATCATCTTCATCATCGCCTATGATAGGATCATCATTATTTAGATCTTCATCATCATTTTCATCTGTTATGTAATCTTGATTCGATTCATTACTATTATCGACGCCACCCTCCATGGATGAACCTTCATCTTCATCGGCTGAATCGATGCCGCGAAGAACAGATTCGATATCCCCTCCGGTTTCATACGGGCCGGTTCCCGAAGTTGTCAAGTTGTCTTCAACAAGCCCTGCAAACGCAACAGTGGGCATAAAAGACGACTGAACAAGTGTAAAAACTAAGAGTGCCGCAACAATACGGGCAATAAAGCGTTCTTTTCTTGTTGTCATACCTCATTTCTCCTTTATTAATTTAGTTTTTAAAAGTATTTATCGCAGCTTTCCTTCATTTACAATGTAATAATTTCAGCTGCGATATCTTTTGTTCGCACCTAGATTTAGAATTGGTGTAATATGTTGATCTGGGGCATTAAATGCTGCTTTGAGAAAATTACATAAAAGTGCAAGAGATGCGGGCTGTTTGTTTTGCACAGTAAAATTTACGCATGGCCTAGCGATCCAAAGTTTGAATAAAGCCTTGGACAAGTCTTAAAATCAATTTACAGGCTATTATATATCGAAGAAAGCGAAGCAGTAGAGGGTGCTATACTTTTTCAATATCTGCCTGTATTTTGAGTTAAAGATTACCATATGCGCTTGCAACATTTCTGAAAAGTGCCTTAAACACTGTTCATTCAGCAAAGCATATCTCCAACACACTTTTTGCATTTTATCTTTTTGCTAATGCAAATTAATTTTACGTGTAGCTTGGCATTAGACACTAAGCTGCCCTACAATACACAATATTAATTTTTCCAAGTATTGTGCATTGCTACATATCAACTTACTTTTTCACTGATTGCAAAATGTCAATGAAAAAATAAACTGCCATATTAGGGACGCATAAATGTTACATACAAATTAATTTTCACTTTTGCTGAGGTGGGCTTGTGAATTTATCGAATAGTAAAACAAAATAGACTTATGATGATATAGAGGCATCATAAGATATGAGCAAGGCGTGCATACCTGATAGATCAAACACTTTACGCACTAATAGGTTGTGCTTATAGTAAAGTTCTTGATATAGGGGCCACATGCACGAAAGATGAGTGCGCTGATAAGTGGCTAACAGCTGCGTGCCTTAAAGATTAGCTTATAAATATTACCAAAGATATAAACATATAAAGTGCGAATCTTTAAAATAGTGAACGAAAATAAGAAGTCCATATCTATTTAATAAAAACACGTACTACATGCTTCATCTTTAGGTTAATTATAACACATCTGAAAATAATTTTCAATAGGAAGTTTGAAGGAAAATTTATGCGTATGAGAAATAAGATTTGCAATTTGTTGTTTTAGAGTATACTCTATTAGAACTAATTGACAGACCATTAATATGTCTCATATTTTGTTTGTTTGAAATATAAAATGATATTACAAATATATGTTTATTTTAGCCTTGACTTATAACAAATTAACTGCTATAATATAGTGGTTGTAGATTTATGGAAAGTGAGGCACTAGCATGATAACCTCAGTGCATAATATTACAGAAAACACCAGTCGAACCATCACCGATGAAATACAGGTAGATAAAACCAAAGTGGGCTACGTTAGGGTTAGTACGATGGATCAAAATGAAGCTCGTCAACTCGAAGCCTTTAAAGATCTTGGCCTCTACAAAATTTTTGTTGAAAAAATTTCTACAAAAGAAGTCAATCGCCCCATGCTTCGCCAAATGATGGAATATGTGAGAAGCGGTGACACGATATATATTAAGGACTTTTCGCGCCTGGCTCGCTCTACGAAAGATTTACTTAATATCACCGAAGAAATGTCAAAAAAAGGTGTTAAAATAATAAGCTTAAAAGAAAATTTAGATACAGAGACACCTACAGGCAAGCTTATGCTAACTCTTATAGGTGCCATATATGAGTTTGAGCGTGAAAATACTTTGGAACGCCAACGTGAAGGTATAGCTATTGCCAAAAACCAAGGTAAATTTAAAGGGCGTAAGGAAATTAGCAAGCCATCGCAATGGGACGAGGTGTACGGCCTATATCGTAATCGTATTATCACAGGGACAGAAGCAATGCATCGTCTCAACCTTAAACGCAACACTTTCTATAAATTTGTTAAAAATGAGAAGATAAATTTGAATTTCCATTAAAATAACACTGAATATATTATAGAGTTGACCTTTATTTCTGCTATGCATAGAAAAACGAAAACTTTAACAGCTATTTACTTACTTAAATTATTCCGATATAATATCGTGAGAATAATTTTATCTATGAAATCGCTAGGGAGTGGGAAAATGATACAAAATTTTAGATTAGGTATAGATATAGGGTCTACCACAGTGAAACTGGCTCTGGTGGACAAAAATGACCAAGTGGTGTTTGCTAGATACGAGAGACATTTTTCAGATATACAAGAAACTTTGCGCAATTTGTTTGAAGACGGCATGCAACAGTTTGGCAATGCTTCATTTACCGCGCGTATAACAGGTTCTGGCGGCCTCACTATTTCAGAATGGATCGACGTGCCCTTTATCCAAGAAGTGGTGGCAGCAAGCCGCACTGTGGAAATCGTGGCTCCTCAAACTGATGTTGCCATAGAAATTGGTGGCGAAGATGCCAAAATAATCTATTTTGCAGGTGGTATAGAGCAACGTATGAATGGAATATGCGCAGGTGGCACTGGGTCTTTTGTGGATCAAATGGCTACGTTGTTACAAACTGACGCGCTAGGGCTTAACGAGCTGGCACGCGATTATGACGTCATACATCCTATCGCTGCGCGTTGCGGCGTTTTCGCAAAAAGCGACATACAGCCCCTTATTAATGAAGGGGCTGCCAGAGAAGATTTGGCAGCATCTATATTTCAGGCCGTTGCTAGCCAAACCATATCAGGCCTTGCCCAAGGTAAGCCCATAAGAGGCAACATAGCCTTTTTGGGCGGCCCTTTGCACTTTTTACCTGAATTGCGTACACGTTTTATAGAAACTCTTAACTTAAAAGAAGAGAATATCATAATCCCTGAGAATTCACATCTATTTGCAGCCATGGGCGCCGCCTTTATGGCAGGGCGTGACGATGATATCAACTTTGAGAAGCTTCTACATAACCTTAAAAACAATAAGAAAATAACTCATGAAATAGCCAGAATGGATCCCTTGTTTGAGGGCGAAGAGGATTTGAATTGTTTCATGACGCGTCACAGTGCTGCAACTTTACCAAGACGAAATATTGCTACCTACAGTGGCAAGGCATACATAGGTATTGATGCAGGCTCTACCACAACAAAGCTGGCAGTTATATCCGAAGAGGGCGAATTGCTACATTCTTATTATTCCGGAAATATGGGCAGTCCTTTGCGTGTTATCATGGATGCGTTGAAAGAGCTTTATGCGATATTGCCCGAAGATATAGCTATTTCTGGATCTTGCGTCACAGGTTATGGTGAGCACTTAGCAAAAGCTGCGCTAAATATTGACCATGGTGAAATTGAAACTATGGCCCATTACAAAGCCGCAGCACATTTTGCCCCCGATGTGGACTTTATCTTGGACATAGGCGGCCAAGACATGAAATGTATGCGCATAAAAAACGGCGTTATTGACAATGTGCTGTTAAATGAAGCTTGTTCTGCCGGTTGCGGCTCTTTTATAGAGACTTTTGCTAGGTCTCTTAACATGGAAGTTCCAAATTTTGCCGAAATTGCACTGTTTGCTAAAAATCCTATAGATTTGGGTTCGCGATGCACTGTCTTTATGAATTCCCGCGTAAAGCAGGCTCAGAAGGAAGGCGCAGAAGTTGCGGATATTTCTGCCGGACTATCCTATGCTGTTATAAAAAATGCTTTACATAAAGTTATCAAAATTACTGACCCTGCCGAAATGGGGAAGAAAATTGTGGTGCAAGGCGGCACATTTTACAATAATGCTGTGTTACGTACTTTTGAGATGATTGCAGGCGTAGAGGCCATACGCCCTGATATTGCTGGTCTTATGGGCGCTTTTGGTGCTGCGCTTATCGCAAAGGAAAGGGCTACGGATGGCCCGTCTTCCACCCTCTTGTGTTCCAAAGGGTTGGACAAGCTGAAAATAGAGCCTTCTATGACGCGCTGTAGGCTGTGTGAAAACAATTGTCTGCTGACGATAAGCAAGTTTAACGATGATGCCCGCTTCATTTCGGGCAATCGCTGTGATAAGCCGCTGGGCAAGGTAGCTGAAAATAAGATTCAAAAAGGCGAGGACCTATTTGAATATAAATTTAATAGAATTTTTGGTTACGAACCATTGGATATAAAAGATGCAAAAAGGGGCACTGTCGGCATTGTACGCGCTCTCAATATCTATGAAAATTACCCATTTTGGCACACTTTTTTCACTAAATTAGGATATCGCGTAGTGCTTTCGCCAAAATCTTCGCGTACTGTGTACGAAAAAGGGCTAGAATCCATGCCCAGTGAATCTGTTTGCTATCCTGCAAAGCTTGTACATGGCCATATTATGGAATTAATAGAGCAGAACGTTGATATGATTTTTTACCCGTCCGTAGTTTACGAAAAACGCGAATATAAAGATGCCCATGACTGTTTCAATTGCCCGATAGTCGTCAGCTATCCTGAAAATATACGCACCAATGTAGACGAAATACGCACATTGAATATTGATTATCGCAACCCCTTCATCAATCTTAACGACAAAAAGTCTATGTTCGTAGAGCTATGTGCTGAGTTTCCGCAAATTTCAAAGATAGAGATGCGCGCCGCCTTTGATGCCGCTTGGGCCGAAACGGACGCCGTAAGGGATGATATCCGTAAAAAAGGCGAAGAAGTGTTGACTCGCCTTAAAAACAGCGATAAATACGCTATTGTGCTTGCGGGACGGCCATACCATATTGACCACGAAATACACCATGGCATACCTCAGATGATAGCGGCCTATGGCATAGACGTACTTCCCGAAGACTGTATTTCGCATCTAGCCAACGCCCACGACAGTGGCCAACTTAATGTGCGCGACCAGTGGGTGTATCACTCTCGGCTGTATGCAGCGGCAGATTATGTGGCAAACAACCCTAATTTGGAGTTGGTGCAGTTAAACTCTTTCGGTTGCGGCCTGGATGCAGTTACCACAGACGAAGTGCAAGACATTTTGGAAGCCGCGGGGAAAATCTACACCTGCCTTAAAATTGATGAAGTAAATAATTTAGGTAGCGCACGCATACGCATACGCTCACTTTTTGCCGCACTGGAAGAGCGCAAGAAAAAGGGTATAAAGCCACATGCGCCCAAACCACGGCCCACACGCGTAATCTTCACAAAGGAGATGCGCAAAAAGCACACCATATTGTGTCCACAGATGTCGCCTATACATTTTGATATGGTAAAGGAAGCTTTTAATTCCTCTGGATACATTATCGAAATGATGCCTGATATCGACAAAGAAGCGGTGGACATTGGCCTACGTTATGTTAACAATGACACCTGTTACCCAGCTATTATCGTAGTAGGGCAGCTGTTAAAAGCCCTACAATCCGGAAATTATGACCTTAATAATGTGTCGGTCATAATGTCTCAAACGGGTGGTGGTTGCCGAGCTTCCAACTACATTGGTTTTATACGTCGTGCTTTTCGTAAAGCAGGATTAGAGCATGTTCCGGTTATATCCGCTTCTGCAACCGGGATAGAGAAACACCCTGGCTGGAAATATTCTGTATCAACACTGACAAAAGCTATAAAAGCCCTAATTTATGGAGACTTATTTATGCGCGTGTTATATGCCACGCGACCTTACGAAGAAGTAGCCGGCAGTGCCGACAAACTGCACAATCACTGGCACGAAATAGCCAAATTAGATGTGAGAAATGGAAACGCAAAATCTTTCAAGGAAAATTGCTATAAAATTGTGAAAGATTTCGATAACTTACCGCTTTTGGCCATAGTCAAGCCTAAGGTAGGTGTCGTTGGCGAAATTTTGGTGAAGTATCATCCAACAGCCAACAATGACATTGTAAGTCTTATAGAAAAAGAAGGAGCAGAAGCCGTTGTACCCGATATGTTGGACTTTTTTCTATACACCTTCTTTAATGCAAACTTTAGGCACAAGCATCTGGGTGGCAGCCGCCTAAGCAAACTAATATTTAATGTGGGTATAGCCGCTATGGAGTATAGCAGAAAACATATGGTGGCCGCGCTAGAGCAAAGCAACCGCTTCCATGGCCCAAAACCCATCGATCAGCTTGCAGAAATGGCGGCGTCCATGCTTTCCATTGGTAATCAAAGCGGAGAAGGGTGGTTTCTCACAGCAGAGATGATAGAACTCCTGCGCACTGATGTACCAAACATCATCTGCACTCAACCCTTTGCCTGCCTGCCCAACCATGTAACAGGCAAAGGTATGATAAAGGAATTGAAAAGACACTATCCTTTAGCTAACATTGTTGCCATAGACTATGACCCTGGAGCATCCGAGGTAAATCAACTTAACCGCATAAAACTTATGCTAGCACAGGCTGAAAGGAATTTGGAATATGGCGCAACAAGTAAGGTAAAAAGTGTGAACTCAAAAGATGTCATCCCTGAGCCATCAGCAAAGATTTAAATTGCTTACAATCATTTTGCCTGCAAATACCCGCAAATATGCTAAAATGACTTCATGCCCATGATATCTAATTCAGAAAAAGTGCACTAAACTCTATATTGTAAAAGACATACAATCAGAGAAGCATCCCGGGTATTTGAAATAGACATCAAGACTATAATCATTTCACTATAGTATCTGAATATGTGTATGCAGATACATATACGTACATACATGAACATAACAAAACCGACTATCTCAAAAGAGAGATAGTCGGTTTTTTGTTTGTGTCATGTAAGATTGGTAAGTACACTCTCTTACTCTCATATCTCTACTCAAGCTACATCATTGTCTTCACTCTCGTATCTATCTACTCAAGTAAGCTTGCTCTCTTACTCTCATCTACACTCAAGTAAGCTTGCTCTCTTACTCTCAAGTAAGTCACTCTCTTACTCTCATATCTCTACTCAAGCTACA
>Ga0123355_10012184_pt1 | contig 13309 bp, 10 predicted proteins | sample TergutEmb28metaG_3_FD_89872 | JGI IMG/M metagenome (GOLD analysis project Ga0123355, IMG submission 89872) | Embiratermes neotenicus P1 segment gut microbial communities from Petit-Saut dam, French Guiana - Emb289 P1 | ecosystem: Host-associated > Arthropoda: Insects > Digestive system > Gut ...
ATACGCCTGAAAATACGTCCCCAATACCAAATCTGTGAATATCAAGGCAATGATGCTGTGTGTCGGTGTCTTGTTCTTAAATGCAATCACAACCGCACACATTAACGTATACACCGCAACGTGCGTCAAATTTAATGCTGCAAACGATGCCCCCAACCCCAAACACACCGCTACAATCATCATGTTGCGTGCATCAATAAAATAAACACCGGCGAGTATTATAAAAATGCTCACCGTTTTGTGTATGTCCAAAAACTCCAAATTAAACCCATGTAACCCTAACGCAAATATCGTGACAAAAACTGCCGAACAAATTTTCTGGTCAATTGTCCACGGAATTTTGTTCCTCTTTAATTTTGCGGTTTGTATAAAGACAATAAGGCACACCAAAAACACCGACCCCACCATTATTGTGATAATTACCTTCTGTATCGATTCCATGTCTCCAAAGGCCTGGACCAATGTAAAGGCGTTTGCAAACACATACGCTGCCACAACCCATGCAATCTTTTTGTTTTTAAAAAATAAAAATACGGCAATCACAAACGCGGCCGCCAAAACTTCCTCTTGCCCTGCCCCTGTATATAAAACCACCAAAAAGTATACCACCGACATCGCAATCGGGTTCAACGGCAAAAAAACAGTAGCAAACAAAAAGGCAGTAGCAAAGGGTGCAATCGCCGCATCTATCTCCGCCGCCCCCAACACAAACATAACCAAAAACGCCACAGAATACTTGGCGTACATTTCCCAATTTTGTTTCGCATGCGAACGCATTGTCTTTTATAGCATTTTTACGGTATCGGTATTTTGTGATTTTTGTCGAATGTTGCAAGATTAAAGAAATTGACAATCAGTTCTTAAAATATTAATATTAGTTATGGCAAAAATTGACACCAACAGCTATCGTCGTCTTAAACCAAAAAAGCGAAGGATGTCCAATCGCACCACGGTTATCGTACGCGTCGTTGCCGCCTGTCTTTTGTTTTTTGCGTGCACACTTTTCTTTTTCGAAAATATTGATATATTTTGGGACGATTTAATTTCGTTCAGTCCATTCCCCATAATTTTCTTTTCCGGTATCATTTGGATTGTCGCATACATCATTAACCTTATAACCAAAATTGAAAATAAAGATCTTCACCACGCCGACAGATTTGATTGGTTGTATAAACTTGTTTTCACAATCGTGGTTCTCGCCATGGTTCTCCGCAGCTTCCTGTTTACCCTCACCGTCCTGTCCGTCACTACTTTCCCAGAGATTCTTATATCCGCTCCCATCATCGCAATCATAAGCGGAGTGATAACGCTCCTAACCCCCCGCATTATCGACAACGCGAACGAAGATTTTTGAAAAAGAGGCAACCGCCTCTTTTGTTATTTACTTGCTTCTTCTATACCAATTACTTCTGTTACATGTTCTTTTCTTACACGTTCTGCCGCTTTTTGCTCCATATAATTAAATATCTCTTTTCGTTCTCCCTTACTTGCTGTGTCTAGCCATTTTTTTACGTCATCAACCTTTAACCTTGGTACATCATGCGTAGTGTAGTGCATTGCTCGTCGCGCTCCCCGTCCTTCTTCGAATCGTACTGTACATCTTGTTCCGGGTCTTGCGGGTCTTGGTAGCACATTGTGGTTCGGCATTCTCATCATAAGGTCAAGTGGCGGACGCTCCACTTTTGGTGATAACCTCTTACTTACACCCATATCAAGTTCATCTAACGCTGCTCTTATTTTTGCTTTTTCTTCATCACTCATTTCTTCGCTCATAATTTTTCTCCTTTTTTATTTGCTATTAAGATTGTTTAATAGTATGTCAATAGTATTAAACCTAGTGTATATACAACATCATACACTAGGGTTTTTTCATCCCGCAGAAGTCGGGGACTTGTCATCCCGAGCATCACGGACATACAGATGCGAGGGATCCCTATATGACAGGTATCAACTTATCACTCTTCACACTATAAATATACGTGTCAACATTCTTAATTTTCAACGCCTCTTTAACCGCCTCCGCATAATACCCCAACTGCCCCGCGTAATACTCAACCAACTTATCTTCCCCCAAATTATTCGTTTTGTAATCAATTATGACAGCATGACCACCCTTTATCGCGACAAGGTCAATTATCCCCTGTATAACCCTCTCTCCCTTACCCCAAAGAAAGGGCAGCTCACGATACACTTTATACCCCTCCAAAATCGGGAACATCTCGTAAATCCCTTTCATATCCTTGCGCTGCATCTGTTTATGATACTCGTTCCCAAACTCTGCACCCTTATCCCCTTTATACCTGACATCCTCTTTCCGTGTAAGTTCCGAAATCGAAGTCTTTAATTTAACCGACGTATGTGGATATTTGCGGTTGTAAATACCCGTCAATTCCCCTACCAATTTCTCATCAACTTTACCGCTTAAAAGCCTAACTTCTTTTTTATCTTCCACGATTTCGACATTATCCAAAACAGTCAAATCAAAACACGGGTCACGCCTGTCCAATGCCGGTCGCAACATATCAAGATGCCCCCGCCCCTGCGTATTTCCCAATATAAACATCTTATTCTTGGCACGTGTCAGGGCGACGTACAGCAACCGAATTTCCTCCTGCATCATCGTATCGTGCAACGCAATAACCGCAGAGTGCCGGGCAATGCTGTGCGTTTTTGTAAATTCATCGGCCTCCAATGAATACACACACAGCCCACAATCCTTATCCACAACCATCAACCGGCGCGCGTCAGATGTATTAAACTGCGCCCCAACATCAAAAACAAACACCGCCGGAAATTCCAAACCCTTCGACGAATGCATTGTCATAATCTTGACGGCGTCGGCACTGCTGGACTGCTTAATCTTAATTTCCAAATCTTCATTTTCCAACTGATACAAAAATTTAGGTATTGTTTTGCCGCGAACGGCATCCAGGTAACTATAAACACTGGCACTTGGATTTATTTTATATTCCGTCATAAACACCGTCACCAATTCTGCAACATCAAGGGTCTTTGATAACAAATAATACTTGTGCAAAAAATCCTTAAAAAACTGCTCTCCATCATCCAACTTCTTGTAAAAGCAATCCCCTTCCCGCATTGAAATGTCCGCCAATCGATCAGCTGTGAACCCAAAAACAAAACTGCTCATCAATAAAACCAGCGGTACATCGTTGTAATGATTGGACACTGCAAACAACATATTCTCAATTAACGCAATTTCCGGCAACTCACTGGCATTTATTTCTGTATCTGTAACAAACGGTATACCAACATTGCCCAGTGTCTTGGTCAACACATCATAATTGTTCCGATTACGCGAAAGCACGGCAATATCACTCAACCTACAATCCATCTGTGAAATCTTGTCGGCTATTACCGCTGCCTGTTGCCCTGCATTGCCTTTTTCAATTAACACTACTTCAACCTTTTCGCGCCCATCGCCCGTCACATTAAACGCCGAATTTTCCGCGTATCCATCCATGATTTGCGAAAACACCAAATTTGCAAATCGCAAAATATTCGGGTCGCTTCTAAAGTTTTCGTTCAACAAAACAACTTCATTTCGATCGCACTTCATCTTGCTTTCAAATATTCTGGACTCACATCCCCTAAATCCGTAGATGCTTTGCTTTACATCTCCAACCATGAAAATATTTTCATCTCCTACAACCCTTGACAAAATACTATCCTGCATTGGGCTGGTATCCTGATATTCATCAACAAAGATATATCTATACTTGTCCCGAATATTGTTTGCAACCTCATCGTTTTCAAGAACCTTGCACGCATATTTTTCCAAATCGTTGAAGTCTAAAAGTCCGTTGTCTATCTTTGTTTTCGTGTACTCGTCATCAAAAGCCGTCACCAATTCTATGACACCTTGAACCAGCTTTCTGTCTTGTTTTCCATTACGCTTTATTTGCTCGTACGTCAACGAATACCCATCGGTAATTTTACCGGTAATTTTTTTGAAATCGTCACGTATTTTGCGAAACAATTCGTACTCACCAAATTCTTTACATGGGTTTAATCGCCTATACCCCTCCATAAGTGCAATTTTGTGCAAATCATCATAACTACCAACCCGTGATAACATAGTGCTCCGCTCGATACATTCGACTATGCACGGTTTCATCTTTTCGGTGGGATTGAATTTCGAAAATTTCTCCAGATAAATTCTACCCATGCTCTGATAATGATTCAAGATTCTATTCATCGCATCCCCAGTGTCGTAACTACTTAACGCGGTTGACCTTAACCATTCTTTTGCATTACCCCGTGAACAAAGAAAATCAAAAATCTCAATCAACATATCAACAAGACCATCTAATTTACGATTCACGCAAAAAGTATCAATCACCGTCCCAAGCATATCATAATTCCCTAAAATAATCTTTTCTGCGATTTCTTTCTTCATGGTATCCGCGTCCTCTAAAATTTCAAAGTTCGGAATGATACCAGCAATGTTGAAATACATGCGTACCAAATCACCACAAAACTTGTGAAAGGTCCCAATAAATGCCCCGTCCAACGGTTTATCCAATTTTCTCATCAACTTTCGCTTCATGTCGGCTGCCGAAGCGTTTGTAAAGGTCAACACTAACAACCCATCAATATTCACCTCTTTGCTCTCAACCATGCTTGCAATCCTCTCTATCATCACCGTGGTTTTACCACTGCCCGCACTTGCCGCCACCAGCAGATCTGTATCCCTTTTTTGTATAGCCTTATTCTGACTTTCCGTCCAATTTATCATCTGCAAATTCTCCTCGCCACGCAATACCTACAAAGGTCACACTCCTTCTTGCTTATATCCCCTGACAATATCCCCTTAACCGCCTCTTCCGCCGCTTTTACATTCTCGCCGACATCCCCTTTAAACCACCTAACGGTGTTATCACGATACGATCCCGAAAGCATCACATAACACGCCCTATCCGCCGACCCATGAAAATGCATGTACAACGGTAATTGCAATTTACCCGTACTGCTTCCTGTTTTGTAATCAACAATCAACGCTTTATCACCGTTGGTATCTATTCTGTCCGCCTTACCCTTTATCGTTATCCCGCATAAATTTCCAACAAGGTCTTTCTCAACGTATTTTGGCGTGTACCCCTCGGCGATTTGTGTTATGTTTTTTGCAATTTTACGTGATTCGCGTTTGATGGCGTTTGTAACTGGTTTTGAAAGCCTATGACCCCGCAATATCCCATTCACAACTTTGAAATCTATTTGCTTCCCCATAATCACCTGCTTTGTAATTTCCTCGGCAATTTTATGAATAATCGTTCCCATGACGTTTGAGCGTATCTTGTATGTATCCCGTGGACTCAATCGCAGTCCATTCACCAAAAAGTGATGATACGGACAATTTGCAAAATTTTCGAGTCCAGTAACCCTTCCCGTTCCCTTTGGGAAAAACAATTCGCGTGGATTTGACAACACTTCGCTACCATCAATTTTTTTATCCCCAATATCCAAAGAACGCAATATCGAATTCCAATATACTATATCCTCAAAAGCCTCCCCGTCGGCAATTGCACGCAAAACCAAATCAGTTGCGTAACTTTTACTCGCAATTTTTGTGTCAGGCTCCTCTCCTTTCAATAAATTACTGGGCTCTCTTGTATAGGTTGTATAAAGTTCCTTTGTCGCCGACTGCAAAACATTAACCGCATGTTGATGGTTGCGACTGCTTTGCAAGATAGGACTGGGTTCAATCAAAACCGACATATTTCCGATGTCCTGACCAGTGATTATGTCAGTGTCGCTTTGCGTAGCTGGAAAGCTTTCTTCACTCGCTCCCACAACGAATAAATACGGTACACTATATGCCACATGTTCCGATAATCCCACCAACGTCACAGCGTCACTTAACTCCGGAATTTCCGAAACCTTTATCGCCGAGCAAAGAGCACAAAATACATTAAGATGCTCCCTAGGTGTAATATCGGTGGGAATAAGCTCTAATATCTTTAATACATTTTCATCAATTACTTTCTTTGCTAGTTCGCTACGCTTCCCACCTTTAAGGACTCTATTCTCCTCATCAAACTCCTCCTCCTTACTTAAACCACTGTTTATGTTCTTTATGATACTAATATAACTTGCAAGTCCACCCGTCAATTCCAACTCTAAATGGTCCTTCACGAACTGCGCCGATGCCTGTGATAACAAATTTATACTGATGTCGACATTGACCAAAATATTATTTTCGTCCATCAATTGTTTGTAAATATACTTTTGTCTGTCAAAATCGCAAAGCACAACAACAATATCACGGCATCGAACACCACTGTGAACCAATTCACAAACCTTGTTGACAACCCACGTCGCTTCTTCCCACGCACTAGCAAAACCCTTTTTATACCTTTCAACCACTCGCAAACCCCCACTCAAACTCGGATTCCTGTCTCGCCCCTACCGTCATGTTTGCTATCTTTTTTATCTCTTTCAATACCATCAACCTTTCAGGTGAAATATTGTCAAAACCGACTACAAAGAATTCAGATTGGCTAAAATGCTGGCTTCTGTTAATATTTTCAATTAGGTATTTTAACTGACCACTGGAATCGGTGCCTTCGCCCACCAATCTTTTGTACTCTTTATAAATCATGACGATGTCATGCATCTTCTTTTGCGTAACTGATGTCTTTGTATTATCCACAAGCCTATCAAAGTCCACCATGCTGCTCGTTAACTGATTAACTGTATTAAACATTTTTTCGGCAAAAGAATAATGCGTTCCAGTAAACCAAATAAACCTGTCGCGCACATTTTTTATCGCCCTCCACATCAACAAAACGGCAGAGGTCTTGTCCAACACCACTGCATCATCACCCAGCTCATCCTGCAGTAAATAAAATAGTTTTGTAAAAGTAATAACGTTGGTATTCAACAAACACACACCCTCCGAAACCATCCTTTCGGCATACAGAGTAAGCCTGTCCGGTACAATAACGAAAACCGGGTCAATAGAATCCTGTTCCCTTGCCTTCCCAATAATTTCATCAATCGCCTTGCTTAATGTATCCGACGTTAAAAGTTTCATTGAAATATTTTATCACATGTGATAAGATAGCACAATGAAGAATATAGAACTTTTAGCTCCTGCCGGCAGCTTAAAAAAATTAGAAATGGCACTGTTGTATGGTGCAGACGCCGTATATGTGGGGGGCAGCGAATTCGGATTGCGGGCATTGGCGGATAATTTCAGTGACCAAGAATTAAAAATCGCTGTACAAATGGCACACGCCCAAAACAAAAAGATTTACGTCACACTAAATATCTTCGCACGCAACGACGACTTTGACAAGCTTGTTAAATTCGCAAAATACCTAGAATCAATAAAGGTCGACGCGGCAATTGTCTCCGATTTGGGGGTGCTTGCTATGGTTCGTGAACACACAAATCTTGACATCCACATTTCAACACAGGCAAATGTAACCAACAAACACGCCGCAATGCAATACGCCGAATTTGGGGCAAAGCGGATAATCCTTGCACGTGAATGTTCCATTAACCAAATCCGTGAAATCACGACACACCTAAACGGTAAAGCAGAAATCGAGGTATTTGTCCACGGTGCAATGTGCGTGTCGTATTCAGGACGATGCCTTCTGTCCGATTACATAACGCAAGGGAAACGGGAAAGCAACCGTGGAAGTTGCTTTCAACCCTGTCGTGTAGGGTATTCAATCAAAGAAGAAAAACGTGACGACCATTATGAAATGATGGAAGACAAATACGGAACCTATATAATGAACAGTCGCGACCTGTGCCTAATTGAACATTTGGATGAATTAAAAGACGCCGGAGTGACCAGTTTAAAAATTGAAGGACGCACAAAAACAGAATACTATGTCGCTGCTGTTACCAACGCATATCGACGCGCCATGAATGGAGAAAAATTAGATTGGGTTAATGAATTAGAAAAAGTTTATCACAGACCATATACAACCAGCTTCACTCTACAACAACACACAAAGTCATCTGCCCAAATCTCCACCCATAAATTCGTTGCAATCGTCACAAACGAAGGGGTCGAACAACGGAATTTATTTAGTGTCGGAGATGAATTGGAAATATTATCCCCAAGCGAAAATTTTAACAAAACATTCAAGGTCACATCAATCAACAACGGAACTGTACAAGTCGCAAAAAAAGTGCAAGAAATCCTTACACTTGATTGTCCTTATCCATTAAATGTTGGTGACATACTACGCAAGAAGAACTAACCCACCTTCATCATCTTGATTTTAACCTGTGCCACTATTGTATGTATCAATTCACTGTTAGATGGACTCTTGGCAAACAGTCCCCCACATTTTGATTCTTCCCACCACCCCTTGGTCAACGTTCGTATGCAGCGTTCAATATTATATGGCTTTGTTCGATGTCTTTCCGCCAAAGAAAGATACAGCGAATTCAAACAACCAATTTGGTCACCATTATAAACAAGTGCAATAACACACTCCCTTAAATAATGTGACCCATTATACTTGGCAGGGCACTTGAGCCCATTCACAATATAATCAGAAACCAAAGCTTCAGTGCGCATGTCTAATTATATTTAACTATACATAATTAAGTCAAACCAATTTTGAACATTTTGAATTTTTTTCGTTCAAAATTAAAACTTCAATTCAATATCAAAAAAGACCCGAAGGTCTTTTCTCTTTATTTTTACTCTGTTGTCGCTGATGTTTCAAAGAAACTGATGGCTTGCTCCAACTCCTCAATGTCTGACAGCAACTGTTTGTTCTGTTGTGTCAGAACGCGGGAAAGGTTTTCCAACGTTGGATACCTGTCACGGTTTTTGGACAAGATATCCTCGCAGTTGGCAACACTTTGCTGTAGTCCTGATAATTGTTGAACGTCTTGCTCTAACTTCTTTATACGCTCTGGGTTCAATTCTGTTATGTTGTTAACACCATAAAGTAATACTTGTTGCTTTGCGACGATAGCCTCACGCTTACGCAACAATTTCAAATCACGCTCCAATGTATCTTTGATTCGACGCAACGGAATGAACTCTTTATTGTTGTCACGGATGGCACGTTCGTTGATACGCAGTCTTTCACGCAACACATCAATTTTACTACGGTAATCCATAAGTATACGGTTGCGCTCTTCCCTTGTGTACACCTTTTCAGTGATAAGGGTATCTACATGCAAACTGGCCTCTTGAATTCGTATCGATTCTTGCTCTATCTCTTGTTCTTTAACCAGCAATTCTTCTTTACGCGTTCTGATGTTTTCTTCTTCGCGACTTAACATCTCTTGCATTTCTTGATACTTAAGTTTCAACGTCATTTCTTTTTCTTCAAATTCACGTTGAAGTTGTAATCTGATCATCTCGGCGTCCGCACCTGTCGCTTCGTGGCTTACCATCACATTTCTCATCTCTTCCAACTCGGCTTTCAATTTGTCCTTCTCGGACTGCAGCTTTTCCATCTCTTCACTGTTTTGTTGGCTTAAGTTTTCCTGACTGTTTTCCAATCTTTCTTGCGACTTCATCAACGCTTCACGCTCTTTCGCCAATTCCTCACGCTTCTCGGCCAATAACTTACCTTCACGCTCCAATTCTGTACTTAATTGCATGTATTTCTCATTAAGCATTTTTTGGTTTTCTTCGTACTCTTCCTTAATCTGCTCTTGTAATCTGGCACGTTCAACCTCTATCATTTCGTCGGTATTGGACTTGATTTTTTTGTTTTCGCTCATCACTTTTTTCAACTCACGCTCCAACTCCTCGTTACGGGTTGCAAGGTCCTTCGCATCCTCTGCAATTTGAATCTTCATCAGGTCTTTTTGCTCTTGAAGTTGTTTCTCTGCATCCTCACTGCAACGCAACGCCTCTTGTGTTTGCATTTCCATCTCACGTTTCAACAAATCGTATTTATCTTGCAACAAATTCACATTGATTTGATATTCTTGCTTCAATGCCTCAATTTGATTATCCGCCAACTCATCTTTAAGTATCTTAAATTGCTCTTCCAACTTTTTCTGGGCATCTTTACGCTCTTGCTCTAATTCGTTTTTCAACTTTTCGGTCTCTTCACGGGCAATCTTGCGTTCTTCAATCAACTGGGCAATAAGTATCGACAACTCACTGGTGTCCCCGTTATTAACAACCGGAGTGTCCAATTCGCTGCGAATAACCCTGTCTTGGACTTTCAACTCTCTTATTTCCACGTGCTGGCGGTCGATAATATCTTGGAACATTGCATATTGTTTTTCCAGTTCACGGCGTAATGCTGTTACCTCTTCATTTTCGGGCTTAACAGCGACAGCTACAGGCTCCTTATCTATTTCACGGCGAAGTGCCTCTAATTCACTTTTCAGCTTATCGGTCTCTTCACGACGAAGGGCGTCCTTTTCACGGGCTAGCTCTTCCCTTTCCTTTTCCAACTCCGCTTTCAGCGCGTTGATTTCCTCTAATAATTTTGACATTTCGTCCTCCTTATCTTTTTCATTGGCAAGTAAAGCGGCCTCCGCTTCCTTTTCCTTTAGTAACTCACTTACTTGTCCGCGTGTGATATTTTCAATCAGTTCACGCTCAATCGCTGGTTCAACCTCTTTGTCGTCTGCATTTTTGCGAAGTGCATCCAAAATCTTGTCAAAACGCTCATCCTCTTTTGGTTCTTGCTTTTCTTCTTCTTCAAATTGAAAAGCGTCAAAATCGGTATTTTCTTCTTCCTTAAAGAACTCACCCGCATCATCACTTCCCATGTCTTTAAAGAAATCCCTTGCGTCATCTTCTCTCTTTGGCTCTTCTTTGAACTCGTCATACACCATTTGCTGACGCTCTTGGATTGCTTCTTTTGAAATTGGGTCGTTACGCTGTTCTTGTACCGGTTCTGGCTCTTTAATTATCACTGGCTCTGGTTGCTGTGTCACCACCACTGGCTCTGGTTTATTATAAATGCGTTGTGCCTCTTCTAGTTCACGTAGGTACTCCTCATCTATTTGTATGTCGTTTACTCTTTTGGTTTTCTCGACTTTTGTTTTCTCTACCCTTGTAACCTGCTGTGGGCTTTCACGGTTAGACAACCACATCAACCAAGCAACAAGGCACACAACCAAAAGAATGGCAACCAATATGGCACCAATCCACGCCAATACTTCAACTAAAGATAAATTGTTAGACATTGCCTCACTCCTAATAATATTTATGTTTACACTATACATTATTTTGTGAAAAATGTCAATACTTATGTCAAAATCGACTTATACCTTAAAAAATCTCCTTGCGTTTTCGCTCGTTATCTTGTTAACTTCGTCAAAAGTCAAATCCAATACACTGGTAACCCTTAATGCAACATGCCTTATATTTTTGGGTTCGTTAATTTTCCCACGCAACGGTTCAGGCGACAGATACGGGCAATCGGTTTCTAATAACAAACGGTCAATGGAAACCGCTATTAAAGCGGTTTCCGCTGTGTAATTATTCTTAAATGTAATCGCCCCACCGAATGCAAAATATGCGTCGAATTCCATAAACCTCTTAACATCGTCCGCAGTCCCCGAAAAACAGTGAATCAAGACCCCGTTATTCAAATACTCTTTATGTTCACGCAAAATTTCCTGTACGTCATCGTATGCGTCCCGACAATGTATAACAAGTGGCAATTTCAATTTGTCTGCAATTATAATCTGTTTCTTAAAAACTTCTCTCTGCAACTCTATGTCAATCATTTTATGAAAATAATCCAGACCGCATTCACCGTACGCAATAATTTTCGGGTCGGTTTGCTTTAATGCCCATTGTTCAAACTCGTCACTGTATGTATCTGCATAATTTGGATGCACCCCTATTGTACAATACACCCTTTCATGTTTGCGTGCAAAATCCAACCCCTCGCGTGCCTCTCGTGGGTCGGCGGATATTTCAACTATAAAATCTACCCCGTCACGAGATAGATTTTCGACGATTTCCTCCGCCCTATCTTTAAGTTTCGAATCTAGTATATGGCAATGCGTGTCAACCATTTGTAATCTTCATAACCTTGTACTTGATTTTGCCGGCGGGAACCTTGACCTCTACTTCATCCCCCACCTTTTTCCCTAACAATGCACTGCCTATTGGACTCTGGTTAGACAATAAACCTGCCGAAATGTCGGACTCCAAAATACCGGTAATTGTATACTCTACCGCTTTTTTACCCGGACTTTGTTCCAACTTAACCCGCGTTCCAATGTTCACCGCAGATGTATCCGCTTTTGCATACGTAAAAGTCTTAATACGTGGCAACATATCGTTAATTGAACTTATCTCCATTTCAAGATTATTTTGTGCCTCTCTGGCAGCCGCGTATTCCGCATTTTCTTTTAAGTCACCAAATTCACGTGCGGTCTTAATTGATTCCGCAACCTCTGCCCGCTTGGCAATAAGGTCCTCCAACTTCTTTTCTAATTTTTTCTTACCATCTGCCGTTGCATAAACTATTTCCATGACAACCCCCTTTATTTTTTGTTTGTTCGCTTTTTATCACTATATGTGGTATGCAATATATCATGTGCCTTTTTTTTGTCAAGTGAAAGTTTTGCAAGTTCAACATTCTCGCTGGACCTCTTTTTGTCGTCTATTTTGCGTAAACTCTTCCTACGAGTCGTGGCACAACCAACCGGTTGACCTCCTCCATTGACACAACCACCTTGGCACGCCATTACCTCTATGATGTCGTACTTGTCTTTTTCTTCCAGAAGTTGCTTGGCTTCTTGCAATCCACTGACAGCCTTAACCCTCGCCCCTTTGGCTTTTTCTCCAAGATGACGCACAACCGCTTCACTAACCCCGCCGCTTGCACCGAATATAATACCAGCTCCTGTGGCTTCACCTAATCCTTCGTCGAACTGTCCATCTTTTAACTTTGCAAAATCCAATCCAGATTGCTTAATCATCTGTGCAAGTTCCCCAGTGGTTATAACAAAATCAACGTCCGCCCCAAACTCTTCACGCTTTGCCTCTTCTTTTTTAGATATACAAGGCATGATGGAAACCACAACCGCATCTTTCATCTTGTCCTTAATCACTGCACCGAACATTTGCTGTGGACTTCTTGCACTTGACAGATTCGGAATTAAATCCGGTCTGAATTGCTCAACCCATTTCACCCATGACGGGCAACAAGACGTAAGCACCGGAAGATTCTTTTTCGTGGTCAATCTTTCCACCAATTCCGCACCTTCTTCCAACACCGTCAGGTCTGCGGCAAACGCTGTGTCATATATCTTTGCAAATCCCATTTTTCGCAATGCCGTAATTATTTTACCAATGACATTGCGTCCTTTAATCCCA
>Ga0123355_10012185_pt1 | contig 13309 bp, 9 predicted proteins | sample TergutEmb28metaG_3_FD_89872 | JGI IMG/M metagenome (GOLD analysis project Ga0123355, IMG submission 89872) | Embiratermes neotenicus P1 segment gut microbial communities from Petit-Saut dam, French Guiana - Emb289 P1 | ecosystem: Host-associated > Arthropoda: Insects > Digestive system > Gut ...
CCTCACGAGGCTGAGTTGACCCCGTTCCAGACCCACTACTACTCAGAAAATCTGGTAGCGCCGGGGATCGAACCCGGGACCTCTGTATCTGTAGCCAGAAACTCTGACCACTAGACCACAGAGATACTGTGATTGGAAAATACCTCATATTCTCGAATTCATTGGTTGTGTTCTACAGTTACAAGTGCATGATGTATTCACTATAATGAAAATGCACAGTCACTGAGGGTGATTTATTGAGAAATAAGAGCCAAGAAGCATATATTTGAATTATAATAGTAAAATTGTTTTGAGCGTTACAGAGATAATCTGTAATACCCCATCCACCTTCCTCTCTTCAAAATTGCAGGACCTTTTTTTTTTCTGTTATGTTAATGTAATGGCTAGTGTACAATAGATGGGGTTTATTACACTCAAAATTGAAGAAGCGTTTTCTTATTAATTCGGGAGGATTGTTGTGGTAATTTAAGGATAATTATTTTATGAACTAGTTCCAAAGACTGTGAAAATTGCCATAAACATGTACTTAACTTCCAATAAAAATAGGTGTCATATTTACCCAAATTTAGGACAACCCTGCATGTAAAAAGACTTCCCCTTCACTATCTTAAATTTTCAGGAAATTCCTGTGCAGATGTGTGTAACTCTGTGTGTGATTATATGGTGACATCCATTTTTCAGATGATGAATTAGGGAAAAATTCTTATCTTATATTTTGGTAAGAGTGATAATTGATAACTGACTGCAGTTTGAGAACTATGTTCTTCAGTGTTATTACACAGCAAGTAGTGGCAATTCCTTACAGACGTTTCGGGACAACCTGTTGGTCCCATCTTCAAGGGTAAAGAATTACCAGAGCTCACTGTGTAATAACCTAGAAGACCACAGCTCTTATCTGCTTTGCGGCAGAAGTCTAAAATAACACACTGACTGCAGCTTGTTGATAAGAGAATGGAAATTGATTATTGAATTTTACAAATAGTTGTAGAAGTGTGATTTTTGTAACTGTCAGTTGTGAATAGTACAATGTGTACTATAGATGGTATTGATGCTGTAACTTGATGCCATTTTCCTCATTTTTGGTACTGTACAGATTAATTGGTGTTCTTTCAAGAACTGATTGTAAATTTAAATTCCTACATACAGCCATCAACTCATGTCATGTCTCATAAATTTCGGGGAGATATATCTTTTTTTTTTTTTTAATGAAGTGTTTTATTCTGTAGGTCTCTTTATATTTTCATAACTGAATGTGAAAATTATGCTATTTTACGTTGGATTGTATTTTTTAGTTCACATTCTGATACTGGTACTATACATTACATCCCAGATTACTAGGTTTATGGACTTTGTCCATTGTCTCATATTAAAAAAGAACATGGTGTTTTGTTAGCTGTATCTCGTCCAGTGAGTGATAACAGTACATTTGTGGGATTCACCTGAGTAGGATTCCTGATGTTTTCGCGTATGGTAACAGGAATGCATCCAATCCCTGCAAAATTGTGACCTTTCTCTGAATAAAATGTCCAGAAATTGAGTAATTCTAAGTACATAATTGTACCATATATACTGGGATCAACACTGTAAGTGTGTAGTTGATGAGCTGTTGAATTTTATTGGCAGAATGGCTTTTGGGGTCTTGATACTACACTGGGCTGTGCTCCTTGTGAGTGTGACAGCGTGGGATCTGTGAATTCATTATGTGATGTGCGGACTGGACAGTGTCACTGTAGGTCTGGTGTAGGAAGTTTGAAGTGTGACCAGTGTCATCCTGGCTTCTATGGATTCTCAGCTGCTGGGTGCTCAGGTATATGACCAAGAGATATTTTGGTAATTAATAAAATGTATTTAGAATGTGGATATACACATAGAAATAGGTAGAATATTTGTAATGAAGCAGAATGTTTTTAAAAGTACCTGGTACATGAAATCCTCTGTTCTGACAAGGCTCTTGTGAGTATGCTGGCTAAGAGCATGGTGGCAGGGGTCCTGCTGCCAAGAATACTGGCTAATGGCTGTTCTCTGAACTCTGGTGCAGGTCTGTATAATGTTGCTACATCTCTCTTTCACAGAATGTGATCACTGTGACAAACCAGGCTATATTTGTGACCCTGACACAGGACGTTGTGTGTGTCCTCCCCTAACCACTGGTCCTGTCTGTGACCAGTGTCAGCCTGGTTCTTGGGGATACGAGCCTGGCAAGGGATGCAAGGTATGGAAAAACTGTGTTGTATGCCTAACTGTAATTTTGTATTATAAATCTTTTAAGCCTTTGTGTTCCAAATTATTGTTATGAATTTTTCCAGTATGGTCAAAATTAATTTTCGAGAAAGTTTATAATTTCCATGGTTCAAAAATAGCCACTAGATAAGAGGAACTTACAGAAAACCAACGTAAATCTGTGCAAAATAAGGCTTTGATTTGAGTTGAGCATTGGTCATGGTACAGCAAAAAGTGGTGCCGAATTTAACTCGACATTGAACCGGTAATGGTTAAGGGAAAACCGTATTCTCATTCTGCAAATTTACTCCAGTCAGTACTGTTGTAATCAAGCATGTAACAGACACAAGTGTAGAAGAATGAAATACAGTGTTTGGTGTTTTATTCAAAATATAAATCACAAGGATTCTTGTTCGTTCACAATGTCACATGAAGAACACAGCATGACACTAAAAATAATTATGTGCATACCTCAAAGCATTGTTTAATGCTAATACGATGTACAGAATTACTGAAATTAATTTTCTTATAATAAAACCAACGAGATGCACTAATTTCTCAAATTTATTTTAGGAATAGAACTCTACATGTTTCAGACAGTTTCTGTGTCCATCATCAGGAGTCTAGCACTGTACACACAGCAATACATACAGGTTGCTAGCAAGCAGTCAGCATAACCTGTATGTATTGCTGTGTGTACAGTGCTAGGCTCCTGATGATGGACAGAGATACTGTCCGAAACATGTAGAGTCACATTCCAAAAATAAATTTGAGAAATTGGTGCTTCTTGTTGGTTTTATTATAAGAATATATCACAATGCATGGTCTTCTGAATGTCAAATACTGAAAATAAAACAGAAAGTGGACATAGAATATCTAACGTGATTTCCAGTTTTCAATTAAAGTAAAGCTCTTGCTGCTTATATCCTTTAATAACAATTTTAAAGCCAGGCCAGTGAAGGTTGTTGTATGTAACTGACTCATTGAGACTAAAAATTCTTTGAGAAGCTAATGGTATCTCAGCTACTCAGGAAATTCCCTAAATTTGATGGAACCTGAAGGTTCCTTACCATGTTCACACTGTCCCACCATTGGTCCCTATACTGAGCCATACGAATCCAACCCACATTCTTGCTTATTATTTCCGTAACACCAATATCAGTATTCTCTTTCTGTAGGTTTTCCATACAATTTTAAAGTTTTCCATTACATTCCTATATTCACTTCTCTCCTATTGCATGCATGCCACACTCTTTGCCCATCTCATTCTTCTTGAATTGATCCCTGTAATAATATATGGCAAGGAGCATAAAGCATTTATCTTATGTGAACTGAACTGAAAGTGCAGATAATTTTGTTCTTTTCAAACATCAGAAAGTAGAATTTTAACTGCCTTGAATGTGTTTCTCATACATTCATACAGTGTTTTGGAAGTTGCCTTTACTTCCATCCTAGGCAGTCTGTTGTCATTACATTGAGATATATGCTTATGTTGTTTTATTTTGGAAATTAGTGGCCATGGTCAGGACTGAATCCTTTGAATGCTACACCTGTTTGCTGTGCTATGTATGGTCCAGTAGTGTTCACAGGGTGTTGGGTTCATTCCCAACCACAGTTGCTACTTTTTAAGTAAGGAGATATTAAAGGTACCTGAAGATGGGAGTAAAGCACCAACTTCCAAAACTAGGAGAATTCTTTGACAACAGTGTCTCATAGTGTTTAAGGCTATTCTCTTGCACTTACAACTCCCAAGAGCCTTTCGTGGGGGTCTCTAGGCACAATATAAGAAGAAAGATGAAACACAGGATGGAAAAGCAACATCTGGTATTGTGGCGTGGTCCTTGTTATACACAGAGACAGGCTCGAGAATTGATCTCTGGCCCAGATCTGGCTATAAGGGCCTGATTATTTATTGTCCTTTAATAGGACACAATCCAGGGTTGTTATTGGCCTGCTTACTGGACATAACACCTTAAGAAGACATTTATATATAATGGGGCTGAGTAATAACCCCATCTGTAGGAAATGTGGTACTGAGAAGGAAACCTCATTCCACATTTTGTGTGAGTGTGAGGCCTTGGCTTCACCCAGACATACATTTCTGGGTTCCTTCTTTTTGGACCATGAGGATATTAGGAAACTAAGTACAGGGACCATTTGGAACTTTGCTAAAGGAACAGGGCTCCTTTAACTTAGTATAGCACATGAGGCACAAAGGGCCAGTCTTAAGGCCTAGGTGCATCAGGCCCAGAAGGGTTTGAACCCAAATACCATTCAGTTCAATTGAAATACAACTCCCAACAGTTCTGTGTATCAGATACCTCACAGACCTTGGGCTGTTTGCAACGTAATTGTCATATAATCAGTAAACTTTCTCATAAGCTTATGGACAGTCATTGCATGTTACAGGCATGTGGATGCAGTGTGTCTGGTTCCACAAGACTGCAGTGTGATGCTCAGACAGGTCGTTGTATGTGTCAAGAGGGTTTCCATGGAGACCATTGCTCCTCATGCTCTCCAGGGTACAATGGTTTTCCTCGATGCCAGCGCTGTGATTGTCATTTGGCTGGAACTGTTGAAGCACGATGTGATGCTGCTAAGGGGTATTGTTGGTGTGATGATTCAGGACAGTGCCCATGTAAGGTAAATGGGGTGCTTCTTATAGTGGCAGTGAATGGCTGGTTGTGAATTTATTTTCTTATCATTATACAATATGACAGCTATTAACCTTTTGGTGCCAGAATTATTTTTTTTAATTTTAGCACACTCTGTATATAAAATGTGAATAACACAGGAACCAAATACGTTAGATTTATGAAACAAACTGCATTTTGAAGAGGAAAAAACGGAGAGTATACATCATGTTTAAAATATTCAGTACCTGTATTTGTTGAATAAATATATAAAATGCAACATTTAGAGGTTAGCGGTGCGGCACGACCACTATAGTCGTCATTAGGCATCAAAAGGTTAATACATTGTAACTTGTTTATTAAATACATAATTTCTGTTATTTTATTAAAATTACAATGATTTTTCATGATGTATGTTAGTAGAGCATTTTCGTGAAAATTTTAATCCGAATTTATGACTCCATGATACTGAATGGATGTAGAATGTGTGCAAATTGTTGAGAACAATACAGATTTAGCCATAAATCAACTGTGCAAAGAAAGAATTTAAATCATGGCTTATATTGGATTAAATTAAGTATAGAACTACAAAGTGGCTTCTTCCTTCTGTCAATCATTACAGTGATGTGTGCCCTGCATTACACTAGCAACAGCTAGTGTCAAGTTCTGTTTAATTTTAAGTGGTTTGTTAAGGGAGACTTTGTAATATTATATTGTTATGTTCTATAGTCAGTCTTTGGAGTGAGTAGGATCAGATTACTAAGAGAATGTGGCTTTATTCTTATGACATGTAATGCTAGAACTTAAGGTTATATGTCAGTGTGGCTTGGATATATGGCTTATTTTAATTTTGTCAAACATATAACAACATTGCAAACATCCTTGAACTATCTGACATTTTCTTAATGCATTATGTATGACTTTCTTGATAAATGTAATTTTTGGATGGAATCGTATGTATTCAAATACATCATAAAAATGACCATCCTTTAACACCAGAATATGTCTGACTTGGCATTCTCTTACAGGCCAATGCATCAGGTAAGCAGTGCAATCGTTGCAAACCTGGAACCTTTGGTTTACAATCAGAAAATCCTGATGGCTGCACACAGTGTTTCTGCTTTGGACGTACAACATCTTGCACCCAGGCTGGCCTGACATTGAGCCAGATAATGATGGCTCCTGCTGTGCGCACACTTACAGTGGAGTATGATTCAAATACATCTCAGCTCCAGCCTGGTACCAACATTTATCCAGTGAATGTACAGCAGATCTGCTATGTCAATGTGAGTGTTACCTGCATATAAAGCATGAGTTATGTTTACTCACCTGCTGCATTTAAGTTCATATCAATGCCATCTGTTTATGTTTGGCCACATTTACCACATGGGGGTACTGGCCACGTCAGGCACTACTAACCCTTGTACTCTGCATTGTAACCATTGCCAGTTACTAGGTTCTTACAAGACAGCTATCATGTTGTGACCTTGATTCCTTTTGCAGCGTCCTTTAACAGGTATTTTTCAGGTTTCCAACTTGTATCATTGTTATAAAAGACAGCATTATTCTCACTTTTTTATGATTGAAATAATCACTCTTTATATCAGAATGATGCAGATTACATAAATACACTGTGTGGACAATATTATAGTTTTTTTTAACATTAAAATATGCCAGTACATACTACTAACCATGTGGCTTTAAAAGGTATACCGAATTTTGTTTGTGGTAATTATGAGGGTTTTACTGTGTTTGTGCAGTGTGTGTGTTCTGTTTCAGCTAGCAATGCCTGGTACAGGTGAAGTGAGTGTGGGTGGACCTGATGAACAGCTCAATGTCACCAACAACTTGCGAGTGATCCCTGGTGATGTTGGGGATGTGCGACTGGGGGTCACATACCCTTTTGATACACCAGTGTACTGGCAACTCCCAAAGCAGTTCCTTGGAGACAGGGTTAGAATTTGTATGCATTTTTAGTTATACAAATATGGAAATTTAGGGACATTAATTAATAAGATAAAATTATATATTAAACATGATTACACTTGTCATGCCCAAGGCACAAGGGCATGAAACAATAAATTTTATACAGAATGCAGACAGGTAATAAGGAATAAAATCATAATGGAGTGTGCAAATGAAAAATTAATAAAACCTTAACTGTGGATGTGTTAGGTGTTGTGTAATGCAGCTGGCAGGAGTCTGTGGTGTATAGCTGAGTCATCAATGTCAAATGTCTCAGATACTACAGGTGAGGGTGGAAGGTACTTTATCATTCAGTTTTTGCCACATCTTGTAAACTGCAGCATAATTGGTGCAATAACACTTGTGAGTTCAAGTTCTAACAGCAGTTTGTGTGAAGAAAGTCTTATGAAGTGTTACACTAGGTGAGCTGGCAACTGTTTGCCAGTTTAAAGAATTTAATATCCCATATGACTTGAATATTTTTTATGTCCCTTGTACTGTATTTGTTAGGTTGGCAACTGAGACTCCGGGGACGAAAACAGTGATCACAGGGTGAACAGAAATTATGATAAGTTTGTTTGGTTTATAGTAGGGTCGTACAAATTTTCCAAAAATCTAGGAGCCGCCTCAAAATTCTAGGCACTAGGGATGACAAGAAGGAAGTTCCATACTGAGACTCCACAATACTTTGCACCACCATACAAAATTTAGTCACCATGGTGACCTGGCACCTGGGATTTGTGCAACCCTGGTTTATGGCTCTTTCTTCAGGATACATATAAATACATTGTTATATTCATTTCACATCGGGGAATACATGTAGAAGCTGAACCTTTCTAAATGACAATTTCAAGATGGTTGTTTTGTATGCAGGTGTTATCGTATGGTGGTTATCTGAGATTCAAAGTGGAGACTGAGGGGGGGCGTACCTTGCTCCCAGATAGTGTTCTGGCCACATACCCTCTTGTGCAATTACAAGGCAATGGGCGACTTATTCTGGAACATTATCCACTCATTCCCAGTTCTACAGGCCATTACCAAGTAAGGTGAGGATCACTTAATATCAAATGTTTTATCAGATGCTAAAAATATTTATTTTAACATTGTTATATATCCAGTGGTAAATGCTGTATAAATAATTGGTTTATTATTGTATCTATATCCTGAGATTCTCAGTACTCTGTAACTGTTTTTGAATTGGGTAAGTAATGGCAGCTATATGTCTTTTAAAAGTGTGGCAGAGTTCAGCTATTTGTGATAACACTTTCATCTAAAAATGATCTGAGTATCTCACAGAGGTGTTTCTGAAGATTCAAGTCTTCTTGGATGTTACTTTATGTCAGTTTTAAGTGGCAAAAAGCAGTCCAAACCCACTCTTCGTGGAGTTCTGGGTGCTGCAGATGAAGGTGCCGTGATCCATTGAAACACCATGAAGAAAAAAAGTTGCATTGAAGGACTAAGAGAAATAGGGTGCGTCGGAGAATGTTTGGATGTATAGAGGAGAGAGTACAAGTGAACTGGTGAAAAACTGCATAGTGAGAAACTTCTTGATTTGTACTTTTATCAGATCTTATGAGGTTATCACAGCAAGGGAATTTAAATGGGTGGGATGTTAGAAATTCTAGGAGAGATACAAAATGCTTAGAGAATTTTAGTCAGGAAATCTGAAAGTAAGATACCTCTCTCCAAAACTAGTGTATGGGTTGGATCCATTTAGGTTAAGACAGAGACAACTAATGACTCCTGTGAATATGGTAATGAACCAACAGTTTTTTTAAATGCAGGACTCCCTGGAGTGTTGGACAAATGTTAGCTTTCCAAGGAGGATTTTAATCATGAAGCTGTTATCAACAGATTGGAGGAAATGTGCAGAAATTATACTTTACCCGGTACATATAACCAGAATTCCTTTATGCCAATTATGGAGAGTTTTTCATGTGTAGAAAAAATAAGCAGAGCATGTTTGTATTATTTTCTGTTTCATAATATATTTCTTGGAATAAGAATGAGGATGTGATAAGATAGGTCTATTAAGTTGGAAACTTAGGACACAAGGGGTGGTGCATTTATATCTGAAATATATATGACTTTTCCTGAGTAAATCAGTTTTGTCATACAATAATATTCTGTATTGTTATTGTTCAGTCAGTATTACCATTAGTGCTAAAGGTGTCATCACCTCACATGATCAGTCTATCATCCTCTCACATTTTCAAACTAAACTTTTGCAGATTACATGAATCGTTATGGCGTCAGAAGAGTCCATCTTCTCCTGGAAGTGGTGACAAAGTAACGAGAGAAATGTTGATGGTGGCGCTGCAGAATGTGCAACACATCCTCATTCGGGCTTCAGATGCTGTTGACTTCTCAAGGGCAGTGTAGGTAGAGGTATTATTGTTGTCTGACTGTTGGGTTTTTGTTTAATATGGCTGCACATGTTCTTATATCAGCGTTTTATCTTCTGTTTTTTGTTTATCATTACATATAGTAGGATCCTTGTTTATTGTTTCTCAGTATATGAGTTCCTTGCTTTATGTGCTCACGGCCAAAAATACCGTATAAAAATGTATAATTCCCCTGAAGTAATTTTTCTTGTTTTAATGTCTACCTGTATTTAATGAACATAATCCATCCCTTATATAAAATCTGTACCTTAGTGTAGTACCATTAACATTTCATTGTCGTTGTGCTCAGTCATATCTTGAAGCTTATGGCATCTTGTCAACTGGAAGTAAGTTGCTGGCATCTGGTGTCTATTGTCCTGTCCTCTTTGTGTATCTGCACAGATGATTCTGGCATCATTAATATTCTTTAATTAGAATAAGACTTCGACTTTTGAAATTCATGTGTGGAGTATGTTTATTTGTCTAAAGGTGAACCTTAAGTGGGAATCTCTCTGTAATAGAAAATGCAATTCTGACACAGATTTATATTGTTTTTGATGCTTCATGACCATGCACTAATGCTTCACTATGAAAGTAAAACCAACAAGTGCATATGAAGATATATGAATTTATTACATTATAAACATTGTAAGACCTCATACATGTTTACTGATATGTGTAGGAGGTTTATAGCATTTGGAATGTAATAAATTTGCACATCTTCATGTGCACTTGTTGGTTGTATTCTCATAGTAAGGTTATATTGTGTTCAACACTTTTGAACTGCTGTGAGATGTCTTACATGATTTAAATTCTTTATACATACATATTCACTTTTGTAACTGATATATGGTTACTGTATCAAAAATGTTTGTGTATAAACTTCATTCTGTGTCTTGAAGAATACGATGTGGCATATGGTTTTTTATAGATATTTTAGGTTGTATAAAATTTATCGTAAGATAACCATGGATTTGGACTTTTTAATTAAAAGTTAGGTGACTTGGGATAGGATTACATATAAGGGAAAGCATACCTTAATTTTTGCTTTGCAGATTGTGTGATGTGACACTAGACACAGGAATACTGGCTCCCGGTAAACCTCTACCCTTGGCTCGGGGTGTTGAACTGTGTGACTGTCCTCCTCAGTACAATGCAAGCTCTTGCCAAGACCCTAGCATTGGTTTCTATCGCTGGTATGACAACAATTCCATCAGCTCAACTATTGTGATCCAGCTGGTTGGAGAAGCAAGACCATGCCAGTGCAGTCAGCGTTCCAGAGTGTGCAACATAGAGACTGGGTACTGCCTGGTGAGTCCTTGGGAAGTCTGAAAATATGTATGACTCTGCAGTCACTTTACTTAGTCGAACATCTTCTATGTGGTAGGTGGAGAGCTTACCATCCCTCATGGGCTCGAGCTATAGCTCTTACTTCCTTTCCATTCAATTCTACTTTCATTCAAAATATTCTGTGTCCCTTCTTCCCAAGTCTGTCAGATATATTTCTTTGGGTCTCTTCGCCTGTGTTGTGGCTTGCCAGGCCATTTTTGGGGTGTCTGTCATCCCCTTCAGAAGAATACATGAAGGTTTAATCTTCTGGGATATGACAGTATGTCTTTTGGTAAATAGTTACAAACTTTTGGGATGAGCTTCCTTCCTTCATCTTCATGGTCTAATTAGTCTTCTATGTCCCCGTCTGTTGGATTCCTTTTACCCCAAAGATGGAGACAGCCAGCTTCTCTGCAACGTAGGTAACTGCTTACCAATCACCACTATTCATATCCTCCAATACTTCAGTCTTCATCAGAACTGCCATAAGAACCTCACGTCTTCATGAAGAAAAAGATTCTGAAGTATTTAGGGGGAAACATAATTAACTTTTAACACATACACAGAATAGCATTGACCCATTTGTGTTCATGAATATACATAATTATATTTTAAAGAAAGACACGTGGAAATGCCACAAACTAGGTAATCTGTGACCAGTTAATTGGGTGTATTCTGTAATTGTAAAATGATGGGATTGGAAGAGATGTATGTAAAACTAACTCCATGGAGCAAGGCCTTTCTTGAGAAGCTAATAGGTCATGAGCTAGTCATGAAATTCCATGCATTTGTTGCAAAATGTAGGCTTAGTACCATGTTCACAAGAACTCATTACTTCCATCATCATTCTTTAAGAGCCATTTCAATATTTTCCTCCCTTCATCATTCTGTGTACTTCCATTAATGTGAGACCAAGTTATAGGTATATGTGTAACAGATTAAATTAAAATGTATGGCTTGTCTATAATAAGTTAAAAGAGCCGGGCACTGCATTGCTGTGTGCAGTGTCTGTGCTCACTTCTGCTCTCTCTAGGAACAGAATAACAAGAGCTTGATCCAAGAAAGATGCGTATGTAAGTAGAGGCTATAAAGAAATTAAGAGTAATATCAGGGTTCACAAAAAATTTTGCTGTTCATAATCATTTGAGTGAATATGGAGATACATACCTTGATAAGAGTTTAAACTCATTTCTTGACTCTGCTTCATTTCTATTTTCAGAATTGTAGTGACAATACAGGTGGTCCTCACTGTGAAAGGTGTGGGGAGGGATACTATGGAGATCCTGCACGAGGACCTTGTAAGCCTTGTCCTTGTCCTACAACAGAACGAAACTTTGCCCGCAGCTGTCGTGTGTCACCAAAAGGCCATGTTAACTGTATGTGCCGAGAGGGTTACACTGGCAAAAGATGTGACAGGTAAATGTGGTACCTTGATTATCTTAAATGAGGCATTGTGTATAAACCGAATGATAGGCTCCGACTTCATTTTGCAGTTGTGACAATTTAGGGTGGATGTAGTTGCATTCAACTCCACAGATGGGTACAGATCATAGTGTTGTTGTTAATGTGTGAAGAGCCTTATCATATGAGGTCAATACAGTGGTAGAGTGTGGGACACAGTGGTGCAGTTGGTTGAGGCACGGCGCTGCAAGCTGAAAGGTTGCGGGTTCGATTCCCGATGGTGTCATTGGAATTTTTCGTTGACATAATCCTTCTTGTTGCACTATGGCCCTGGGGTTGACTCAGCCTCTAACAGAAATGATTACCAGGAATATTTCCTGGGGGATAAAGGTGGCCGGTTCGTAGGGCTGACAACCTTACCACCTTCATGTGCCGACTGTCTTGAAATCTCAGAGCCTCATCCTCCTGGAACCCTCAGGGCCTGTCCAGGCCTGTAATGGGATTGCTTTATGTTTCACAGTGGTAGAACAGCAGTGAGTCTGTGGATTGTATTAGGCTTGTGTTTGTGATCATGCAGCAGTATGAAGTATAACAGTAAATATTCATTGATACTTGCTGTTTATTTTTCACTCTGGTGAAGGTTTACTCATTTGGGAGTGTCTGTGCATAGAGATTACAACCCTTGTCATTTCATGTTCACCATACTTCACATTGTGCAACTCTCTGTACTGGGGTGAGTCACTGAAGACAGGAGCAGGCAGGGAGGAATGGGGAATTACCAGAGTAATAAGACATTAAAAGCATGTGCTCATTGGTGCTAGTAAGTTGTTAACACTTGTTTTCAAACCCAAAATCATATATGTTGGGAGACAGAATAAAATAAATTGAAAGAATTAAGTTTACCGCTAAGGCGCAATGCTTTTGGCAAATTTTGAGTCTGTTCTGTTATATAATTTGAACTCTTTTTCAATGCAGTAACATCATTAAAAAGATCTGTGGAATAAGTCATACTGTGAAAATGCAAAATATTGAACTATAAATGTATAGTTGAGACATCCCCGTTGTGTGTGTAACAATGAAAATAAAAATAAAGGTAAAGTAAGTCAAAACACAACGAGTTTTATTGGATGTTAATGAAATGACATGTTTTGGCCTACTTGGCCATCAAGTTGCAAAGTTCTGCGAGACTAAATATTGTTGTGTGTGGCGGATGTTGAGATCTCATCATCTGGCCAAAAAATTATATATGTGATATAAACTGCGTGCGAGCAGGTATGGCACTGGACGTGTTTTGGTGTGTGTCATGCATAACAGCCATGACATAATGCCCACAAAACAGAAGCCAGTCTGCACACGCAAAACCTGACAAAAACCATA
>Ga0123355_10012186_pt1 | contig 13308 bp, 8 predicted proteins | sample TergutEmb28metaG_3_FD_89872 | JGI IMG/M metagenome (GOLD analysis project Ga0123355, IMG submission 89872) | Embiratermes neotenicus P1 segment gut microbial communities from Petit-Saut dam, French Guiana - Emb289 P1 | ecosystem: Host-associated > Arthropoda: Insects > Digestive system > Gut ...
CGTGCACGAAACTCACGCTGCACTGTAATCACAGATCTGGACACCTCAAAACGGAGCACACAGAAAGCCTTTTCCTGCTGCGACGCCATCTTGAAAACTGGCCCCGCAGTAAGCATGAGAAGCAAGCTGCTGGTAGCGCATGAGAAACTTGGACAGTTGCTGTTGCTGACGGTGTACGTTGTGCCCGTGTAAGGTGAGAAATAAATTTCTTGTCAACTTTTGAAACCGCACCATTCCTTTGTGTATGTATACCCTGTATTTGCAGCGTCTGTTGCGCTAAACAATGACGCAGGTCTTGCTGTGCATGGTTCTTGTTGCTTGTACGTAGCAAGTTAGTACAGACTGAGCACCTAAGGTTCAAGCACTCCCTTGCTTGATCATGAAGATGAAGGTGCTACATCGGGATCAGTTCACTGCTTCACGTCCCTGGGGAGTTGAATTTTCAACGCCGCCGTCCGATCTTCAAATTCCAGCATTTAATCTACAGTCACAGCTTACTGTCTGTGAGTCACAGAACTTTTGTTTTCCGTTTAACAAAGACTGTCCATACTCTCCTGCACTTTCTGTGTATGTTCAGAAGTGTTGTACTGAATTATGTGAGAAAGCCATGAAAAGTGGCGGTATTTTGTTTGAAGTGGTATGGAGAGGAAGCAGACAGATCTGCATGAATGCATTCATAAGATTGTTTGTAGTATCCACTGATGATTCAGCAAGGATATTATGATTTGTTCTGTTCAACAAATTTTCGTAGCGTGTTCAAGTGAAATTTGATGGAGTGTTTGTGTGTGTGTCTTTGTGTGTGTGTGTGTGTGTGTGTGTGTGTATGTGTTTGTGTATTGTGCATGTGTATGTGTGTGTATGTGTTCATGTGTATGTGTGTATGTGTTGTGTGTGTGTATGTATGTGTGTGTGTCGCACGCTGGGGAATGTTGAGAAAGACGTATAGAAGCTTCGCCAGAAAGTCCTGAAGGAATGCCCTTTCTGCAACACATAGGCATAGACGGGGTTATAATATTAAAATGAGTCTTAATCTGATGCGGGAGTGTGAACTGGATTCATGTGTTTGGGGTTAGTGTAGGAGGTGATTACTGTTAAGTACCTACCGTCGAGGTGTTAATTATCCGACCAAACACAACCATACAGATCTAGTTTATTGGTCTTCTGTTACACACTGCATGTTTCGGCTGTGTACATCAACCACCATCAGGTAGGTGCAGGATACCTTGTTCTTATCTTATTCATAATACAGTTTCACATTAAATTATGCCCAAGTAATTCTGTAACACAACTGTATTGATTTTAACCTTATTATTCCATATTGTTATGATTTGTACCGCTGTAAATCCAGTCTTCTGTCCCTTAATATTGTTTTTGTGTATCCTGCACCTACCTGATGATGTACACAGCCAAAACATGTCGCAGTATGCAATAAAGACAGTCGTGCCCTCTGATGTTTATTGGACCGTGCGTCATTTTGATAACTGAAGAATCAAAAAACCAACTAGATGCCACTTGATATTTTATTGTACTTCTTGTAGGCTCAACGTGTTTCGAGCATTAATATGCCCATCATCAGGAGCTCGCGACTATGATGTTTACCACATTGGTCGTGTCGTTCTTCGTTTGCTGTATGTTGGAGGTGAGGTGTAGTTAGGCTGGAGTGGTGTCTGGGTTGCAGGCTTTAGCCTGCAACCCAGACACCACTCCAGCCTAACTACACCTCACCTCCAACATACAGCAAACGAAGAACGACACGACCAATGTGGTAAACAACATCATAGTCGCGAGCTCCTGATGATGGGCATATTAATGCTCGAAACACGTTGAGCCTATAAGAAGTACAATAAAATATCAAGTGGCATCTAGTTGGTTTTTCGATTCTTCACTATCGTACTATATCTGTATAGTTGTATTTGGTGAGGTAATTAACACCGCATTGATAAGAAACACAACAGAACGGTGTCACCCAAGATTATGTACCTTCAGGTTGGACATACTCTGATGAATGTCTTCAGCGGCTGACCAAGTTTTTAGCTTTTCAGGTTAGACTCTGTTTGTTTAATTAATGGCTCATAACGCAAGACTCATCCACGGTAATGTGTCCCCCAGATTTCAGTTCAGCTTTCTGTGTTCGTAGGACAAGAACCCCTGTTTGTTCACTGGTTTTGTCCGTTGGCTCAACAGCGCCTGCAGCTACGGGCAACCGTCATGAATACAGCCGTCTTTGTGTACTGCATTATACCTGGCATGGGCTCCCCCATTTAAATCAGTTCACCGCATCTTGCAGACAGGATCTTTGTATTACAGGTTTCATCCTGAACTTTGGTCTCCTCGGTTCTGCAAGTCAACCGCCGTGTACGTAGGGGCCGGCTTCGGTCCGCCCTTCCTTGCATTTGCCATCCTTTGTTTATTGCCTGTACAATAGAGATTCAAGACATGTGCCAGCAGATGACATGCTTTGTGTGTCGGGCTCTCTGACGTCTAGATTTAAACGTAACAACAGTACGCCTCTAATAAACAGGACAGGCATGGGCGTTATTTACGGATCACAGAGCTGTAACATTTACTTTTTTGGTATGAAACATCTCCGTTGGGATAGCAAACACAATATATATAAATATTCACAATTACAAGCAACTGCTTTTTACATTAAAAAACATATTAAAATGATACATTTTAATGTATTTTGTAATGTAAAAGGGGCTATCTTAGTAATGTTATTTAATGTAAAATTGGGAGATCTCCAACTTGCTCTGTTAGTTTTTGAATGTGTTTCAAGTCCCTATGTCACGGCCTGATGAAGACCCGAGTTTAGGGGTCGAAACTAGTTGCCATATGAATAAAACTACTTACAATTGAGTTGGTTGTGAATGTGAGTATTTATAGATACTGTCAATTTACGAAGAGGGGCGGTAAATGTTGATGGTTTGGAAGCTGGGGTGGGAAATATTGCTGCTCCTGCAGTGTGGCCTTGTGACTGCATGCATGACCATACGTGGGATGCACGTCCGCCAGTTCATGAAGCGAACTGACAGACATGTATTGCTGATAATAGAAGGCGGACTTGACATAGCTGCATGAATACAGTCGGGCTGTGTATACAGCTCCACCACTGCAGCATACTGAAACCACTGACGTTGATAATGTCATCGGGAACATGTGGAAATGTCAAATGTGCACAGGCGCTGGGCTGCGTTACAGTGCATTACTGCTGATGGCGAAAATGTCATTTGACATGGTCACAGATTTGTACACGATAGGCAACTTTGAAATGCCGGACTGTAAATGGAAAAGCTGTCTCACCGGCTTGGATAAGTGGAAGTGTGCTGTGAATTGTCACGTGTGAGGTTGCTGTGAATTGTCACGTGTGAGTTTAGTGTTTGTTTAAAGAACTCGTCGTGGCGTCAGGTCTTTGTATTAAATGAGACCTTAACTTCCACATTACCCATCAAAGTGAACAAGTTTTGTGTCACCTGAGACCTTCGTCCCTCTGTGGTTTTACGCAACGCAGATTGTTAGTTACCGACGTTTCGGGACAACCTATAGGTCCCATCTTTAATAGCCAAGCTGCGCGAGAATAATCCACGCTGCGTAAGATCCCAGAAGAGCGAGATCTAATTTACATCGCGGCGGAAGACTGCAATCACTCGTTTTGTCAGTTACAATACACCAATGACGTCTCTCACATTCCCTACATATAATGTTCTTACATGTATCTTTGGGCCACGCGGTGGCGCAGTTTGTTGAGGCACTGCGCTACATGCCGGAAGGTTGCGGGTTCGATTCCCAATGGTGTCACTGGAATTTTTCATTGACATCATTCTTCCCGCCGCACTACGGCCCTGGGGTCGACTCAGCCTCTAACAGACATGAGCACCAGGAATATTTCCTGGGGAGTAAAGACGGCTGGCGCGTATGGCTGACGACCTTACCACCTTCGTGTGCCAATTTTCTTGAAATCTGGGGGCCTCAGCCTTCAGGAACCCTCAGGGTCTGTCTAGACCCGTAATGGGATTGCTTTACCTCTACAAGTATCTCTAAGAGAACGGATGTAGGCTTGTAATTCTTTATCATTCCTGTCCACCGCGTCTTTGAAGTGTGAACTGCATAGTTCGATATCGTTTTCCATTATTCTGGTGTTGTGAACGTTTAGTGACGGAATGTTAGCGGTTGTTTAAAGGTGTTACTGTATGCTGAGACGCCGAGGAGGAGAGCCGCATCTGCCGGGTGCCGATAGGGCACCTATTGTGTCCTGTAGTTTAGCCGTTACAGTCCACCCTGTATAGGCTACCACTTCCAAGACATCAGATATTACATTCACCGTTTCTCCTACAATGCATTGTGCCTTGACGCCCATAATGGGAAGCATCACCATTATTCACATCCAACAGTATCCTGTATGGAGGTCACATGGCGTATCCCCTCTATCAGTGGTGATTGGTATGGACATTCTAAAGACAGACGAACAGTCCCACACTGCTAGGATCCCCGCTGCTATTAGTCAGGACTTCCTGTGGATACAATAGTAGTGATAATCGGAGAGCAGGTAGACATAGGCAGACATTAATCTTTAAACAACACTGTATCATCGACACAACACACCATTATTTTCCATTGAATTATTATTATTGTCATTATTTTCTTTTGGCGCTGCGGCCCAACGCGTGCTATGGCCTCCTCATTCTTGACGTTTGTAGATCACACACAACGACGCGTCACAGTCGGTAGGACTCCTCTGGACAAGTGATCAGCCCGTCGCAGATACCACTACCTGACAACACACAACACTCACAAGAGACGAACGTCTATGCCCCCGGCGGGATTCGAACCCACAGTCTCAGCAGGGGAGCGGCCGCAGACCCACGCCTGAGAGCGCGAGGTCACGGGGACCGGCCATTAAATGATTTAAATAGTACAAATCCCCTTAAACGACATAAATGCAACCAAAGTCTCTGACATAGAAACACGCACACAGCACACTTTTGTTCGTTAATTAAAGGAAAGTGTGCTTAAGGCAAGGAATACTTAGTAGTCATTTTACTTAAATGACTGCCACTTTCTAAATTCTTCTGCCAAGTGCCGTGTACTTACAGTAATTGGTCTGCTGCTTCAAAAGCTGGAGAGCAATGCCACATTGTAAATGACTGTCGAAGCTGGGATAGGTCCGGAGCCCTGGGGTGCGCCTAGGTATCACCTACCCGCCTTGCGGATGGCCACCGGATACTCTTTTTTCTGAGGTTAATGCGGGCAGATCATGAAACTGACCTTGTACTTACACCTCGTGTCAGGGTTAAGAATGTATCGAGTTGTACTTGCCCCTCCTCAAGTCTTGATTGCGCGGTGCCCATTTAAGGACATGGGAAACTTCATCATTCCGTATTTATCGTCTCTATCCACGCGCAATTTTAATATGCACGCACATTGTAGACGCAACTTCCGGTAAGGCCAGCGACAGCCATGTGCTTCCTGGCTCGTGTAAGCTGGCTGTCGTGAAGTTGCTATCTGGCGGATGTCTGTTGAGTTGTTGGTCCGTGTCTTCCCGTAGCCTGGCGGCGGCGCCTGCCACTAAAAGCGCAGTCTCTGAGTGACGTAACGGGCCTGCGCACTGACTGACGTTCTGCCTGCTAGAAGTATTTAGAAATTGTACGTGAAAATAAGGTGTTATGTCACAGGGTGCATGATACTGGCCGGTTAATCGTGTTAAGGGACATAATCGCAGTTTGTTTTAACACCATACTAACGTAACGTAACGTAAATAACTACATAGAACACAGCCCTTCATACGAAGCTAATAGTTGCTCATTTCATGAAGAGGTTGCCCCTGTTTTACGGAACCCGAAGGGTCGTGATTGTAGGAAGTGAGCTGTTCTGGGTTAACACGCAGCAAGTAGTGGCAATTTCTTACCGACTCTTCGAGAAAACCTGTCGGCAGACGGGGCCGATAAGTTGTCCCGCAGCGTAGATAAAGAATTACCACCAGTCGCTGCGTAATATCTCAAAAGAGCGCAGTTCTCGTCTACTTCGCGGTGGAAGCCTGCAATCACGCTCATGACCTACTTCACAAGAGGCCGCCGTGTTTCCCTACCCTGAGCCAGATAAATCCAACCAGTAACCACCCAACCGGTTTCCTTAAGATCCATTTTAATATTGCCCTTCCATCTGTGCCTGGATATTCCAAGGTGTCTCATTCCCTGACTTTTCTCCACCAAAACCCTATACGTTTCTCTTTTCTCCAATCCGTGCCACTTTCCCCTCGAGTCTCACTGTTCTTGATCTGATCACCGAAATACAGATCACTAAGCAGTCTCCTCCGTTCCCCTGCTTCTGTTAACCTCGTCCCTCTTGGGCCCAACTGTCGCACATCACGTGACGCCGCATGATTGGGATGATGGCAGACAACGCATTGGAAAGGACGTAGCAAGGAGCAGTCGCGACCTGATTCCACGTGCCGTATGAGAATTTGACTGGAAGGACTGAATAAAACTGTGTTAAACCTCAGGATAGTCGTGGTAGCGGACGAGAATCGCAATGGCCATCTCCCGATTATGTCAGAAGTGTTACTGTTAGAATCACCGTGCTCGGTCCTTCGGGCTGTACTCAGCCGAATAAGTCAGCGATATTTCCTTTGTGATTCTTGTGCATCGTCGGACACTGTCGGCTGAGCAGTTCGCGTGTTGATACTCATTCACAGTGACAAGCAGTGTGACTTGTTTTGGGCACGTTCGCAATGTTCCGACAAGCGACTGTTATCGTCATGTCCGTCCGTCTGTCCGCGTGGAACAACTCCGCTCCCACAGGGCGGATTTTCATGAAATTTGATATTTGAATATTTTTCGAAAGTATTTTGCGAAAATTCGAGTTTGAATAGAATCTGACAAGAATAACCGGTACTTTACATGAAGACGTGTGCACTTTTATGATCATATCTCGCTTAATTCTTCTTAGAATGAGAAATGTTTCAGACAAAAGTTTTAGAGACAATAGAAACACACATTTTGTGTTCAGTAATATTTCCTAAAATCGTGCCGTTTATGAGGTAATATGGAAAAATATTGTAGAGGCAGGCAAACCATATACGACAAGATAATACAGCGCATGCGCATTGCATGCAGAATACCTAAGGCTACAGACTCATACTCAGATTATGTAATACTTAGTTGCTTTTCCAGTGCAACCGCAGTAACGCGAACGCGTCTCAGTGTTACGTTATACGTACATTGCTTGTGTCTAGTATAGTTATTGTAGTGAGCTCTCCATACCAGTACAGCCTGTGTGTATGAACGCTGTATGTATGCGTCATATGGTTGGTGTCTGACTGTATTACCGGACGCATGCAATTATGTGACTTGTAGATAGGGACAATGTGGACCGAGTGTGACAGAGCTGTGTGAGGTGGAACCGGCTGAAGAAGAAGCGGACAGTGCTGCATTTCCATTGAGCCCCCTGTCAGTGTAACCCCGAAATACATTTTTCTTTCCCCTACAAGATTCACACCATTTCATTGGCCCACAGAATATTCTATCGAATTGATGCTGGGAGCGTTTTCCTCGAGGGTAAAGGTGGCCGGATCGTGAAGCTGCCCATTCCCCTGTATTGCAGAGGTCGGAATGCGTGGAACTTTACTTCCACACCCCATACATTATTTTAACGTGGTGATATTAAATGTACTTAAGCTGAGTTTGCTCGGGCCACGGAATTCATATTTGAAGTGCAGAGGGCCCTCTGAGGAGGAACAGTATAGGAAATGAAAATGTCAGGTGTCGCGACCCGAACACAATACGCCATGACTTTCTCCGTGTCTGAACTGCCAAATTTGCTTGAAGGCATTCACGGTCGATTAATGGATGGCTGAACCTTTAAATGACGTAACCTTTACTGGCAACCCGCTGCGTAGCGCTGTAGGTTGGGAGGCGTGGAGTGCCAGGGGCAATTACCGCTGGTTTTACTGTCGTGCGCGTTTGTCACGTGACTGCTACTTTATGTTCGTGCAAATTAAAGTCGCATTAGTTATGAGTTTATTGGGCTGTATTATTTATGTGTCGGCAAGCTAAATGAGCTGCCTGTCCCTCGCAGCACACACGCTGTCTGCCTCACCATACCCCAGTGTGTTTTACCGACATCCCTAACCCTTTGAAGCCTAGCTCTCAGTACATGTACCGCCAGTAGTAACACTGTAGACGCTGACTTATGTCCACATAGAGTGTTTTTGTGCTAACTCCATGAATTAACTCTATGGAGCACAGTTCTTCTTGAGAAGCTAACAGGTTTTCAGCTATTCAAGACATTCCCCGCATTTTATGGATCCGAAAGGCTCATTACCGCATTAACAAGAGCCCGCCACCTGTCCCTGTCCTGAGCCAAATCCAGTCCATGCTCCATCCCACTTCCTGAAGAATCATTTTAATATTATTCTCCCATCGACGCCTGGGTCTTCCAAGTGGTCTCTTTCCCTTAGGTGTTCCAACGAAAACCTTGTATGTACCTCTCCTCTCCCCATACGTTCTACATGCCCTGCCTATCTCTTTCTTCTTGATTTGATCACCCGAATAATATTTGGTGAGCAGTAGAGATCATTAAGCTCCTCATTATGTAGTCTTCTCCACTCCACTGTTATCTCATCCCTCTTAGGCCCAAATATTCTGCTCTACGCCATGTTCTGTTCTGTTCTGTTACATTCTGTTCAGTCAAACAGTTCGTCTATACAGTGTGTTTATGTTCGCTGTGGTTATCATGATAAACAGTGATTACCTCCATAACCTTAATTTTTCGTTTTTTTAATGGGGTAAAGGTAAAGCAGTCCCATTACAGGCCTGAACAGGCCCAAAGGGTTGCAAGAAGTTAAGGTTCCCAGATTTCATGACAGTGGCGCAGGATGGTGGTAAGGTTGTCAGCCTTACGCACCGGCCGCCTTTACCTACAGGAAATACTCCTGGTTAGAGGCTGGGTGGACCCCAGGGCCATAGTGTGACTGGAAGGATTTTATGTCAATGAAAAATCCACTGACACCGGCTGGGATCGAACCAGAGACCTTCCGATTTGTAGCACAGCACCTTAACCACTGTGCTACCGCAGTCCCCTTTTTTTAATGGGGACGGACCGCAAGTCACGAAGATTATGCCGTCGTATGGAAGTGATGTGATCTGGGTTAGTGGTTACATGGAGGCGTTTCGAATGAAATCACAACCCTGTATGCAGGAATAGCGTTGTTAAATGGCCACTAGACGCCTCGGCATGACGTTCGAATAGGCAGTTATGTTGATTGGCACCGCGTGACGAGGCTTAGCTGTCGCTAGACAGTGTGCTTTCTGTGGTGTGGTAAATTGGTTTTGAATTGGACTGCTATTTAGGTGCACTTCAGAGTTTGATGTGTTTAAATAACGCTAAATCGTTCCACAGTTTTATTGCAGTGTGTTGTTATAGCTGCTGGTAACGCTGCCTGTGACTGTGTTCACGGATCATTGCGTCATCATGCCGTCAGCAAACAGTATTTCAGCATTGCACTTACGGATGCCGGTTTATAGGCACATAAACTTCTGGATCATTAGCACATGTTTCACGGTTGGAACACCTCACCTGTTAGCAGTCTAATTCTCCCTTCTAGGGGGCATGTAAAAGAGCCAGTTACCGCACCGTATGTAACTGCCTCCCCTGGCTATATCTGCAGCACTCAATCTGTCAATTCCCATCATGCCCTTCGTGTGCTAATTGCCTCTCAGTTTTGCTCCCAGGTTTTATCCCCCCCCTCTCTCTCTAAAATGAGCCTGGAAAAGGACAGTAAATATTTTTAGTACTTGCTGACCGCGGACCTTCTGGCATACTTATTGCAGTAAATACCAAACAGAACACAATGTAATATATCTTTATCGTTGAACCGTGAATTTCGCAGTCATTTAATCAGCACACCAACTAATGCACGTATATAAAAATGTTTACTTTAAAACATTTAAAATCGCTCCAACATGTTTCGATCCTAAGATCATCTTGAGGGAGCTACACTGTTCCTTGCTAAAGTCACATATTTAAAAACACTCACTGATTAATTTCTGAAATTAATCAATGAGTGTTTTTAAGTATGTGACTTTAGCAAGGAACAGTGTAGCTCCCTCAAGATGATGTTGGGATCGAAACATGTTGGAGCGATTTTAATGTTTTAATGTAAAAAATTTTATGTATGTGCATTAGTTGGTGTGCTAATTAAATGACACTGTAATATAAATACAGTACAGCGGTACTGAAATTTGTCTCTTCGTGTTTTGTGCCAGAATTCGCGTGATGGCTACCTGGATTGGTTGAAACTTGTGCGAACAAATGTGAATGTTGTGTCACTGTGTTTTGTAGTACATCGCGTGCTGTGTTGGATTTATGGTATTAAGCACTAATATGTAGTTCTTTGTTGTGACGCCGTGTGGTCTGGTAGGTGTGTACCAGCATTTGGAGGAACATGCTGTCTTAATCGTGCAGACTATTTGTGTGTGGCCACGTGTCACTGAAGATTTATCTGCGGTTTTAAACATGGCGATGATGAGACAGTGTTTAAAGTTATGTTTGCTGAACCTTCTGTTGTCGGCTGTTGGCTTGTGCTAATGGAAGTGAAGAGCAGATGTGGATAAGTAAATGTACTGGAGAGTTTCCGTTTTATCCTGTTGCGTGCGTGACAAAATGTAAGTGTGCTGTCGTAATATTTAATATTATCGCTTGTATCTAAGAACGTTGCATTTGGTGTGTTGATTTAGGCCGTACAAATTACAAATAACCAGAATATACCCTTTTTATGGAGGCACCCCTAATTGTCTTTCCTCAGTCTACATGTTTCGGCCCGGCTTGGCCATTATCAAGGATCGTCCGGTAGTAGAGTGAAAATGTTTATAAAATGCTAAATTAAGGATTACTAGGGATGTATCCCTGTACCTCGCTACGGGCTGGACGGTCCGGGAATCGAATCCCAGTGGGGGCAAGATTTTCCGCACCCGTCCAGACCGGCCCTGGGGCCCACCCAGCCTACTGCACAATGGGTAGCGGGTATTTCCTGCTGGGTAAAGCTGCCGGGGCTTGGCGTTGACCACCAACTCCATTTAGCTCCGAGGTTAACGAAAGAGTAGGTCAGTACCTTTACTCCCACTCTGGGCCTTCGTGGTCTATCCTGTGAACTTCCCTGTGCGTTGTGCATTTTGTTGTTTGTTAATTTGTGTATGTAACGCTGTAAGACTGTTATTACCTTTGAAGATAGACCGTGAATATATATGCCTACAAATTTTGTACGAAACGCTGTTTGTAAGTCTGCAGTTACAAATATTGTGACGGGCTGAACTTTTCAGTTTGTGTGTGACCGAGAGATGTACCATAGACACATGATGCGTAGACGTGTAAATGAAAAATATTTCGGCGACATATCGTAACGCCCTGTAGTAGGAATAACATTCTGTAACATCCTGTATGTACAGTTGTGACCTGCAGCAGCATACAGTGTGACACCTGGGGGTTATGTCACATGACCAAATGAGAAGAACCCGGAGAGCATATTCGCGAACGCGCCTGATGTTGCGGTACACGTAAATTTGCTATATTGTTTCAACTTGCTGCGATCGTGTGCGATAAGATAGTTGGCCAGCGAGTAAACATCATATTTATTACGAAATTTTAAGAGAACTTGCAGCGAAACCTTCGATTTGTTAACGTGAACTGTGTGGAGCAGGCAGCAGATTTTCTCGCAGCTTTGGCAGAACATGACTTCAGGTGATGCTGAAACGGCTGGAAGGCTCGTATTGAGCAGTGTGTGGCTTCCGTTGGAAATTATTTCGAAGGGGATAATATGTGGATACAATAAATTATTTAATAAAGCTCTGTTCTGAAACTAGTCTTGTTATTTAATTGCTACTTCTCGTAGAAACCGCTGTCCTTTGGGTATTAATTACGCGTTTATTTCTTCTTTTATTCAGGATCGTACTGGATGTTGTGCAGACTGTTGTATTGAGTATTATACCTGCTGTTGTATGGACTGTTGTACACACTCTTGTACTGACTGTTGTACCGTCTGTTTCTGTTACAGATTCGTTTGTGAACAGCCAAGAATGGACCCTGAGCCGCAGCGTTCCCGACCTCAGGCTAGGGATCGTGGGTTCCTTGTCTTCCGGAAAGTCCGCACTAGTGCATCGGTATCTCACTGGTTCGTACATGCAGGAGGAATCGCCTGAAGGGGGGCGCTTCAAGAAGGAGATTGTTGTCGATGGTCAAAGTTACCTGCTGCTGATCCGAGATGAGGGAGGTCCACCGGAGCTGCAGGTAGGATCACCCGTTTCATGTCCGACACACTTTATCTAGGGTTCTGGTGACGTGTTTACAGCATGTGCCGAGATAAACTGGTTGAGTGGGCTACAGAAGTGGCGCCGCTTGGCTTATCTGTCAGCTGACACTTCGCTGAACACCGTTAAAACGAAACAAGATTCGAAGTTGCTTAGTCCATGACGGAGAACACGGGCTTTAGAAAGTTGTTCATTACATTCAGAATGTCGGGGGTGTCACAGCACACGCTTTAAATGTATTTCTGTTCACACCCGTAAGAAAAGCGAGAGACCTTCTGTGTGCCGATTTTCACGATTGTGACCATTACTTAGGGGCATTATGTGCAGATCTCTTATGCCGAATTTCGTAAAAATCGCACAATGATCGTAGAAAGTACGGATTGAAATTCCTTTGTTTCCACGAGCAAAGTGTGGGTTTCACGCGACCGATTTTCACGAAACGATCGCCCAGTACGTTTTTGTGGATATCCCTTGTACCAAATTGTATCCAAATCGGACGAAAATTGTAGAAAATGCTGGCAAAATGTCACACCTAGTAAAGTATGGCCTTTACCGCACCGATCATCAAGAAACTCACAAATACTGAACGACATTGCGTGAGAATCTTGCGTATCGATTTTCACCCCAATAGGTCGAGAAGTTTGAAAAGTGCGAGTAGAAGTTCACTTGCACCAGTAAGTGCAGTGTGACTGTCACTTGCACCAGTAAGTGCAGTGTGACCGTCACTTGCACCAGTAAGTGTAGAGTGACCGTCACTTGCACCAGTAAGTGTAGTGTGACCGTCACTTAGCGGATTCAATAGAAATTCGCCCCCAGTCACAATTTTTTATAAAGAAATCTGTACCGGACTTTATGAAAACCTGACAGTTTCGTCGTTGATACATAGATTAGTGGACACGTGGGCAGACGGACGTGGTCTTCACACAGGGCGTTCTTTTTTGAGGTGCTTTCGCAAAATTGCGAAAATCGACTATTAGCTCCGTCATGGCCGGCTGTCTGTCTGTCTGTC